>Ga0308010_1000586_pt1 | contig 22731 bp, 23 predicted proteins | sample Neamet129_FD_202368 | JGI IMG/M metagenome (GOLD analysis project Ga0308010, IMG submission 202368) | Marine microbial communities from water near the shore, Antarctic Ocean - #129 | ecosystem: Environmental > Aquatic > Marine > Unclassified | place: Southern Ocean | collected 2014-07-24 | reverse complement strand
TGTCTTGCACTATCTCTGTTAAGGATACTGAGTGGCCTGATGTAGGTGAGTGGATGTGGAAGAACCGTAACACCTTCAATGGTATTGCTGTACTGCCATACAATGGGGGTACTTATACACAAGCACCCTTTGAAGATATAACTGAGGAACGATTCAACATGCTAGAGCGTAGCTTGAATGACATTGACTTGACCAAGGTTATTGAGGCAGTAGATGAAACAGATCTAGCAGGTGAAGCAGCCTGTGGTGGTGGGGCTTGTGAGCTTATTTAGCTTTGCAGCAACAAGCCTACTAGGGGGTGTGCTAATGACAGGCACCCTTTACATACTCTTTTGGCAGGGTATAGAAGAAACCCCAAAGGAACCCTTAAGCATAGTATGTATGCAAGATGCTCCCATAAGGTATGATTGGAACAACAACTTAATAGTAGAGGGGATGGAAGAATGAGTACTAAAGACGAGGAGGGAGTGTTCCGAGGCGAGGTCTTTGTTAGGCCTACACTGAATCAGGATCATGGTTCACTTGAGTTGGTATCAGGTATCACAATGAAGTCTATAGAGGAGGCAATGCATACTAAGATAGTAGAGCTTGAAGATGAAGCAACGATTGCTGCACTCATAGAGCTAGGTTGGACACCTCCAGAGAAGTTGTGGACACACTAGGTAGAAACAAATAAGCCCCTTAATTGGGGCTTTTTATTGTGCTTAGTTTATCATATTATCCCAATCTGTCTTATCAACATACGCCTGTGGGTTATCAGGTGGGAAGGCAAGTTCCAGTGCTTTATCATAGGTAGCATCTGTGTAATGACTAACAGTATCTGCCCCATTCTCCTGCTTCATCATAGCCTTAATCATATTCTTGGTTGCTACATTGTTACCTATAACTATAGACTCTTCTGCAGTTACACCAACACCAGCAGCAACATTACGAATATACGCAGGGGTATCATTCTCCGCTGGAGGTGCCCACCTGTTTATCATTCCACTAACTGTGTTAAGTCCATGATCATTCTGATAGGTAGAAAGTATACGTGCGGCTGCTCTGATGCCATGTTCAGCATCATCGAAGACTGCAAAGCGTGTATCAGCAGATTGATCTACTGAGAGGTTATCCCAATCATCCCCCTTCTCTATATTGAGTGGGTTATTATTCCTAATACCTCTAGTACTTTCTGTGCCTCTATCATCCCTGTATACATGTGCAGCAGGGTCTATATCAGCCTCTGTGAGAGCCGCTTCTGTCTGGGCAATAGCAACACTAGGGGTAGGCACTGGAGCCTCTACAGGAGGCGTATAGCTACTGTATTCCTCACCTGCTGCTTCCTTCCTACGCATCTCTATAACAGCAGCATCTAGTGCAGCACGATCCCCCTCTTCAGGGGTATTTACTTTGGGTAAGCCACCACTGAGAGAGTAGCCACTAAGGGTATCCACATTAAGTTCTTCATTAGCTACAAGTCCTCCTGCGGCAAAGCCGTACTCTATATTGTCTTGATTAATAGCTAACACTTCACCCCCAACAAGCGGCTCACCCCGACTGAGCTTACCACTTGCACCTTTCTGGTCTATATTTCCAATAGAATCCATGATAGCATTCTTAGCTTCTTCCCGACTCAACCCCTGCTCTGCCAAGTTAAACCCGAACTTATTGTTAAAGTAATCAAGGTATTCAGTCTTAGGGTCTAACCCACTTAGCTTCTTACTTACACCCTGATATACTTCTTTGGCTTGGCTAGCTACAGCAGTAACCTTACTCTGCCCTGCCTCATAGGAGAATAGAGCATGGTTCACAGCATTGAATACACTGTCGTCCCCTCCATCAATACTAATGTTTTCCCTAGTCACCGTTACTCCGACCTCAGGCAGTAACATTTGCATTCTGTATCGTTGCGGTATTAATCCAGCATCCACCATTTCATTTGTAAGGAGTACTGCCTCTTGCGTAATAGAGATTTGTTTCTCCGGCCCAAACCCTAGCGCATCTGCTCCGTACTCAATAACATCTTCCGCAATATCCTTGCCTGCACTAAGGGCCATATCAGCCCCTTTTTCAACAAGGTTTGTCCCATACTGCACCGCATCATCTACTCGGCCCTTGCCTCGACTAACAACATCTTCCCAAGTGGACTTCTCTTCGGGTAAGCCACCACTGAGAGTGAAGTCAGTAGGAGTATCCATGCTAAGTGCTTCATCTTCAATTACCTTTTGTGACATTAAACCCATTATAGTGCTCTCTCTAATGCTCTGCCTATTTGAATACCTGCTTTGTATGCACCTGTCTCAGATACACTGCCACCATAGTACATCTTGAAGTATTCATCAGCCATACGCCTTTGTGACGCAGGTAACTTAGACCAACTAGCCTTATCAAAGACTGTGTATCCCTTACCTTTACGGAAAGCTTGCATGGTAGCTTCACCTTCTGCTACACCTTTGATTAGCTTACGTGCTTCTTGTAATCTCTTCTTCAGTACAATAGTCTTCTGATGTTTAGGTAGACTCTTATACCAAGGGGTAGAGATAACTGAACCAAGCATCGTGTTCACATAAGGTGGGGCATGTTTATTAACTAGATAGTCTGCTTGCTTATTACCACTACTTGCAAACAATCTAAATGATTCAATGCCTTGCTTTGCTAGCTCAGTCTCTACCATACTACGATGTTCAGATGGCTTCATACCTGTTAGCTGTGTAGCGAATGGGCTTTGTCTGTATACTCGACCTTCCTTAGTAGGAGATTGGTACTCAGGTAAGTCCTTCTGTAGTATAGGTAGCTTAGCTTTAAGGTTGTTAGTGAATGCACTTAAGAACTTATCAGTACCACTGTCACCTTCAGCAATACGTGTACTACGTACAATAGCTTCAGAGGCATCGAACACTGCATATGCATCACGCACAACAGCAGCTGGAGTAAGAACACGGCCTGTGATAGCACCTGTCCAGTTACCAAACATCTCTCCTACCCTCTCTGAAGATATATCTACTGAGTCTAAATCACCTAAGGCTTCAAACAGATCACCAACTGCACCAGAAACTGAGCCTGACTTAAGTTGTGAGCCTGTCATACCTTCCATGATCTGACCAAACACTTCATCAGGAGCTTTACTATTTAGATTCTGTATGATGTCTGCAATAGCTAGGTAAGGAGACATGGGGAATATAGCTCGTATATCCACTGCCTTTCCTTCCTGCATAATTTCGTACCACTTAAGCTCTGGGTGTTCATCACGGTACATCATGGCACCATATAACATTGAAGAACCTACAGCACCCTGAGAGATACGCTTAACAACATCTTCACCCTGTAGTTTAGCAGTCCTTAGCAAGGCTTCTTTAGCTTCTCCATCACCCATCTTCTTAGCAGTTATGGTATTACGTGTTGCTCTATACCCAGCACCAGCTGCACTGAAGAAGTTCAATGGGCTATAGGTAGCTTGGAATGCTAGAGCATCTGCAGTGAAACGTGCGAATGGGAATGTGAATGTACCAATGATAGGTAAGAAGGGTGCTCTCTCTACACCTTGAACTAATGCCTTAAGGAAAGGTGAGCTAGGTGTACGTGCAAAGGTAGCTTCTAATGAATCATCAATAGAGGCCTTCAGTATCTCCATAGGTATATCTTTATTCTTAGCAATATACTCTTCCATGCTTAGGCCAACCTGCATCATCCGCATGTTAACACTGTCAGTGAAAACACCAGAGCGTAGCACAGTATCTTGTGCCATGTTCAAGCCGTTCATAGAACGTGTAAAGTTACTTAAGGTTTCATTACCAGTCTCTTGTAAAGATCTGAATAGGGTACCGTGTAACTTAGGAGTATGCTCTAACATTATGTTAGCTAGTAGCTGGCTATCCTTGGTATTCATAACAGCTATTAAAGTACTAGTAGCATCATGAACTATCTGTGCAGTACCTGTTTTAGTACCTTGGATGGTTGCCTTACCTGTAGCAACAGCTTGTAGACTCTTACCTACACCATAGATGGTACCTTCAAGAGCCTTAGCTACTGCACCAAAGGATAAGTAAGCTGCACCGGATAATACGTTACGTGCTGTAGTGGCAATCTGTGTTACCATCATAGCTCGTGTTTCACGGTCAGCCCTACGGAGAATGTCGTAGATAGTAGCAACTGCACCTCTAGTATCATCCGGCTTACCATAGATAGCTGCTAAGTTCTTAGCTAAGTTAGGGTCATCTGCTACCATCTGTTCAAGCTTCTTACCCATACCTCGGAACGCTGCAAGGGTCTGCCCAGCCTCTCGTGCAGTAAGTCGATGTAAGACAGCAAAGTCCTCTACAGTCATATTCTCCTTCTTGATAGCTCTTGATACTATATCATCATCTATACCATCAACACCCTTGAGTGCTGCTCGGTTAAGTGTACGGAATATTAAGTCAGAGTTACGCTCCATTGTTCCATCAGGCTTCATCTGCTTTGTAAACAGCTTAGCTTCTTCTGGATCTAACGATTGACGTAGCTGACTAATCATACGTATAGCTACACGGTTAGTGCGCTTGATAATATCAACGGTAACCTTCTTGTCTAGTAGTATATCCCCTTCACCTGTAGGGTCTAAACGGTTACGTAATGCTAATGCTGCCTCTGAATCAAATACACCCAACTCTCTAGGGGTTAGTAAATCTAATTTAGCTTCTCTACTTGCAGGTACCACTACACCAGTATCTTCACTACGTGCAGTAGCTATCCTGTCCATACGTGAGTGTGGTACCCTACTACCTATAGTCTTAGCTAAGCCCCTAGCAGCGAGTGGGTAACCAACTAAGGATAGTCCACCTGTTAATACACCTGCAGTAACAATGTCACCAACATCTTTCTTACCTAACATGTCAGCTTCAATGAGCATCTCTTGTCTTTGAGACTCATGCATACTACCCAATATACCTTCTATTGAAGTCATAGCACCAATCTTACCAAGGTTACCCTTCAGTGCATGTTTGAGTACCATACGTGTAGTAGCACCCTTACCTGCCTGCTTAGCTGCAGTAGCAAGGATAGAACCAATAGGGCCACCAAAGCCCATACCGATTACTGTAGCAGGATCCGTTACAACAGAACCTACAACGTCAGCTATACCAGATACAACACTACCACCACCCTCCGATAAGAAGTTAGGGGTATCTTGGTAAACACTGTACAACAGTTGGAAGTTATCTTTAGTTTGCTTATCTGCAGAACGTAAGAAGTCCACCTCTTGCATAAGGTCTACTGTGTTGTTAGACATGTAGCGATAGTGTGTTAGGTACTCTTCGATAACATCTTCGTTATTCTCGCCCTTCTCCCTAGATGAACCATAGCGTCTATCCAAGTAGCGGTTAGCCATACCTACAAAGCCTTCATGCTCTGATAGGTTCTTTACACTATAGTCTTCACCTAAGGTACTCTGTGTAGTACTATTTGAATGTGTTGGGCCTAAGTCTATACCACCTCCTGCCGCATCCAGATCTACCCCACCACCTTGGAAGGGTGTATCTGTTACATCATCTATAGAAGGTACATTGTTTAAATCAAATTGCATGTTATGTACCCTTATATGTTTCTATATAGTTCTTTCTTAACCTTATTGTATTCTTCTAGCTCGTCTGCATCCCTAGGTGCAGGATACTTTTCTAGGTCTTTAAGGAACTGACGGGCCTGCTCTTTAGAGATACGATTGGGTTTGGTGAGTAAAGATCCCGGTAGTACTTCATCAATTTTGTCTAATGTGTCAGCCAAGGTTGGGTTCTTCTCAATCCTAATATCCTCTAGTGCAGCATGTGCTCGTCTAAACATACGGGGGCGTATACTCAGGTTACTCTTAAAAGTAGAATTATCAGAGGACTTAGTAGATTCCATCCAATCTAGTACTTGCTGTACCTGATCTGCATTACCTGCCTCTATAGCTAAATCCAGATTCTTGTCCCATACACTAGCTCTAACTGCAGCTGGCTCAAAGGTTTCATCCGATACTTTCTTCTTTTTATTAGTCTCTACCTTGTACTCCTCTCTATCAGAAGCCCTTTTCTCCCTAGCAGATTGACTATTAGCCTCCACAATCTCACTCTCTAGCTGCTTAATAGTTGCATCATCTGCACCCATCTCTTTAGCAAACTCTAGGTTCTCTTCAGCAGCTATAACTGCAGTGGATTCAACACCATCTTCCACAGGCACAACAACTTCACCAGCACCCTTCACTTCCACCTCCTTGGGTTTAAGTGCTGCAAGGATCTGTGCTCCAAGGTATACGTAACCCTTTGGTGCTCCCCCTACAGGGCCAGAGCCTTTAACGAAGTACACCTTACTTGCACTAATAGTACCAGCTACCTCAGAACCATCACCATAAGATAAATCCAACTCACCACCATACACTCCGGGGAATGCAGCGTTAAGGTAATCCATTGAACTCTTCTTGTTAGCCGGGTTCTCTATCATAGCAACGATAGGTGCAGTCATAGACTCAACAGCAAGCTTCTTATACTCACGTGAATTCTTAAAGTCTTGCTCAAATGTAGGAGCTAATGCAGCAAACTGAGCACCAGCACGTTTCATAACAGGGTTACCAGACGCATCTAACACAGCATTACCATCTTTATCTACATCAGGTACAGTATAGTTAGAAGCAAACATCTCACGTATAGCACTTACTGTAGTCTCAGCAGTCTTAATGTTAGCATTAACTAAGTCTTGTGTTGCACCTTTAATCTTAAGGGATCCTATAGCCTCCATCTGTATTCTATTGTTTATCTCATGCTGAGTTAACGCTACACTCTCAGACCAGTCAATCTTAATTGGCGGGTATTGAACAGAGTATGTCGCTTCCTTAGTAATCTCCCTAGCTTGTGCAGGGGAATAGCCATACACTTCAGTCATAACAGCAGCTACTTCACTATAGATACCATCTACTGCATCATCAGATAACAAGCCAGACTTATCGTAGTAAGCCTCTGCCTGTTTAGAAGGTGCCATTAAGCTACCCTGATAAGCTTCATCAAGTGCTACTGTATTGTCTAAGTCCTCAGGATTCTTCACGTAAGACATGAAATCACCAAAGGTAACAGAAGGGTTAGATGCCTTACGGTGAGTAAACTCATCTTCTGCTTGTAGCCTACGTGTAGGGTCTAGTGATAATAGCTTTGCTTGGTTATCCTTAGAGATCTGTGGATCCATACTCTTTATAGTACTCAAGTACTGCTTATCAAGCTTCACTTGTGCATCATTTGTTTTCTTTGTCTCTCGTGCTTGTGTATATAGATCAGAGCTAGCATTAAAGATAAGGCTACGTTTAGCATCCTTAGCATCATTACGTTCTTTTTCCATACTCTCAAAGTATGTAGTACTACTATCTGCTAGGCCACTTGCAAAGCCCTTTAAATTAAAAGCCATTATACACCCCTCCTTGCCATCATACCCATTGGTTCTTCCACAGGAGCCTCAGGTAGCTCTTCCTCCATTACCATTACTTCATCCTCTAGGGCTTCAGTGTTACGTAGTGCTGCCTGTATAGAGGCCTTAGTGGAGCCTTTCTTCTTGTCTACTTCAGTGCCTACCTTATAATCTATTTCAGCTGCATCAGCGGCAGAGATCATCATCTCAACTAGTATAGGAGAAACCATAAGACCCACATCAATACTATGTAAGCCTGTCATAACTCCACCTTTAGTGATCAAGTCAGCCATGGTAGTCAATGCAACCCCATCTTCAATGTGGCTAAGAACACCACTCAAGATTTCTTCATCATTGAACATAGGTACGTAATGTTCTACTGCTTCATCTACGGTATTCAGTTTAGGTGGTTGTTCCCAAGGCTTAGCCCCCACCTCACCTGTTAATGATTGTCCGGGGATGGGTGCATCTAACAAGTCTGCTTCATTACTTAGAGGCATGTTGGCCCTCCCGTAGTTCTCTAATATATTTAACGTAATCTACCACTGGATCAAGGGATTCATCTGGTGCATTGCCTCGCTTACCTACTAGTCCTTTGGTAGGCTTGGAGTCCTTAGGTATGGACTGTACTTTACCATCCACTCTATCGTATAACTTTCGTATGTGCTTTGACATGTATCTTTTCCCGTATTACCAGTTTTTCTTAACGTATGCACCAGCTACAGTACCTACTAGGCTACCTAAGCTAGACCAGAAATCCCCATCGGAGGATTCTCCTGCAACAGCGATTGAGGCCTCTGCAGATATAGTAGCTCTCACTATAGCATTGTATCTATCGTTCTCACCTTCAGATATCTTATAAGCCCAATCCATTTCATCCCTGTTTTCCTGCCATAGGTTATTGTAAGCTGTGTTACTAATGTCTAAGAGTGACTTAGCATTTACTTCATTAGCTCGGTTAATAGCAGCTGTATCAGCAGTAGCAACAGTCCTGCGCCATTGAGCGTTAGACTGATTAATCACTAAGCTGTTATTAGCATTGAACTGTTCACGTTGATTACGTAGCTCTGCATTAAACTTGGATACTGATGTTGCCTCACCTGAGTTAAACTTGTCTTGAGCATTCTTCTGTGTAGCGTTGAACTGAGATACACTACTAGTTAGACTAGCAAAGAACTGATCTGTCTGATTCTCTGAGGTAGCATTGAACTGCTTGGCTGCGTTAGCAGCAGCGGTATCAGTAAGTAATGCATTAACATTCTCTTGAGCTTTAAACATGGTAGTCTGTTGTTCGTTACTCAAGTTAGACATGTCCATATCAAGGAAGGACTTAGCATTATTCACTTGAGCCTGTTGTCTATTATTCAAGTTAGCAATATCAAGTTGTGATAGCGAAGCAGCTTCTGCCATTACATTAGCTTGTCGATTAGAAAGGTTAGCAAGGTTAACTGTACCAGCTAATTGTGCATTCTCTAGGGCAATCTGTTGGGTTGCACTGAAGTTCATATTAGCTACTTCACTTATCTTAGTAGCGTTGATAACTCGTGACTGGAACCCTTGATCAAACTCTTGACCCATGAAGGTAGCACGTTGTTGTGCAGATAACATGGCTCTTTGTTGCTTGTTATTAAGGTTAGTCATTTCAAAGTTAGCAAAGGTCTGTGCATCAGCAGTAGCAATAGGCAATGAAGTCTCTAAAGCAGCTTGAATGAGTGCCTGACCTGCCATACTAGATGAACCAATACCACGAGCAGCCATCTGTGCAGTCACGTTACGCATAGCACCAGCTGCCCATGCAGGTGTCTTACCATCTTCAAAGGAAGTCATCAAAGTAGCAAGTTGACCTTGTACTGTAGCCTTAGAAGAAGGATCTGCTTGTGCTGCCTGAATCTGTTCAGTGAATTGTGCTGCCTTCTGTGCATCTGCAACTGGGTTAACTAACTCACCACCTTCAAGTGTACGAGTAGGAGCACCTTCAACTTGAGTAGCAGTAGTCTGTGCAGCATCTAGCCCACTAACTGCAGAGGTGGTCTGTTGTGCGGCATCTACTTGTGCCTTAGTGCCTACAGTACCTGTAGCAGCATCCACATTGTCTAGTACTGCCCCTACCTTAGGTGCAGATGTATCAACACCTGCAGTGTTAGCATCTTGTGTCACTGGTACTTCAGCTGTAGTTGTAGCAGCACCTGTAGTTGAAGCAGCAGTAGCCCCTGTAACCTGCCCCATTGTAGTGTCCATCAACTGATTAGATTCTACCTTAGTATCTTTAGATTCAACTGCTGAACCTGTGGGTAGCTTAGGAGCTAGATGTTGGGATACTGTTATATCACCAAGGGTACTGTTTTCATCATAGGCAATACCTTCTGGGGTCTTCGGTGCAGTTACAGCACCCCCTTGAGCATACCGTCTAGTAGCAGCATCCTTAAACTTAAAGAACGTATCCTTAGCCTCTGGGTTACTCCTTAAGAAGGAATCGAATGAGTCCATGCCACCAGTATGCCCCAGCTTAGAAGCTATACGCTCCTTCTGACCATCACTGTAACCTTTGAATTGTTGTTGAGGCATATTATATTATCTCTTATATGTATATTGTATTAAGTGTGTAAGGAGGTAGATACTATAATAGTAAGGAACCTTAGAGTTACTAAACTTGAGGTATATCACGGGAGGTGACAAATAGAGTGTAGCATACATTACACACTACGTCAATCTTTATTTAAATTACTTTCTAGCTACGATGGATTGACCGAAGTACATACCAACTACTGACATAATTGCATGAGGTAACCAAACTGGTGTTACCATACCACTAAGTTGTACATACTCAGTAACAGTATTCTTAAAGTCAAAGAACAATATACTGAATCCTGTTGTTACATCTATTGGTACTGTAGTATTAAAACCTAGTACAGGAGCTAGTAATATAAATGCCGCCATACCCATAAAAGATATTACAAGGAACCTGCGTATCCATTGAGCATTAGGATTCTGGTGTGCTCTTGCACTCTCAACGCTACCTTCTGATGCATCAAATCGTGCCATTAGCTGCTTCTGTTGCTCAGCCTTATCCGCTTGAGCTTGTGCAAACAACTTTAACCCTGCCCCACCTAAGGTGCTACCTATCATGGTGATAGCTTCCATTGGTAATCCAAACATAGTATGCCCCTTACTTCTTCATCTTCTTCTTTACTGCATCTGATAAATCTTTCTTATGGAACAGGTCTTTACTAGCCTTAGTATGCTTAGCACCTGTCATAGCCATACCTGCAGTCTTATGGACTGGGCCGTTATACTCTGTACCATTCTTTAAGTAATGCTTTACACCCTTAGCCATGTTACTTCCCCTTAGACTTCTGAGAAGGTTTCATTGATGCCCCACAGTTTACGTAACCACCTTTGGCATAGCCCATAGTCTTCTCAGGCATTCCACCCATGTTGTATCCTGTAGGCTTCATAGCCATTCCACCTGACATATATCCTGATTTAGGTAACCCTTTCTTCTTCATAATCTATACCTTCTTTTTCTTTGCTGTCTTAGCAGCTTGTTTAAAGTTCTTAGCAGTAGGCGCACCCTTAGCTCCTGCTGCCTTCATTGTTTCTTTAGAACCTGCTTTAATACGCTTACGTTTAGCGTGTATGTTTGAATATAAACCCATTGTAACCTCCTACCATTTTACTTTATTACTCCAATAAGCTGCACTAGTTTTACCCTTTGCAATGTTCTTAGCGTGTCGTGCTTTAAAAGATTTACGTTTAGCTTTCATTGCATCTGACTCACCAGCTTTAGGCTTACCTGCTGTGCTAGCGCCTTTCTCACCGAAGCGTATCATTCGATCTTTACCATCATCCTTGATAAGAACTACATGAGATTTCTTACCTTTAGAAGAAGCTTTAGGTTTATTATACCCTTCAAACTTCTCCCCTCTATATTCTATAGCCATTACTTTTCCCCCTTAGTGCAGTTCCTGCATACATTATGCCCTGCTTTAACATCATACGAACCACAGATTTTGCATATGACCATTATACTTTACCCATAAGGTAGGCACTAAGGCCTCCTAGAATGGCTGCTAAGGCTAATGCACCTGCCGCCATACCTTTGCCCTTAGCTAACTGTAACTCTTGCACAGCCAGCCTCTCATTAAGCTTAATCATGGTACCCGTCAAACTCTCAACATCTTTAGTGAGTTGAATAACTACGTGTACTAACTGTCCTGTTTCAAAGTCTGACATACCTGACATTATGTAAATCCTTTTAATTAGCTAACGGGTTATCTAGTGAACGCTGTAACTTCTTATTCAATCTTGTTTCCAGATCAGTAATCTTTCTCTCTACATCCTCACGGATAGTGTCAGACTTCTGTACGTAATCTTTCTGTAGCTGGTCACGCTTACTTTCAAAGCGACCTTCAGCTGTATCTATGGTAGCCCTAACATCTTCTTCAATACCTGAGATGTCATCTTCTACCTTATCTATAATCTTTTCTTGCCTGTTGATATCATCCCTAATGGAGTTCTTAAGGTCTTTTATGGTGATGTACTGTCCTTCTGAGGTATCCTTAATAGAGGAGATTTCATCCTTTAGTAGGGCAAGTGTCTTGTCTATTACGGCAAACTTCCCATCCATGACAGCGATACGCTTATCATAGTCTGAGAGATCTGGTGTAACAAACTCACTGATCCTTGCTTCCATACTAAGGTATCTTTGGTAAGCTTCAAAGCCTCCCCATAGACCACCAACTATTGTTCCTATCAGTGGTACTATTAAGAGTAGCTTACTACCCCCTAACTTAACACCACCGTACTCTATCTCTGCCATACTATCCCCCTAACTGTAGCCGTCTAAGGGCATTTAGCTCCGTTTCCAATTTAAGTATCTCAAGTCTCTTCTTGCTCAACTCTAGTAGGTAGAGTGTATTACAGTTGATCCGCTCTTTAGGTGCATTCAATGGCATAATGATTCTAGCAAAGAAGCCAAGATCCTTTGACCTAGGAGTCCCAGCAGAAGCTGAGTTGAATATGCTAGTCGCATTATTGACAATCCCTGTCAATCCAAATTCTAGGTTAACTGTACCACCTATAGCATTAGAACAATCAAGGTCACCCGTCTTAAACTTGTCTGACTGGTAGCTGTTATTACTGCTTGGTAGTTGCAGAGATAGTGAGTTATTTGCAAGTACATTGGTGCTTAACATGAGTAGTCCCAGAAAAAACACATATACTGCAAGTAGGTATCTCATTACTTAACCCTTGAACAAATCTTTGATGAAACAGTAGACCCAACCTTTAGCTGTGATACAGAACAAATGTACTCTACTGAACTAAGGGAGGTATTACTTACATACACATCAACAGCTATCGTATCTAAATACTTCAAAGGTACTATCTTATACTGGGATACAAAAGGGACGGGTTCCCAATCCACATTAAATACCCCTACCTCGTAGTATGAAACATCCTTCCTCTTGTTAAATATATTCAGTGTAGTAACTGAGATACCTGCCATATAAGACATCTCAAACTTTGGGTATGTCGGTGTCATCTCATGTGCTACTGCACTACCAAATGGTATAAGTGCTAGTAGCGCAATGGCCCTTATGTTACTTAGCAATACATTCAGCTACTATAACAGCGGTATAACTACCACCGGGGAATGACTTACTAACTCCATACACCGCAGCTGCTTCAGAGGAGAACCAAGTAGAACCAGCAATTGTTAAGTCATACTGAGTAGTTGAGCCATAAGTTACCTTACCTGTTTCATAAGCAGCCATACCAGCATCAGTCGTCTTAGTGACTGTTGTAGAGCCTGTCCATGTAACAGCATCTGCTAGTGCAGGGCTTGTGCTGAAAGCAGTAGGAGTAGTTACCTTAGCTAGATAAGAATCTGCAAGTGTAACATCATAGCGCACAACAGGTACAACACCACCATCGGCAGAAGCTGTACTTAGTTTGCTAGGTAAAGGGTTACCGAATACACCATTAGTATCTGTAGTGATTAGGCAACGTGTTTGCACATTACCTACGATTGGTGCCTCTGCTGCAAGTATTACTGCAGACGAGGTGAGTAGCAAACTTGCTATTAGTACATTCTTCATGTGTTACTCCGTTGATTCATACTGCATACCCACCATCTTGGTGTGTAATAACTGTTGAGCTAGACCTACTCTAGCGCCTTTCTTATTATCTGGTAAGTTACCCCCATCAAGAACAATTGTCTCTTTGTAAGTACCACCAGCTAACTTCTTATCATAATAGGGATTCAAAGTGACTAAGCGAGTCATAGAAAACAACAACAAGTTCTGAGAGAGTACATTGGCAGTGAGAACTGATTCATCTACACTACTTAAGATCTTCTGTAACATCTCTTTGTCTGAAGCTTCTTCCTCAGGCTCTTCCTCTAAGTCTGCCTTCTCTTCTATTACATCCTGAATATTATCGTCACTCATTGGATCATAAGCTTCAATAGTATGGTCACCCATCATGGATAGAACTGCATCCGTGTAACCGGGACAAGATGGATCTGACATAGGGGTTAAACAATCATTGTTATACTTGTAGCTATAAATAACATTAGCATCAACAACTGAACCGTCACCCTCAACATCAATAGAACCGTCACCCCATAATTCAATGGGAAGGTTGTCTATTAAGAATCCTTTGGTTATAGGGATACCACCTGATAACTTACTCCAATCATCCGTACTTGAGAAGATGTAACCGCCACCTACTTTCTTGTTCCTGACATGAACTAACATATCATCTTCTGTATTCTTAACAGGTGTATACTGATAGTAGACCCCGTTAATCCTTAATCCTCTGGTGTTACTAGGGCCAATAGCATTCATGCCCCAAGTATGCCCAGTTCCTGCCATGTTACCACTGATACCATAAAGGTATTCACTGTGAGCACTTGTAGCATATACGGCTAACAAGGCCACAGCAATTAACTTCTTCATAGTAATAGCAGTAAGCCTAGGAGAGCACCACCTACCTTGAGTAAGAATTCCTTAGAGTCAAACTCTGAAGTCTTCTCTGCTACAGGCATCTCACCTTCGTCATTCTCCCATGCTATTCTAGCATCAGCACCAATGATACCGTTGTAAGGACAGGGAGTACCTGCCATTAGCATTGCATCAAAGACTCGTAAGTCCTGACATAGTACTGATACTGCGGCTACCTTCATACCCATATCATAGAGTGTCTTAGCATTCTTCAATCGTTCACAGTTAAGGTCACGGGAAGTAGTACCTGCCGAGATACCTAGGATCTGTGTCTGCACTGCACCTGCCACTCCAACTGTACAAGAGTCAGAGTTATTACCGCCAAGGGACGGTGATATGGCAGATGGTGGTGGAGACTTAAGTGTGGTTGTAACTGATCCTGTAGTATGGACAGTAGACTTAGTAGTCGAATCCGTTACTATTGGTTCAGCCATAGCCATTACTGGCAACAACACTGTAAGCCATAGGAGCCTACGCATCTTCTTCTTCAGATACAGCTGTTAATGATACTTGAAGCATATTAACGAATGCATCTTTACCTACTGATAGTTGGTCAAGGTTAAACTGGGTAGATCGAATCTTTCTATCCAAGTCAGAGCAGTGACTAACTATAGCCTGTTGTTCTGGTGTCATATCCTCAAGTGCATATTCAATATCATTTATTACGATGGGGGTGGTTTGTTTCTTGCCCATGGGTAGTTCCTCTTTAAGTTAAATTATGCTGCGGCTGCTGTAATAGCGGTCATATCTTCGGTAGTCCAAAAGTCCTTAGCTAGCATCAAGGTTAAATGTTCCTTGTTACGTGCTAGGGTATCAGTCCAATCTGCGTCTTCCATACCTGCTGGCTTACCTGCATTGATTAGGGCTACTGAGTCACCACAAGCTGCGTGGTGTGCTGCGATTTCTACTGCTGTTAATTCGTCCATCTTTTTATTCCTCTAGTGCTGCTATACGTGCAGCGAGTGCTGCGTTCTTGGTTGATAATTCTTGTACTGCTTTCAGTAAGGGAACAACAAACATCTCATAGGAGATGCCTTCTATATTGTCTATACCATCTTCCAGCTTACTGTAACCTGCAAAGTCCGTTATGTTATGAGTATCCATCGCTGCTTTAACTTCTTGAGCAACAAAACCGTACATCTTTTTGTCATATTCTACTGAAGACTTATCAGCATCATAGTTGTACATAGACGGATCTAACTCAGATGGCGCTTTCCATTTGTAGGTAACTGTACGTAATGCGTTAATGAAGTCCAAGCCACAATCATTGTTTGAAGATATTTCCTTCTTAAGTCTTTCATCTGACGAATGCGTCCAAGTGGCGTTAGATGTAAAAGTATTATAGATTCTGTTACTACTGCCATGGCCCTTACCTATAGTTACCGTGTTATCACCCGCACTATTAACGTCATGGCCTAAACATATTTGGTTAAAACCTGTCGCACTAGAAGTGTGAGAATAAGAACCTATTAGTGTATTCTGCTGGCCTTGAGTGGTTGCTGTATTGTACTTGCCTGTGTTGAAACCTATGAATACATTATAACCCCCCGATGTAATGCCACCTCCTGCGTCCTTACCTACCGCAGTATTCTCTGGTGCAGTAGTTGCGGCTTCTAGCGATCTAGCTCCAACTGCTACGTTTGAGGCACCTGTAGTATTTGAGTACAAGGAGGCAAAACCACTAGCTGTGTTGTTGGCTCCTGTAGTGTTAAACTTCAAAGACTGATAGCCACTAGCTGTGTTGTTGGAGCCTGTAGTGTTAGCTGCCAAAGAGTTAATACCAAGGGCTGAGTTAGCAGACCCTGTAGTATTATCCTTTAGAGCCTCTCGACCTACCGCAGTGTTGTAGCTGGCTGTAGTGTTGCTCTGTAAGGCAGACGTTCCAATTGCTGTATTTACAGATCCTGTGGTGTTGTACAGCATGGCATAAAGACCTACCGCAGTGTTGCTGCCACCTGTGGTGTTCTTATACAGGGCCTCAAAGCCACTAGCAGTGTTGTTGGAGCCTGTGGTGTTAAATGCCATAGACTCAAAACCACTAGCGGTGTTGTTGGAGCCTGTAGTGTTTAACTCCATTGAACTCCTGCCAGTAGATGTATTTTTAATACCCGTAGTATTAGCAAATAAAGCATTCAAGCCACTAGCAGTGTTGTCTGAGCCAGTAGTGTTAGTTTTTAGTGCCATCCTACCAATGGCGGTGTTGTTGGCTCCTGTAGTGTTAGCCATTAAAGCCTGATAGCCAGTAGCTACGTTTAATGCACCTGTAGTGTTAGAGTATAAAGCCTCACGACCTACAGCAGTGTTATAAGAAGCTGTGGTATTACTCCTCAATGCACTATTACCAACGGCTACGTTAGCGGCACCTGTGGTGTTAGATAGGAGTGCCTCTGCACCAACTACAGTATTAACAGCTCCTGTGGTTGTGGCTTGCCCTGCCTTATAGCCTAGAAATACATTATATTCTGCCGTGGTGGCAGCCTGCCCAGTGTATGTACCGTAAGATGTGTTATATGAACCTGTAGTGGTATTCTCTAAGGCACTTCTTCCTGTTGCTACATTTCGTATGCCTGTAGTGTTTTTCCAGAGAGCTTGTAATCCAACGGCAGTGTTGTCAGAGCCTGTGGTGTTAGCCTTCAAAGCCTCAAAGCCACTTGCAGTGTTATTGGATCCTGTGGTGTTAGAGAATAAAGAATAAGCGCCACTACCAGAGTTATCTGAACCTGTAGTGTTTTGATATAAGCTGTCATAGCCTACTGCTGTGTTACGAGAGCCTGTGGTGTTAGCATATAGAGTGTACGATCCTAAAGATGAGTTTAGATTGCCTGTAGTGTTTGAGTACAAAGAGACAAAACCGACAGCATTATTATTATAACCTGTGGTGTTAGCTTGCAAAGCTTGCTGACCTACTGCCGCATTATAACTAGCTGTAGTGTTACTCCAAAGAGCATTAAGACCAACAGCCACGTTACTAGAGCCTGTGGTATTAGCTTTCAAAGCCTGTCTACCCAACCCTGAGTTATTATTACCCGTAGTGTTAGCTTGTAAAGCACCTTCACCAAAAGCAGAGTTATAACCACCCGTAGTGTTAGCATACAGAGCATGATAGCCACTTGCTGTATTATTAGATCCTGTGGTGTTGGCAAATAAGGAACTTAATCCAACCGCTGTGTTGTTACTAGCTGTAGTATTTGACCATAGTGCGTTAGCACCTAGTGCTGTATTGCTGGAGCCTGTGGTGTTTGATTTTAGAGAAGTATATCCGAGGGATGCGTTATTTCTACCCGTGGTATTTGCAATTAAAGAGTTTCCTCCTATCGATGTATTCTGATCGCCTGTGGTGTTAGCATTAAGCGCATAATAACCTACCGCTGTATTACTATCAGCAGTAGTATTAGAGTTTAGTGCAACATGGCCTATTGCTATATTGTAGTCACCCGTGGTGTTTAAGGTCAGGGAGTTATAACCCATTGCTATATTCTTCTGGCCTGTGGTGTTAGAACCTAAAGCATCCCTACCAACTGCTGTGTTATAACTAGCGGTACTGTTAGCATCTAATGCACCTTCACCTACCGCAGTATTAGAGGCACCTGTGGTGTTAGCATATAAAGCTTGAAAACCAACAGCCACGTTACTGCCTGCGGTAGTGTTAGCCTTTAAAGCATCCCGACCTATTGCAGTATTTCGTGCTCCTGTAGTGTTTGCGGATAATGATGACTCACCAAAAGCTGAGTTGTCATGCGCTGTAGTGTTAGCATCTAAAGCAGCATATCCTACAGCAGTGTTACGTATACCTGTGGTATTGGCCTGTAATGCACTCCGACCAACCGCCGTGTTATCTGCTGCCGTAGTAGTAGAGGCTAGAGATTGGGAACCTACAGCAGTGTTATTAGCACCTGTAGTAGCGGCTGTTAAAGCGGAGTAACCAACGGCAGTATTTTGAGCTGCTGTAGTGTTAGACGCTAAAGAAGCATAACCACTAGCTGTATTGTAATTACCTGTAGTATTGGCGGCTAAGGCTATAGTACCTACCGCTACGTTAACAGTGCCCGTGGTGTTAGCCCTTAAAGCCTGATAGCCACTAGCTGTGTTGTTAGAGCCTGTAGTGTTGGATTGTAATGCGCTAGTGCCAGAAGCGGTATTGCTTGAGCCTGTGGTGTTTACTGCTAAAGAAGCAGTACCAACAGCGGTGTTACTACTAGCCGTAGTGTTGTTTGATAAAGCATCTTTACCTACTGCGGTGTTTGATGCACCAGTGGTGTTAGCGGATAAAGCGTAAAACCCACTAGCAGTATTGTTACCACCCGTATTGTTAGCGGCTAAAGCACTTTTACCACTTGCTGTGTTGTTGTCTCCTGTGGTAATTGCAGTACCAGCTTCATCACCTACCAACGTATTATTGTTACCACCAGATACAATAGAGTTACCCGCGTTAACACCTGCTACAAAGTTTGATGTACCTGCTGTGACTGCACTGATACCTTTGGTAGCAATGTTACCTGTCATCGTGCCGCCAGCTAGAGGTAGCGAGTGAGCATCAACCCTACTAGCTTTGACTTCACCATCTGCTTCTAAAAGGTCTGCAATGTTTCTTGCCTTAGACATTTATTATTCTCCTATTCTGGGGCTGATGCTGCTTGTGCTGCTGCGTAAGCTGATACAACAGCATCGGTATGTACTGCTGCGCAGATAGCAATTACCTTGGCATCTTCACCTGTGGTGTCACAATCTGGTGTGCATACGTGACGATGATAAGAAGAGGATAGTGCTACACCATCTTCTAAGATTCGTGTGGCTGTGCGTACTTGTACTGTGCCGTTTTCTAAGACTTCGATCTTGTCTACGATTACTTCTTTAGTTAGTGCCATGTTATTTATTCCTGTTTATTAATGTCTGTTGCTAGAATCCACTAGCAGTAATTAGGTTGTTCTATAGGTGAAACTTCCAGCTAAAAATGTACTTGATGAAATATCACCAGTATTCCAATTTGTTTGACCGATGCCAGTTTGAGCGCCTCCCGAAGTATATTTACACTCAACATAATCAGTAGAGTTATTTGCTCTCAGAATTATACCCCCTCCTAAATCTTTGGATGTTAGGTTGTTCGCATAGGTAAGCTCACCAGAAGAAGGTTCAGCAGAGCCGTGTGATACGTTTTCAACAGTAAAAGGTAAATCCTTAATCTGTAAAGCGTTTCCTGCGCCAGATACGCTATTAACTTGAATCGCAAATATACAATAAACTAAATTACCTATTTTCGTATAATGTCCACTTTGACCTGATTGACCCACCGAATTACCACTTGAATCTCTTAAATTAGGAGTCCAAGTACCCTCTTCGTAATCATCTAGCTTATTAGCAGCACCCGTTCCTCCGAGAAATACTCCACCTGATAGGTACAGGTCTTTGAATCTTGCCCCCGGATCGCCTAGAGTTGTAGCGCCATTGACGCTAGGATATATTTCGTCAAACTGGTCAGCAAAAATAAGCTGCGTGTCAACTGAACCTACTTTAAGCTTTCCAGAAGTAGAACCGATACTACCTACAACAGTGCCAGCTTTGCTAAGACGTATAAGCTCACCATCCGAAGTTAATCGATTAATTCTTAAACCAGAGTTACCATCTCTTGTAAACTGAGCCGTTCCATTAGAAAGTAATTCGCATCCAGATGAACTACTAGCTTGTGAAGACTTACCAACAAGAGCGTTTCCAGCTGCGTCTATTCTCACGCGTTCTGTGTTAACGCCACCTGATACAGATGTTTTAAACAACAAAGCGCCACTGTCAGTTGCACCGTCTGTTTTTGCAGATATAGAAGCAAGGTCAGTAGCAGTGTTATTTCCAAAAGTGATTGAGCCAACGGCTTGGTCTGTGTTGGAATCATTCCTTCTAATCTGAATGCCGTGACCACCGCCAGAGGCAGGAGTTTCTATCTGTAATAAATCAGAGGTGTGGCTTGCTGAATCTCCAAGAAGAAGTTTGCCAGATGAGTCTATCCTCATGCGTTCAGAGCCAGCGGTGTAGGCCGAAATAATGTCAGATGTTGAATTGCCAGTAATTCGAGTGGTTATATCGCCCCACCCCATACTGTATCCGTCTGCTACTTTTACATGATTATTTAAAGTAGATATACCATCAACAGTAAGACCATCAGCCGTTGCCACTCCAGTAATATTGACACCGCTGGCTGTGGTGGCTATTTTGAGTGCGTTGTCATAAAACAACTCAACAGCACCATCAGTTAAGAACCTACCCATACTTTCAGAAGTACCCTTATTGATTAACACCCCTGTACCATTGGAGGTAATTCTTAAAGGCCCAGTACCTACGTCACTCACGTATGAGTGGGTACCATCATGGAATATCTCTAAGTCACCACCAGTGCCAAACTTAGCCTTGACGTTATCACCATGTAGCGTATCGCCTGTCATGGTGCCGCCAGCTTTGCCTAAGAACCTTGCATCAGCAGCAGTCTTAGTGTGGTGGTCTGTCAATACAAAAGCAGAATAAGATACAATATCTACACTATCCCCTACAGTAGCACCTGAAGCAAGCACAATACTTGTACCATTAGTAGCAGTATAGTCTGTTGCAAGAAGTAGCTTAACACCATTCAAGTATACATCAGCAAAGCCAGCATCATAAGTCACTGCAAATGTAGTTTGTCCAGCAGTAGCAGTGAATAAAACACGTTCAGATGTGCCGTTAACTGTAGAACCAGCGTCCTTCCAGATAGAGCCATTCCAAACACGCATTGTGTTAGCTGTAGTGTTCCAATGTAAGGAACCTACAATTAGTGCATTACCATCATTGTCTACAGTTGGGTTAGAAGACTTAGCACCTAAGTAACGATCATCGAAGGAATCATAAGATGCAGCAGCATTAGTCTCACTTGTAGAAGCATTACTCGCTGAAGTAGCAGCGTTAGAAGCACTAGTAGCAGCAGCAGTAGTAGAACCAAATAAAGTATCAGAGTAACTTTTAGTAACTACATCTTGTGCAGCCGTAGGGTTAGCTACACCTGTAATCTTGTTAGCTCCCATTGCAAGAACACCACTCATGGTGTCGCCTGACTTGGCTAGCTTCAATGCATCAACACCATCCACGTATGTCTTGTGTGCAGCGTCTGTGCCAGCCGTAGGAGCGCCTAGGCCAGTAACTTTGTTGTTACCCATAGCAATGGCACCAGTCATGGTTCCACCTGCCTTAGGTAGCTTTGTAGCTATTGCAGCAGTAGTAGTAGAAGCATAGTTGGCATCATCACCCAGAGCAGCGGCTAATTCATTTAGAGTATTCAAAGCTCCCGGAGCAGAGTCTAGTACTGCAGCAACTTCGGCATCAACATAAGTCTTAGTAGCAGCATCAGAACCTTGAACAGGATTAGATAGACCAGTTACCGTGGCAGAAGTAGAAGCATTCATATTCAATGAACCATTGATGGTTACATTAGTAAATGAACTTGTACCTGAACCTGCAGTGATATTACCAGTCACATTACCCGTAACTGCACCAGTGTGAACACCTGCAGTATTACCCGTTACGTTACCTGTTACTGCACCAGCAATCGGGCCTACAAAGTTAGTAGCTGTGATAGTTGTACCAACAATAGTACTAGGAGTAGCAGCACCTATTGCGGTACCATCTACATTACCAGCATTGATGTCAACAGTTGCTAGTGTACTTGTACCTGTGCTAGTAACATTACCAGCTAGGTTGCCTGTTACATTGCCTGTGACTGCGCCAGTGTGAACACCTGCAGAGTTACCTGTTAGGTTACCTGAGACATTGCCTGTTACAGTGCCTGTAAGTGGGCCTACAAGAGAATTACCAGTAATAGTAGTACCAATGATAGTAGTTGGCGTAGATGCACCAATAGTAGCATTATCAACTGTACCACCATTGATGTCTGCAGTAGTTGCTACTACAGCAGTGAATGTACCTGCAGCTGGAGTAGCCCCACCTATAATAGTACCATCTACTGTGCCACCGTTAATGTCTGCAGTGGTAGTAGTTACTGCGGTAAACGTACCTGCAGCAGGGGTAGTAGCACCAATGATAGTTGCATCAACAGTACCAGCGTTAATATCAGCAGTATCAGCAACAAGTGAAGTAACACTAGCAGCGGCTTTAGAAGCAGCACCAATAGTAGTACCGTCAATGTTACCTGCATTAATATCAACAGAGGCTAGTGTGGATAAGCCTGTGACACCTAAAGTACCAGCAATGGTAGCATTCTCATGTACAGCTAAGGTATCAATATAACCTATACCATCAATGTATAGATTCTTGAACTCAGCACCAGCGGCACCAAGGTCAATGTCACTATCACTTACAGGAACAAATGCCC
>Ga0308010_1000571_pt1 | contig 23351 bp, 19 predicted proteins | sample Neamet129_FD_202368 | JGI IMG/M metagenome (GOLD analysis project Ga0308010, IMG submission 202368) | Marine microbial communities from water near the shore, Antarctic Ocean - #129 | ecosystem: Environmental > Aquatic > Marine > Unclassified | place: Southern Ocean | collected 2014-07-24 | reverse complement strand
GAAACTAAGGAAAAATATTCAGAGGAATACATTCAAGTAAGTATGAAATCTGGTATCAATGATTTTCAGCATAAAGGTTTATTATTAGAAGTTACTTTTAATGATGGAACTACTTATGAATACTTTGGTGTAACAAGAGCAGTATTTCAAAAGTTGATTAATTCTGATAAACAATTGAGATTTTCAAAAAGAAACATTTTTAACTCTTACTTATACCGTAAATCCAAAAACGGATTAGAAGAATAGACTTATAACGAACACACAACAAATCTGTATAATGCAATAGTGTATCTTCTGAACACCCACGCATCATACAGGGTCGTAGTGCTTTACAAATAAAAGCATCACAGGTTTTAGTAATGCAATGAGTTTACTTGACTTAAAAAGAGTGAGTAAGTAATCTGTAAATATTAATACAATTACTATTTTTGCTAAAATTCAATTTACATTATGAACATATCATACAACTGGCTTAAAAACTACTTAGACCTTAATCTTCCTGCTGAAGAAATTTCACAATTATTAACTGATACAGGATTGGAAGTAGAGGGAGTAAAGGAAATTGAAAGCGTAAAAGGAGGGCTTAAAGGAATTGTAATTGGTGAAGTAATCACAAAAATTCAGCACCCTAATGCGGATAGATTGAGCGTTACTACAGTTAATATTGGAGAAGATGAGCCACTACAAATTGTTTGTGGAGCACCCAATATAGCAGTAGGACAAAAAGTACCTGTGGCTACGGTTGGTACTTTACTTTATGATGGTGACGAAAGTTTCAAAATCAAGAAAGGAAAGATAAGAGGAGAAGCATCACTGGGAATGATTTGTGCAGAAGATGAATTGGGTTTAGGGAAAGGTCATGATGGAATTATGGTGTTGGATGCTACAGCAAAAGTGGGTACTAATGCTAGTGAATATTTTAAGTTAGAATCGGATATAGTATTTGAAATTGGCTTAACGCCAAACCGATCGGATGCTATGGGGCATATTGGTGTTGCTCGTGATTTGTTGACGGTACTTAATCATAAAGGAAATAAGTTGCAAATGTGTAAGCCTTCTACTAAGGATTTTAAGGTTGACAATACAAATAAAACTATTGAAGTTGAAGTAGCTGACTCTAAAATATGCCCAAGATATTCTGGGCTAAGTATTAGTGGAATTAAGGTTGCTGACTCTCCTGAATGGTTACAGAATAAATTAAAAGCAATTGGGATAGCACCGACTAATAATGTAGTGGATATTACCAATTATGTATTGCATGAAATTGGTCAGCCATTACATGCTTTTGATGCTAATAAAATTGAAGGAAATAAAATAGTTGTTGCTTGTGTTAAGGAGAAAACAAAGTTTACAACCTTGGAAGGGCAGGAAAGAGAACTTTCTGCTACTGATTTAATGATTTCTGATGCTAAAAAACCGCTTTGTATAGCTGGAGTTTTTGGTGGTTTGGAATCAGGAGTAACTGAAAGCACAACAGATGTGTTTTTAGAATCAGCTTATTTTAACCCTGTAAGCGTTCGTAAATCGGCTAAGCGACATAATTTAAATACTGATGCTTCTTTCCGTTTTGAAAGAGGATGTGACCCTAACAGTACTGTGTATGCTTTAAAGCGAGCAGCTTTATTGATACAAGAAATTTGTGGAGGTAAAATTTCATCAGAAGTTATTGATATTTACCCTAATCCTATTGCTCATTTTGCTGTGGAATTGACTTATGCAAAAATGGACAGTTTAATTGGTGAGAAAATTGATAGGCAAGTAGTGAAAAATATTCTAATTGATTTAGAAATTGAAATTTCAATGGAAAACCCTGATGGGTTAAGTTTGTTGGTGCCTCCATTCCGTGCTGATGTACAAAGAGAGGTGGATGTGATTGAGGAAATTTTAAGAATTTATGGTTTTAATACAATTGCGATTCCTTCAAAATTGAATACTACTATTTCCCATAGTGAAGGAGTTAATCCTGAACAAGTTAGGAACATAATTTCTGATTTACTTTCGAGTACAGGTTTTAATGAGGCTATGAATAATTCCCTAACAAAAGAAAAATATACCGCTCTGATTCCTGAACTGAACATAGAACAGAATATAACTTTATTAAACCCTTTGTCGCAGGATTTGAATGTAATGCGTCAATCGCTTTTGTTTAGTGGATTGGAAAACATTGCTTACAATCAGAATAGAAGAAATGCTGATATTAAATTTTATGAATTTGGTAAAACATATCATAAGACTGAAGAAGGGAATGTTGAAAGTCAGCATTTACAGCTTTTAGTAAGTGGAAGAATTCAAGCTGAGAATTGGAATACAAGTGATGATAAAGCTGACTTCTATTTTATTAAAGAAAAAGTAGAGCATATCTTAAATAGGTTAGGAGTGAAGAAAGTAAAATCAGAAGCAATAAATACTCATGCTTTTACTGAGGGATTGATGTATACTTTTAAGAAGAAAAGATTGGTTTGCTTTGGGAAACTGGATGCTAAATTAGTTAAAGCATTTGGTGTAAAATCAACAGTTTATGCAGCTGATTTTAACTGGGATTTAATGCTAGAATTAGCAGGGTATGCAAAAATAAAATATCAAGAGGTTTCGAAATTTCCTGAAGTGCGTAGGGATTTATCTCTTTTGGTTAACAAATCAGTTTCCTTTGATGAGTTAAAGAAAATTGCAGTAGCTACTGATAATAAAATATTAAAATCAGTAAACTTGTTTGATGTTTATGAAGGGGATAAATTACCAGAGGGTAAGAAGTCGTATGCATTATCCTTTACTATGGCAGATGATACCAAAACCTTAACAGATAAATATGTTGACAAGGTAATGGAAAAATTGATAAGTTCTCTTACTGATAAAGCAGGAGCAGAGATTAGATAATTTAAAAACTATTACTGCTGATCAGCAAAATATTTGAACTGATTAGACCACTTCTGACTTTGTTTTTTGAACATATTTGGGAATAGACGCATCATAACTTTGGCAGGCCAAAAGTTAATTTGAAAATAATCTATCTCGGCAGTCCAAAGGGTAGTGTTTGCGTTAATAGCCGTAAACTTGGAATGCATGGTGTTATGCATGTGTTTGTGTTCTATTAATACTTTGTGCTCATAAGGTAAGTTAGTCAACTGAACAGTTTCAGTTAGCTCCATAATGGCTTTATTATAGTCTAGTTTTATTAGTGAAACAGCTCCAACTTCTCCTTCAATTCCTGTTAATAATTCTTTACTGATAAAACCATCTTGCCAATGTTTAAAATTGTTTTTGTCTTGCCAAAGCGCAACTGTTTTTGCTAAAGGTTGATTGATAGTAATGCTTGCGGTAAATTTCATAGGCTTGTGTTTTGAACTTCCTAAATAAGATAAAAATAGGAGGGTAGCAATAAGTATTAAAAGGAGTAGTTTTTTTATCATTTAATAATTAGTTTTTTTGCTGTTAGTATTCTGTCTTAGCGAACCTTTAGGTGTGGCTATCTTTTCTTTATTTTGTCATTCTGAACGAAAGTGAAGAAACGCTTTTTGTTCGACAAAGTCAATCTACAGCTGTAGATGTAGATGTTTGGCTTTGCCGATTAAACAACAATTCGACTAACGCTCAACATGAAAAATTATTCAATTATCAGTTTTTTCTCCACAGTACCATCACTATAAATATAAAAGAGCAAACCTTTTTGTAGATGCTCACTTTCCCTACCTAAAATATCTACTATTTTAAGGAGTTGCTTGTTATTGTTTATTTTATAAATAGCATTAGGCTGCTCTGTTGTTTCTACCAAAACAAAATTGTCTATATGTGCCGCCCAGTTTAAAGTATCTCCTATACCCACCTCTACTGTTACATATTCTTCTGCCATTTGGGTATTGAATATTACACTATACTCCTGCCATTCATCAGACCCCAAGGGGCTTGTATACAAGTGAGTACCAAATTGATTGTTATAACTAGAAATACCTACTTTAATATAATTGTTTTTTGCGTCTGAGCATCCATTTGATAATAATGGTAGCAGTGGTGGTTTTCTAACAGAGAAAGAAAGTTTGTAATTTTTTTCATTATCTAAAGGAATTGACAGTTTAAGCGAAATTGCTTCTCCTGTAATCATTTGGGGTTCTTGACTTATAATTTCAACAAACCAATGCCCTTCAGCTGCCCCGCCTCCCCAATAGGTAGGTGGTGAACAAATTAAACAGGAATCTTTTATGAACCCTACATCAAGCCCTTGATAAACAATTACATCTGACACATTACTGCTATTTAGACCAGTACAAGGCCAAGCGCTTACAGGATTGTTAATCTCAAAACTTCCATTTAATATTAAGTTCTGTTGTGCCTTAATGCTAAAGGCATAAAACATTAATAATATTATAAATATTAGTTTTCTCATTTTACAAAACTAATCAAAATTATTTTAGCATTTGTCGGCACATTTTACACCATCAATAGCTGCTGAAATAATTCCTCCTGCATAACCAGCACCTTCACCGCAAGGATATAAACCTTTTATTTGTGGGTGTTCCATTGTTTCTCTATCTCTAGGGATACGAACAGGAGAGGAGCTTCTACTTTCAGGAGCGTGTACCACAGCTTCATTAGTAAAGTAGCCTTTCATTTGCACGCCCATTTGTCTCAAACCTTCTTGTATGTTTTCTCCAACAAAATCAGGTAATATAGTGTTAATTACTGCTGAGGTTGTTCCAGGGATATAAGAGGTTTTAGGTATGTCGGTCGATAAAATATTATTGGTATAATCAACCAGTCTTTGTGCAGGTACTTTTTGAGTTTCACCTCCTAATTTCCATGCATTTTGTTCAATCTCTTTTTGGAATTGCATTCCCGCTAAAGGTCCATATTTTTCATACTCTGCAAAATCCTCTAATTTCAATTCCATTACTATCCCTGAATTAGAAGTTGGGTAATCCCTTTTAGAAGGCGACCAGCCATTAGTAACAACTTCACCAGGCTTTGTGGCGCAAGGAGCTATAATTCCACCAGGACACATGCAAAAGGAATAAACACCTCTTCCTTTTATCTGCTTTACAATTGAATAAGGTGCAGGCGGTAAAAATTCGCCTCTGGTTTTACATTTGTATTGTATTTGGTCAATCAATTCTTGCGTATGTTCTACTCTTACACCAACGGCAAATGCTTTGGCTTCAATGGCTACTTCTTTTTTATGTAGTAATTCAAATATATCACGAGCTGAATGCCCAGTTGCTAATATGATTTTACTGGCCTCAATGCGTGTTCCATCTTGCAATTCAACTCCTTTTACAGCATTGTTTTTAATAAGGATATCGGTTACTCGGCTGTCAAATATCACCTGTCCACCATATTGAATAATGGTTTCACGAATAGCTTGTATAATTTTTGGAAGTTTATTAGTCCCAATATGCGGATGTGCATTTACCCTTATTTCTTCAGTTGCTCCATGCTGAACCAATACATCAAGTATCTTGTTTACATCTCCTCTTTTTTTACTTCTAGTATAAAGTTTTCCATCTGAAAAAGTACCAGCACCACCTTCCCCAAAACAATAATTGGAATCCTCATTAACAATATGGTTTTTAGTTAGGTTAGCCAAATCTCTTCTTCTTGCTCTAACATCTTTTCCTCTTTCTAAAATAATTGGTTTTAAACCCTTTTCTATCAGCTTTAAAGCGGCAAAAAGTCCTGCAGGACCAGCGCCAATTATAATCACTTCATCTTTACCGTTAACATCTTTGTATTCAGGAAGTTCCTCTTCTTTTTTCACAAAGGCTTCCTTAGTGTAAACATCAACTTTAAGGTTGATTTTTGTCTCTCTTTGGCGGGCATCAATTGATCGTTTTAAAATCTCAATATGTTTGATATCTTTTTCAAGAATATCTAGTTCTTTGGCAAGCGCACTTTTTAGTAATTTTTCTGTTGAAGCTACTTCAGGTAATACTTGAATTTGTAGGGTGTTTATCATGGTTCAAAAATACAGATTGAAATTGAACGAATAAGTTTTTTTTAAATTTAATTATAATTATTTAATAATATGTAATAGCAATTGTATGTTTGTAAAAAACAAAATTAATAATGAAAAAGATATTTTTATTTGCATTAGCATTAACCGTTTATCAGTTTGGATTCTCTCAGGAAAACACGATAAAATTAAAGTCAGGAGAATTAGAGTTAGTTGTTGATAAACAATTAGATAGGGTAGGTAATATTGCGTATTATTTTATGAGTTTTAGTGCTATCCCAACAATTGAAGATAGAGTTAAAATAGCTGATTTGGGAGTTACGTTTTTAGAATATATTCCAAATAAAACTTATGTAGTAAACCTTGATGAAGAATGTGAATTATCGTCATTGAATAAGTATGGTGTTGTTTCGTTAATTCCTATAGAAGGAAAGCACAAATTAGACCCTAAAATTCAAAATAATATTTTCCCAGAGTGGGCAATTAATGATGGGAAATTATCAATAAAAGTATTGCTTTATAAAGATGCAAATATTTCAGTTATGCAGGAGATATTTAGAAGTAAAGGATACCGAATTGATGACATTACTCTGCAGAGTAATAGTATAACAATTACAATAAACTTTTCTGAGTTAAGTACTATAACAAATATGAGTTCAGTTTGGTATATTGAACCAATTGATCCGCCATCAGAAAAAGAAAATAAAACAGCTAGAACATTAGGTCGATCAAACACAATAAATACTAAGTATGCTAGTGGTAAGCATTATAATGGTGAGGGAATAAATATCATGATGCAAGATGATGGGATTATTGGTCCTCATATTGATTATCAAGGAAGAATTGACCAATCTAGTTTCGGAGGAAGCGCCAATAATTTATCTAATACGCATGGTGACCATGTTGCAGGTACCATTATGGGTTCAGGAAACTTAGATCCTATTGCAGCAGGAATGGCAAATGCAGCTTTTTTATATGTTTATGATTCTAGTAATAATAATTACGCTAATGCTTTTCCTGATTTGTATGTTAATGATGATGTTGTAATTACCTCAAAATCCTATAGTAATGGATGTAATGCAGGTTATACTTCCTTGTCTCAAGAGTTGGATCAACAAATAAATTTACATCCATCATTAATTCATGTTTTTTCAGCCGGTAACAATGGAAGTAGTGCATGTACTAACCCTTATATTTCGAGTACATCTGGTAGTGATTGGGGTAATGTTACGGGTGGACATAAGCAAGGGAAAAATGTTATTGCAGTAGCAAACCTTACCTCAACAAGTGGGTTAGCAAATTCATCTAGTAGAGGGCCTGCAGCTGATGGTAGAATAAAGCCTGATATTGGAGCAAAAGGAACTTCAGTTAATTCAACAGTTCCAACAAATGATTACGATTCTTACACAGGAACTTCTATGTCATGCCCAGGTATAGCTGGTATAATGGGTCAACTGTATCAAGGGTATAAAGATTTAAATGGGGGTGTAAATCCTAGTTCTGCTTTAATGAAAGGAGTTTTGTTAAATTCTGGTGATGATTTAGGAAATCCTGGTCCTGATTTTAAACATGGATGGGGAGAGGTAAATGCTTATCAAGCAATTAAAATTTTAGAAAATAATCAGTACTTAAGTTCTACCTTATCACAAGGTGGAAATAATACACATAACATTACAGTTCCTTCAGGGATAATACAATTAAATGTTATGGTTTATTGGCATGATATTGAAGGAAGTGTTAATGCAGCTCCAGCTTTAGTAAATGATATTGATATTAATTTAACAAATTCTATTGGAATAACTGATCTGCCATGGTTATTAGATCCTACTGCCAATACTACTGCATTAAACTCAAATGCAACTTATGGAAATGATCATCTTAATAACATGGAACAGATTACGATAGACAATCCTATTTCTGGTAATTATATTTTATCTGTTGATGGTTTTGCTATTCCTTTTGGTGTACAAGAATATTGGGTAAATTATCAATTTATTACTGAGGAGGTTGAGCTAACTTACCCTATTGGAGGTGAAGGTTTTGTTCCTGGAGAAGATGAGTTAATTAGATGGGATGCATCCAAAGGAACTACTGCATTTACTTTAGAATATACTACTGATGGCTTAACTTGGAACTTAATTACAAATAGTGCAGGAGCAAATTCTCGTTACTACAATTGGACTGTACCGAACTTTGTTACAAATCAAGCAAAAGTAAGAATTATTCGTAATGGTAATATTGATGAAAGTGATGCAGATTTCACTATTGTTGCTGTCCCTCAAAATGTTATTGTAAATTGGTTATGTCCTGATTCAATTTATGTATCATGGAATGCAGTTGCTGGCGCTACTGATTATGAAGTAAGTATGTTGGGGAATGTTTATATGGATTCAATGACTACAACTACTGCATTGACAGTATTAATTATCAATCCTACCCCTGCAGTTACTGATTCTTGGTTTTCAGTTTGTGCTAAGGTAAATGGAGCAAAGGGTAGAAGGGCAGTGGCTATTAATGCTCAACCTATTAATCCAGGATGTATGGCTTCTCCATTAGCAAACTTTACTACTAGTGGATCATCCTCATGTTCAGGAAATGTTAGTTTTATTGACGCTAGTTATAATCAGCCTAATTATTGGGAATGGGATTTTGGTGACGGAACAATTTCTAATCTACAAAACCCAGTACACACTTATCTGCAAGCGGGTACATTTGATGTAAGTCTTTTTGTGTCAAACGGCTTAGGTCAGGACTCTATTATTCAAACTTCATTAGTTAATGTTAGTTTTATGCCAGCACCAATTGCTTATAACGATACCTCTTACGTCAATCCGGCTACTTTTCAGCTCACTACAGCCACTAACTCTGTAAATTGGTATACTGACACCTTGGGGAGTGCTTTGGTTTATACAGGCTCTCCTTTTACAACTCCATTATTGAGCGTTAACACCACTTTTTATGTTAAGGAGGTTGGTGGTCCTTCAGTATTTGGTGGTCCTGCTGATAACACAATTGGTCCTGGTGGTTTTTATAATAATGATAGGCATATGTTTTTGGATTGCTATTCGCCTTCAACATTAATTTCAACTGATGTATATGCAGGTACAGCGCAGGCAATTACTTTTGAATTAAGAGATAATAATAGTCTTGTTTTAGCTGATACAACTATTACAGTTCAGGTTGGTTTAAATATTTTGTATCTTGATTTTGATGTCCCTGTAATGAACAATCTGGAGCTAGGAATGAGTGCAGGAGGTTCTGATTTATATAGAAATAGTACAGGTTCAGCATATCCTTATTCTATTGGAAATATTGCAAGTATAACAGGTCATAATTCTCCAGGAAGTGCAACTTACCATTACTTCTTTTATAATTTACAAATGCAAGAAAATTGCATATCAAATTTTGCTGAGGCTACAGCAGTTTTCATGCTTCCTTCATTAGTTGAGGATGTTGTTATGGATAAATTTTCAATCTATCCTAACCCAGCATCTAATTTGATTAATGTAAGTGCTGAAGAAACTATTGAACAAATTGCTATTTTTGATATTAAGGGTAGTTTAATTTTTAATAAATCCTATCAGCAAAATAACACTTCAATTAATGTTAGTGATTTTGCAAAAGGGGTGTATACTGTTAAGGTTTTAAGTAAAGAAAATTCAAGTGTACAGCAATTAATTATTGAATAGTGCGACTCTTGTTGGTTATAGCATTACTAAGTATTTTTAGTGTTTCTAGTATTGCTCAGGATAAGTTGTTAATCGCTCCTTTTACTATTGTTAATGGCGATACTTTTTTTATTGCTGATGTTCCTGAAGTTGAGGTGTTAGCTTTTAAAAATAAAGAAGAACAAAAGAAATACAACATTCTTAAAAGGCGGGTATTGAAAGTGTATCCTTTTGCTATATCAGCAAAAGAAAAACTGATGAATATACAGGTTGGTTTAGATTCAATTCCCAAAAGAAGACATAAGAAACGATACACAAAGGAAGTAGCTAAATGGGTAAAGGAAGAGTATGCTGATAGGCTGAAAAATCTAACAATGAGTGAGGGTAAGATTTTAGTTAAGTTGATTTTTCGAGAAACCAATACATCATCTTATGAAATTGTAAAATCATATAGAGGAAGATTTAATGCATTCTTTTGGCAAACTATGGCTAAGTTTTGGGATAATAACTTAAAAACAGAGTACGATCCTGTAAATAATAGGGAGGACATGCTCATTGAACATATCCTTATTCAGGCCAAGCTAGAAGGAAAATTTGAATAAAAAAAAACGAGCATAAAGCCCGTTTCATTATTTTCTGTACTGTGTTTAATCTATTTGCTAAACTGTGCAGCTACTTTTTTATTTCTTGGTCCTTCAGAATAATCATAGAAACCTTCTCCTGATTTTACTCCTAATTTCCCAGCCATAACCATATTTACTAAAAGTGGGTTAGGAGCATATTTAGGATTTCCAAAACCATCCTGCATTACTTCCAAAATAGATAGGCAAACATCTAAACCGATAAAATCAGCTAAGTGTAAAGGTCCCATTGGATGTGCCATTCCTAACATCATTACGGTATCAATTTCTTCAACTCCTGCTACTCCTTGGAATAAGGTTTCAATCGATTCATTAATCATTGGCATAAGTATTCTATTGGCTACAAAACCTGGGTAATCATTTACTTCTACAGGAGATTTGCCAAGGGTTCTACTCATTTCCATTACTCTTTGAGTAACTTCATTAGAAGTTGCATAACCTCTAATTACCTCTACTAATTTCATTACTGGAACAGGATTCATAAAATGCATCCCAATAACTTGGGTAGGGCGCTTAGTTACAGCGGCAATCTTAGTTATTGAAATAGAAGATGTATTTGTCGCTAATAAAGTTTTGGCATCACAAATCTCATCCAATTGCTTGAATATTTTTAGTTTTAAATCAATGTTTTCAGTTGCTGCTTCAACTACTAAATCAGCTCCTTTTACTCCAACAGTTAAGTCAGTATATGTGGTGATATTTGCTAAAGTATTTGCTTTTTCAGCTTCAGTAATTTTTTCTTTTTTCACCATTCGGTCTAAATTTTTACCGATAGTAGCAATTGCTCTTTCAAGGGAATCAGCTGAGATGTCAACTAAGTTTACATTAAAGTTTTTTTGAGCAAATGTATGTGCAATTCCATTTCCCATTGTCCCTGCACCAATTACTGTAATATTCTTCATTTGTTTTGTTTTAATTTTTTGGTAAAAATATAAATAGACTTTAGATATTAGCCTTGTGATGTTAGATTTTATTAAACACCTTTATCTTAATATTTCAGTCTAGTGTAAAGTTTTAATAAACTACTTTTAAGTTGTCAAAGTAAAGTTCATTTTTTTCTAATTCAAAATCTCTTCTCATTCCGATAAATACCTTAAAAGAGGAAGCATTAACCCCTTCAGAAATAGCAGTTGTTAAGTTTACATATATTTTATTCCACTCTTCTTTCGGATTAATCCATAACAAATCTTTCTGTATTACTGATTGAGGGTAGTTAACATAAACACCTACTAAAAACTGAGTGTTTGATTTGTAATCAAGTTCTAAAAAAACAGGAGAACCTGCTTGTGGTAGATCTTTTAACTCATCAGTTGCAATTTCGAAAGTAAATAGTGAATCAGATAAAATCCCAGCACCATAACTATTATCTCCATCATCTAACTTTAAAAAGGTAGTGTCAGAAATTGCTGATATTTCAATATTAACGCCTGTACCTTCAAAATCCTCTAGAAAGAAGTCAATACTATCCAAATAACTTACTATTGGAGTGATGTTTTTTGTTTCGCTTGGAGCAAAAGTAATATCTTCATAGTAAGAAGTATAAAATGGATATGCTATTCGGCTACTAGCAATTCCATTGACTTTTATTCCAGCTTTTATTCTTACGGTTTGAATTTCTTCTTCCAATACAGGAAATTTAGCCGGTAATTCATATACTCCTTGTAGCTGGTCGTTAACATACACCCAAGCATCTGTTATATTAGAGGTAGTATTTCCTTCATCTAAAGTTATATTGTCAACCTTTAGATAGGTTGGTATTCCACCTGTATCTTCTTTTTGGCAAGAAGCAAGGATAACTATTATCAGTAAGTAAGTAATTTTTTTCATGAATTATTCTATTAACAATTTGCTGTGGATTTATTATTGTTATTAATGCTAAAAAAGTATTTTTATTGTATTTCTTTTGTTGGTAATAAAAACGGATTCAAAAATACAGTTTAAAGATTGATAAAGAAAAAGAATGGTAGATAGTTTTAGACATCAAGGTTTACGTAAACAGTTAGTTGAGCATTTAGCTTCCAAAGGAATTTCTAATTTAGAAGTGTTAAATGCTATGAATAAAATTCCTAGACATCTATTCATGGATAATGCTTTTGTTAATTTTTCTTATCAGGATAAAGCATTTCCGATAGGAGCAGGGCAAACTATTTCTCAGCCCTATACAGTTGCTTTTCAAAGTCAGTTACTTGAAATAAAACCTTATGATAAGGTTTTGGAAGTAGGTACTGGTTCTGGATACCAAGCAGCTGTACTTTCTTTATTAGATGCTGAGGTGTTTACTATTGAGCGTCAAAGAGAATTGTTTTTGAAAACAAAAAAGTTCTTACCTGTTTTGGGTTATAATTGTATGTTTGTGTATGGTGATGGCTATAAAGGAATGCCTAATTTCGCACCATTCGATAAGATAATTATAACTTGTGGAGCTCCTTTCATACCTAAGGATTTGGTTGCTCAACTAAAAGTAGGAGGGAGAATGGTTGCTCCAATTGGTGATGGAGATATCCAGATAATGCACCTGATTGAAAAGATTTCAGAAACAGAAACTAAAGTAACAACTCATGGAGAGTTTTCGTTTGTACCTATGCTAAATGATAAAAACAGTGGGAGTTAAATAAGATTGGTTAATCTTAAAGTTCTTAAAACCTTCTGGAATTAGAATTCAATGTATTAAGTAGGTTAAGTTTTTCTCATTTTGGTATTAATTTCTTAATTTTGAGGTTTATTAAATAAATTTTGTTACCATGAAAAAGATACTTCTTACACTTATTATTTCAAGTTTTTCACTAGGAATTACTTTTGCTCAGAAAGGAAAAATTACTTTAGGAGTTGATTATTCAACAAGTGCTTCACAACAAATTTATGCTTATGACTTATATTATCCCTATGGCTATAATAGTCAGACTTACAAATTTGAACCAAGAGTTGGGTATTTTATTTATGATAATATAGAAATTGGTTTTGGTTTTAAAGCTGGTGATAATGAAGATGAAAGAACTTTCATATCCTATAATCAATTTGGTGGAGATAACTATGAATATGAAAATACTTCAAATTTTGATTATAAAGTATTTAGTCCTTATGTTAAATATTATCTAAATAATTTATTTTTTTCTGCTAGGTTTTCTCTTGAGAAAAGAAATGATAATCAGCTGAATAATTATCCTATTTGGGAAGTAGATACAAATGGAGTAAATAATGTTGTTGGAATGGACCATTATAATTATTCCACTCAGATACTAAGAAAGTCAACCGTATTTAGTATCGGTTATGTGTTGGCTTATAATGAAAAATTATTTTTTGAACCTAGTATTTCAATTAGGAAAGATTTTGGAGAAGTAAATAATAAAAGTGATAATGATTTTCTTATAGGTGAGGATATAAATACTGAAAGTACTTCACCAATCAATAATGCTACCCATTTTAGTTTGAATATTGCAGTAGGATTAAGGTTAGGGAAATAACCTTGTAACTACATAATAAATAAAAAAGGAACCAAATAGTTCCTTTTTTTATGCTTCCAATATTTCTTTTATAATCTTACAACCCTCAATTACTTCTTTATCTGTAATCGTTAATGGAGGAGTAATGCGAATAGCTGTTTTAGTAAATAAGAAATAGAATAAAATTAATCCGTTTTTGAGGGATTGTTCGACTACTTTTTTAGCCAATTCCTCATCTTCAAATTCAATAGCAAGCATAAGTCCTTCACCTCTAATTTCTTTGATTTTTGAGTGTTTTAGGTTCAGTCTGAATAATTGTTCTTTTTTCTCAACTTCCTGCATAATATCAGTAGCAAGCAAATGTTCTAAAGTTGCAAGTGATGCTGCACAATTTACAGGATGTCCGCCAAAAGTTGTTATGTGTCCTAATTTGGGCTCAAAAGTAAAAAGGTTCATTAGCTCCCATGATGAGATAAAAGCACCAATAGGCATTCCGCCACCCATCCCTTTTGCTATACAAAGTATGTCAGGAATTACATCATATTTTTCAAAGCCAAAAAGAGTTCCTAATCTTCCGAAACAAGTTTGTATTTCATCAAAGATTAATAGGGCTCCTGTTTCATTACATTTTTCTCTTACCTTCTGTAAAAAATTATCGCTAGGAGTTACAAATCCTGTTCCGCCTTGAACGGGCTCAATTACAACTGCAGCCGTTTGTTCTGTTATGTTTATTAAGGATTCAACATCATTATAGATAATCTGGTTACATGAAGGTAATAAAGGTCGATACTTAGCTTTATGCTCTTCATTTCCCATTATTGAAAGGGCTCCTTGTGTAGAGCCATGATAAGAATCTTTGCAAGAAATGATTTCTGGACGACCTGTTGCTCTTTTAGCTAGTTTCATAGCGCCTTCAATAGATTCAGCACCTGAGTTAGTGAAATAAGTTGTGCTTAAATTTTTGGGTAAGTTATTGGCTAGTAATTGTGCTAATTTATATTGTGGAGATTGTACATATTCTCCATATACCATAACATGGGAATATTTATCCAATTGATCCTTTACTGAATCAGTAACAATAGGGTTGGAGTGTCCTAAAGTACAAGCGGAAACTCCAGCAATAAAATCCAAATATGCTTTACCGTTAACGTCATAAATATAGCTGCCTTTTGCTGTTGCAATTTCTAAGCAAGAAGGAAATGGAAAAGTCTGTGCTTGTTTTTTTTTGAAAATATCTTTTCCGATAGACATTATTTTCTGGCTACTGCTTTTTTAGCTGCTGCAACAATTGCTTTAGCGTCTAAGCCGTATTTTGCCAATAGTTGCATTGGAGTTCCACTTTCGCCAAAAGTATCATTCACACCAACCATTTCAATAGGAGTAGGGAATTCTCTACCCAATAACTGAGCAATGCTATCTCCTAATCCGCCATTTAACATATGCTCTTCAGCTGTAACAACACATTTAGTTTGTTTTACAGCATCCAGTATAGCTTTATTATCCAAAGGTTTAATAGTGTGAATATTTATTACTTCAGCAGAGATTCCTGCTTCACCCAATGTCTTAGCAGCTTCTAATGATTCCCAAACCAAATGTCCAGTAGCAAATATAGTTAAGTCTGTTCCTTCTTTTAGATGCAAAGCTTTTCCAATCTCAAAATTTTGGTCAGCAGGAGTGAAGTTAGGTACAGCTGGCCTTCCAAAACGTAAGTAGACTGGTCCTTCATAGTCTGCAATAGCAATTGTAGCCGCTTTAGTTTGGTTATAATCACAAGGATTGATAACTACCATATGTGGTAACATTTTCATCATACCAATATCTTCTAATACTTGGTGTGTAGCCCCATCTTCTCCTAAAGTAACTCCAGCATGAGAAGCGCAAATCTTTACATTCTTTCCTGAATAGGCTACTGACTGACGAATTTGATCGTAAACACGTGAAGTTGAAAAGTTAGCAAAAGTACCCGTGAATGGAATTTTACCGCCAATAGTCATTCCAGCAGCAATCCCAATCATATTTGCTTCAGCAATCCCAATTTGAAAAAAGCGTTCAGGATTTTCATTTTGAAAATCATTCATTTTAAGCGACCCAGTAAGGTCAGCACAAAGTGCAACCACATTAGGGTTAGTTCTACCTAATTCTGTTAATCCTGCTCCAAATCCTGATCGTGTATCTTTCTTTTCCATTTTAATAAATTTTTATCAGTTCAGTTTCTCCTGATTTAAGTTTGAAACTTTTTTCGTTAGTATAAATATATTGCTTAGCCGATTTTGCTCTAAAAACCACTTTGTATTTCCCCGGTAAAAGAGTAAGTTTATGTTGTAAGTTGTTTCCTTTAAAGTGATAAATCTGTTCCAATTCATCCTTGTTTTGAAGATACACACCACCATAACCTCTGGATGGGAGTAGGATATTTGCAATACCTGGTGTTGGAATAGTATAAGTAGTTTTGGTACTTTGGTTTATCTCAACATCAATAAACTTTTTTCTTGGTAAAGTAAGCAATTCAATGTCATACCTTCCGATAAGATAGTTTTCCACTGTATTAATCTCTTGAACATGCAATGTAGTATCAATTCCTGCAGGACGTACAATATATTGATATTTGATTTTAGAATTCATCTTTATTTCCAATTCTCCTTGAGGAGTAGAAAGAGGAATAATCGTGTGTTTCCCTGGCGTAAGTATTATGCTGTCCACAAAAACAGGAGGAATAGTATGTGCTACTACTTTATAAGAGAGTACAGGGTCGATAACCATTGTGTCAGGGTTGCCATAAGCATTCATAGTATGAATGTAGTTGTATTTTGCCACCCCAGTAAAATCATTGTAAAAAGTAAGGTTAACATCTGTTTCAGTAGGCTCACCATTTTCGTCTAACAGATTAACCTGTGCGGTTGTATTGTCAATAACATGAGAGATTACTACATTAAGGATATTCGTAAAATCTGATTCCTTACTGGCATCAAAATAACGCCCAACACAATCAAATGTTTTTTTCCAACTATCATCCAAGCCAACACCAATAACAAAAGGCTTTAGAATAATCCCTTTTCTTTGGTACAAACGAGAAACAGCACAAGGATCCATGCCACATTCTTCCTTGCCATCCGTAATTAAGATAACAATATTACGTGCATCTCCTGATGGAAAATCCTTAGCGCCTTCTTCTAAAGAACGGGCAATAGGAGTAGTCCCCCTTGCACGAATCATGCTAAGTTTGGCTTTCATCCTTTCGGCAGCAAAGCGTGCAGGTAGGAAGTTTATTTCCAGTTTAGTATCATCACAATCCTGAGGAGGATAGCCCTTTTGATGTCCATAAACTCTAAGGCCAATCTCTAGGTTTTTAATATCCTTAAGAGAGTCGACCATATTACTTAGTAGGTTTTTAGCAATATCAATTTTACGACCCGATTGCCACCTGCCTAACATTGATTGAGAAGCATCAAAAATAAAAAGTATACGATTGACAGGTTCCTTCTTTTTTTGAGCAATAGCAGTAAAGCTCCCCATAAAAAGGAGCATAGTCATCAATAATATTTTATAGTTTTTAGTAATCACCTAAAGTTTCAGGGTTTTGTGATAAAGCACTTGCTAGTTGTTCGTCATTAGGTGCAGAGCCATGCCATTTGTGTGTTCCCATCATATAGTCCACTCCATTACCCATTTCAGTATGCATAATAATCACGACCGGTTTTCCATGTCCAGAAAGTTCCTTAGCTCTAGCTAAAGTATTAATTACTGACTCAATATCATTTCCTTGGAATTCTTCCAAAACAATCCAATCAAAAGCTTCTAGTTTTGCGGTAAGGTTACCCATAGGCAATACATCATCAATTGAACCATCAATTTGTTTTTTATTATAATCAATAGTAGCTATAAGGTTGTCTACTTTTTTACCAGCAGCATACATAAAGGCTTCCCAACATTGCCCTTCTTGTAGCTCCCCATCACCATGTAAGCTATAAACCAAGCTATCATCCTTATTCAGCTTTTTGGTAAGTGCAGTACCAATAGCATTAGATAAGCCTTGCCCTAAAGAACCTGATGCCATACGAATACCCTCTAACCCCTCATGTGTTGTAGGGTGACCTTGCAAACGACTATTCAATTTTCGGAAAGTAGCTAATTCAGCTACATCAAAATAACCTGAACGAGCTAATACTGAATAGAAAACAGGGGAGATGTGGCCATTAGATAAAAAGAAAACATCCTCTCCTTTAGCGTCCATACTAAAATTAGTGTTATGATTCATAACATGAAAGTAAAGAGCCGTAAGAAATTCCGTACACCCCAAAGAACCACCAGGATGACCAGAACTATTAGCATGAACCATTCTTACTATGTCTCTTCTTACTTGAGAAACGACATCATTTAATTTTGAAATATTTGGCATTTTATTGATTGTATAATTTTACGCAAAGATAGTAATCGTGATAGTTGATACTTGATTGTTGCTGGTTTTTTGTTATTGGTTTTATGATGATTTATTAACATTTTATTATAGTTGTTTGTTAATGTATTTTACTTTCTGAGCATCCTAATTAGCTTTATTGGCATTGCAATGGGCTTTATAGGTCTTGCAAGCACCTTTATTAGCGTTGCAGAGTCCTTTATCGACTTGCAGGTTTCCTTTATAGCTCTTGCGAGTACCTTTATAGCTCTTGCGAGCACCCTTATTATCGTTGCAGATTCTTTTTCTGAAGGCTTTTTGGCTGTAAATAGCGTGTTTGGCAATGTAATTAGCACCCAATTGGGCTTAAATAGGACTGCAATGGGCGTAAATACTATGCTGAGGAAAGTTCTAGGCCTTGCGAGCACTCATATTAAGACTGCTGGAAAAAATTCTGAGGATTGCAGGTTTTATTTCTGAACGAAAATTACTATTTGTTTGTATCTAGTAATTGTTTGAAATGTTCTTTTTTAACAAAATGTTTACTATTTTGTTGAAAACTAAATTACTGATTTCTAAGTGATTGTTGCTTTAAAGTGAATAAATGATTTATATTTACATCAGTAAAAAAATACTGAAAAATTAAATGCTTTAATCTGACAAAAACCACAGCAACATTAACCAAGTTGCAAAAGCAAAAGAGGCTAAAACCCTCACAGCTTAATTACTTAAAAATTGATTTTCTGACTTACTAAGGGTAAGAAAGAAACACCAATTCCATGCTCTGCATGATTGGGTTTAAGTGATTATGCAATTATTTTTTCAGGAATCAATAAAACATTTCTAGGATAATTGGCGGAAGACAGAGCGTCACGAAAAAAAATTCCAAAATGGAAATTTTATCAAACTTGGGGAGAAAAATCCTCAGTACAGAAATTCAGTTAAATAAATTGAATACTGTTATTTTGGCTACAGATGTAGCTGTTAGCCCATTACCTTGGGGCTTGGTGTCAGGGGTAAGTTTTACAGATAAGCATGCTGCTTATGAAGTGTTTAAAACCACCTATAAGGAAGGTAAGCAGTTAGCGCAAATGTATACACAACATAAGTATGCTTTTCTTGATGCAATCCGAAAGGATTTGCAAGCGATAGGGCAGTATGTAAAGGTGAATAAACTTAGCTTTTATAAAGAACTTGGCCTTTATGGTTTTGAAGTAATCCATTCCAGAAAGGGGTTTGTAAAAATACCTACTGAAAATGCGCTATTGGATACCTTATGCCAAAGCGTACTGAATAAACATGCTAGTGATGGCGCTAGTAGTCTGCTAAGTGTTTTTGATATGGCAGAACTACAAGCTAACTTGGATGCTAAGCGATTGGCAGAAGATAATGCTGAGCAGGCTAGGTTGAATTGGAGGTTAGTAGCTATTGAAAAGCGAAATGTACTAAAAGAGCTGACCAGTATGATGAAGCTAATTGGTAATGAGATGCTAAGAAACCCAAGTATTGCACCAAGAGATTTGGAGGTATGGGGCTTTGTTGTTACTGAGTATACTAGTAAAAATACTGGTGCTGCAGCTTAGTTAAGATAGCTATAGGTTAGCTATGATATATTGATAAAAACGCCCAGCTATATGCTGGGCATTTTTTTAGTTTTAAATTAGTGTAAATACAGTTTTTCTATTAATTAAAATAATTCTTCAAATACTTTTCATTAAATATGGGGTAATTAAGAGGAGCGCACAATGTATTATATTGCTGAAGGATCTTTATTTTTTCTTGCTTATCTTTCGTGAAATGATAATTTCCAATACTATGAAATATATTTATATATGAATAGTAACTTAATATCCATTTATTATTATCAATCTTCTTCAAAATAGCTGAATATTTCTTATCATTTTTATTATGTATTGCTAAAAGTAATTGTATAATAAATGAGAACTGTTCTTGGGAAACTTGATGCTCTTCTTGAATAATATGATTTTCTTTCGAACAAATCCACTCCATTAATGAGAAGTCACTTAAAAGTAAGGCGACAGCTTTTATCTCATAGAGATAATCTGAAACAGGTTTGTTAGAAGCTTTAATTATCATGGTTAAATCTTGTAATATATACTCATATGAAATGCCTTTTTGCTTGCAAGCTGCAATTTCTATTGATGCCAAACGCCCAATTAAGATAGGATGTAATGATTTTTTGTTTGTTGATTGATAATTACTAAATTCAATTTTTTGTTTATTAAGCAATCCCTTAAATTGTTCAATTGCTTGGAAGAATAATTCTTGATCTATTCTAAGTTTTATTTTGTATTTTTTTATCAAAGAATAAAGCAATCCGTAATACCCCTGAAATGAAGAGTAATCGACAAATATTAAAAAGACATAATCAATAAAAAAATCATTTTTCAATAATCTAACCAAATCTTCATCTTCTAATTTTATTTTTGGAAAAACAGAACCTATTCCATTACCAATATATAGCAATTCAGAATAGCTAAAATCTTCAAAATTAGTATTAGTGTTCTTAATTAAATTATCTATTAACTCGAATTTGTTTAAAAGAAATAACTCTCTTAAGATAAAAACAAATGTAACTGCGAATTTCTCATCTTTTACCCAAGATGAATTTAATTTACAAACTAATTGATCATCATCCATGCGATTGATCCAACCACAAATTTGAAGTTGTAATGCCCATCCCTTGTTCCAAGTGTTCTCTCTTTTATATGAGTCAAATGAATTAAATTCAATGAACTGGGATAAAATATTTAATGTATTAATACTTGGCTTTGTATTGCAATCAAGTTGAATTCCAAATACTCTTCTAATTGTATTGTAGCTCAAACTTTCATTAAGTTCAATATGTATTCTGTCTGATAAATATTGGCAATCACCTCTATTTTTGATTTTACGGTTAATCTTTTTTTCAATTTTACTTTGTATTCCTTTAATCATTTTTCAAATGTATAAAATTGTATCAATCTTGTATCATTATTGATGAAATTTTTATTTTTATTTGTTCATAAGAATAAACAGAATTGGATTAATGAAAATATCCCTAGCAATAAATTTTTTAAATTATTTATGACTGTTTTATAGCTAGACAGCTAGTTATAAGTAATCTGTAGGGAAAATAATACGTATTTCGCTTAGTGGTGATTACGTATAATTTTAATCTTGAACACTTCCTTAATTTGTAATCTAAGTGATTAAGAATTATAAATTTTTTCAAATAAGGAAAGTTAAAAAATTAAAGAAGAAAATATTGAATAATATGAATAAGAAAAGAAAATATAATTATGGAAGTATATGAAGGACCTCATTTAGTTATACAACATGAAAAAGAGAATTCAAGGCTAATTAATGTTTGGAATTCTAGCCCGGATAATGATATAGCGTACAGAAAAGAGTTGATAGAGCATCTACATATAATTGAGAAAATAAAACCTTCTCAAGTAATGTGGATTTTAGATGAAATGACTTTTAAAGCAAGTGATGTTACAAAAAAATGGGTTGACGAATACATTTTAAAACCAGTATTTAATGCTGGATTTATAGCTAGAGACCAAGATGGTTATGATCAAATAGCATTTGTTGTTGGTAAAGACGTTTTGGTTTACATTAGGGTAATAAACCTATTTAAAAAGTTCACGCCTAATAGCTTTAGGCCAAAGTATTTTTCATCTGAAATTGAAGCTAGAAATTGGTTGAATCAAGGGGTCGAAACTATAAAAGATAATGAAGGAGATCAGAAATTAGAAATCCTTTTTAAAGGATCGGATGACAATGGGAAAGTAGTTTTTGAGATTAAAGAAATGGCGTCTAAATTTAATAATACTATTAATTCATTTAAAACTATTATTCAACAAAATTATTTTATGAAGAATAATTTTGAAAAATATTCTTCATTAACTCCTAGAGAAAAAGAAACGCTAAAATTCATTGTTAAAGGATATGCTAATAAACAGATATCTGAGGAGATGCATGTTTCTCACCACACCATCCGAACTCATAGAAATCGAATTTGGCAGAAACTTGAAATTAAGCATTTCCGTGATTGCTTAAAATTTGAATGCTTTTTCAGTTAAACCCTTTTCCATAATTTACGCTCTAGAGCGTATTGTGTAGTCTACCTATTACGTATATTTTTGCGAAATGAGAAACATACTATTAATTTTTAAAATGATAAATCTTTTCTAAATGCGGAGAATTAAAAAATTAAGGAAAAAAGTATTGAATAATATGACTAATGAAAGAGAAGGTTTTACTATTCAGAGTATTAATGATGCAATAAATCAAAGAACAAAATTTAAATCAACAAATAGAAAAATTTCATTAATCACTTATCTATTAATGCTCTTTTTGATAATTTTTCCTCTAACGGCTTTCATCTTATCATACGTATTTCCGAACTTAATTTTTGGAGACTATTTATTGAATCATTTTTTTTATATTTTTATTGCAATACTTCTCTTAATATATTTTTTAGTTGCTCGTTTTAATTATTATATCTTAAAAATTGACGCTTCTGTAATCGATATTAAGATTTACAGAGCAGTTATTGGTATTTTTAATCTTATAGATTACGTTGATATATCTCATGAAATGTTTATTGATTTCTCTTTTTCCAATCGCCCTTTTTCATTTAATAAAACCTTAATGTTAAAAGTAAAAACTGATAAAGGAGAAACAATTAAAAAGAATCTTAATTTATCATTTTTATCAAAAAAGGAAGAACGGAAGATAAGCAGATTTTTAGATAAAATAATTATAAAAAACAAGTTAAGGGAATAAGTTCTTTCTAATAACAACTGAATATGAAAGTATTATTTTACATAAAATTGCTTTTGCAAACCAAAATAGATTAATGATTACTCCGGATTTAAATATTTTCTTTTCTTTATTATCTTCATTTTTGATAACTTATGTAGCTATCCCAAAGCTTATATATTTTGCTGAAAAGTTAAGCTTGTTTGATACTGCTGGAGATAGAGCTTCACATAAGGGAAGTACACCGTTTTTTGGTGGGATTGCTATTTTTACGGGTATTATTTGTTCATTATTATTTTGGGCAGATATTGAAAATATTCAATACATTTTAGTTAGTATTTTAATTGTTTTTATTTTTGGAATTCTTGATGATTTACTACAAATTACTGCTTTTGAAAAGTTAATTGGTCAAATTATTGCTTCTTGTATTCTTATTTTTCTTGGTGATATACAGATTGATAGTATGCATGGAGTTTTAGGAGTGTATGATTTATC
>Ga0308010_1000557_pt1 | contig 23756 bp, 20 predicted proteins | sample Neamet129_FD_202368 | JGI IMG/M metagenome (GOLD analysis project Ga0308010, IMG submission 202368) | Marine microbial communities from water near the shore, Antarctic Ocean - #129 | ecosystem: Environmental > Aquatic > Marine > Unclassified | place: Southern Ocean | collected 2014-07-24 | reverse complement strand
TCTGGAAGACGTAATTGTCACAGCGCATCTGTCAGATGGAACAGGAATTGCTGCTGCTACTTTGTATTATAAGCAAGGCAGCAGTAACGACTATGAGACTGTTGCAATGACTGGTAGCACAGGCAGTTACGCGGGCACTATTCCCGGTAGCGCCGTGACCATGAATGGGTTGTTCTATTATGTTGGAGCTCAGGATCCCCTGGGCTACAGCACCAGCAGCGATATCACTGGTGTTTCAGTTAATTTTTCTGCAGGCAGCCTGACAACTAATTCTGCATCAGGCAGCGCCTATCCCAGCGGGCTTCCTATAAATAAGTGGCGCCTGATTTCAATGCCGGCTGTTTTGGATGAGACCGGTGTGGGTCTGGTAATCGGCGATGAACTAGGCACTCAGGATAATGAAGTATGGCGATTGTTTGAGTATGATCAAACCAGCAGTTCTTACAGAGCCAATCCAATAGATTTTATATTGGGTGAGTCCTATTGGTTCTACCAGCGTGTAGAAGAAAACCTGCTGCTGGGAACGCCCGCAGGCGAAACGGGCAATATGTCCGGTACCAGCCTAACCCTTATACCGGGCTGGAGCTTTATTGGATCTCCCTATCCTTTTGAGATCAATATTAGTTTGGACCAGGTACCGTTTTATGGACCCATTACCTATGGACTGGCAGCGGAAGCATGGAGCGGTGTTGTTACAGCGCTGGATCCCTGGAACGGCTATGCGGTATTTAACCGCACCACCAATGACCAGACTATCACTCTGGATCCCACCGTGTCGAACGCTGGTCTGGCTGCCAGGGTAAATGATCAGGAAGAAGGCTGGCTGATTTCTCTTGGTGTCAGTACTGATGAGTATCAGGATAGATTTAATACGTTTGGCGCCCTTGAAACAGCTGATAACGGTCTGGAATGGCATGATAACCCGGAGATTACTGCACCTGGCAGGTCCATCTCCCTGGCCTTTTTACTTCCTGAAGAAGAGCGGGACCTAACGGTTACATCTGATGTTCGTGCCTTGGATGATCAACTAAAGATCTGGGATGCTAAGATCAGGAGTACGGGTGTGGAAGGTGACATGACACTAACTTGGGCTATTGAGCAATCCTTGCCCGCTGATAAAGCGGTACAGCTGCTGGATATCAACACCCGCACTGTTGTGGATATGTTGTTGCTGGACCATTTAGAGCTTGGTCTGGTGGATTCCCGCTATGACAGACAGATAAAGATTATCTCTGGTGATCCGGCTGTGGTGGCTGGCACCATATCAGATATTTTAGCCCTGATCCCGGTAGAACTCTCTCTGGATGGCAACTACCCGAATCCTTTTAACCCTGTCACAGCGATACGCTTTGGTTTGCCCGAACCCAGGAAAATAAGAATCACTGTCATTAATTTATTAGGGCAGGAAATAATAGAACTGGTTAACGACTGGAAAGATATTGGCAGGCACGAAGTCCAGTGGCAAGGGCAGGATTATCATGGGCGTCCAGTGGCATCAGGCATGTATTTTACGGTCATGAGCGACGGCCATAAAACCATTGTGCAAAAAATGTTGCTCTTGAAGTAGTCAGAATGTAAAATGATACTGTTATAGTACTAAAGAAGGTATGATATGAATTACACACCCAGATTTGGAGATTTTCTGTTACGATTATTTCCTGTTGTATCCATCCTATTCTATATCTCTGCGTGCGCAGTTAAGCCTGCCAGTGATCTTGATTCCCCTGAATACCACCATAAGGCAGGCATGCGACACGTTGAAATGGGCCAATATAATGAAGCCCTGACATCCTTTAACCGTGCCACCGATCTTGATAAAAAGTTTGCACCTGCCTATGCGGGAATGGGTATTGCATACGCTAATATGGCTGATAAGAAAAAAGCCAAGAAAAATGCAGGAAAGGCACAGGATCTGGCGGGTAAGGATCCGGATGTTCTAACCCTCTGTGCCCGGGTGTGGATCGATCTTCGGCACCAGGAAAAGAAATGGTATAAGGACGCAGGAAAACTTTTGAAAAAAGCGCTGAAGCGCAAGAAAAATCATGAAGGAGCTACTTATTATACGGGCGAGCTCTACCTCTATCAGTATGAGTTCAGCCAGGCAGAAGATCATTTTCGAAAGGTAGTCGAAATGAAAGGCGAATACAGCGCCAAGGCAGATAAAATGTGGCAAATGAGCCAAAAGATCGTCCGGGCTATGCCGGGGACTTTGGCCGGGAAAAAAGTGGCCCTGCACGAAGAGATCACTCGGGCAGACTTGGCCGTATTGTTGGCTGAAGAATTAAAGATCAGTACACTTATAGAACGCCAGACCACTCCCGCAACCGGGTTCCAGACCCCAGAAGAAATGCGCAATGCAAATGCGGCAACGGGTGGCCCATCTGATAGCAAAGGCCACTGGGCCGAAGTTTGGATCAATGAACTCTCCCAGTATGGGATACTGGAAGGAGCACCGGGCCAGCCCTTTTATCCGGATGAACCTATTAACCGTGCTGAGTACTGCATGGCGATTCAGCGCCTGCTCACGATTGTAACGGGTGATGCGGGACTGGAAACACGTTATTTTGGTGAGAACCCGTCACGGTTCCAGGATGTGCCCAGCAGCCACCCGGCCTACAACGCCATGGCATTGTGTGCAGAGCGGGGTTTTATTCAGGCCGACATGATCACGGGACGGTTTGGTCCCGGTGAATCCGTAGCCGGTGCGGATGCTTTATTAAGCATTCGTTCTTTCCAGAATGCATTGAGGATTACATTCTAGTATGAGAGTTTTTACCCTGATACTCATATTGATACTACCGCTATACGGCAATACGATTGAAGGGGTGGGCTATGGACTTACAAAAGACGCTGCCATTGAGCAGGCCAAGCGAGATGCTGTGGAAATAGGCCTGGGCGCCTATATCTCATCAGAGACAGTTGTAACTGCCACGTCCCTGACCGATAATATTTATTCCAAGGCCCAGGGCTTTGTAAAAACGTTTAAAGTGATTAACGAGAGCAAGGGACCCGATGGTAACTGGGAAGTGACCATCTCTGCAGAAGTGACTGCCATGCTAGATGAAGTGATGCAGGATGAAGCAGCGCTCCAGACGTTATTAAGTTCCATGAATCGCCCCCGGATAATATTTCTTGTCCGGGAAGAGAACCTGATTGATAATGTGCCTACCGATTTTGCCGAGACCAAGTTATTGAGCCTGTTCTTCGAAAAAGGGTTTGATGTGGTAGACCGTCAGCTGGTTCAGGCACTGAAAGGTGAGCCGGAATATGAAAATGCCTTATCTGGGAATGTTGCTGCTGCTGCCAAAGTAGCCAGTCAGCTGGGAGCGGATATCATTGTGATTGGTACAGCAAAAATCTCATCTGGTGGAATATTCTACGGTATGACATCGGGCCAGGCGGATATTAACGGGAAAATTGTCAGGGTGGATACGGGAGATATCCTGGCGGTAGTGCCCAATGCCCACGGCAAAAAACCACACATATCCCCAACCACGGCAGGCGTGAATGCCATGAACGACGCGGCAGGAACGCTGGGAACAGAAATCATCCGTCAGCTAATCGAGAAATGGAGCACGGCCCAGTCAAATTTTGTTAAGTGTTATATTGTGCTCAAGAATGCGGACTTTATGTCCTACACTATGTTTGAAACTTTTCTGAAAGCCCAGACTGTGAGCGGGATCCGAAATGCCTATTCCAAAAGTTTGAATGACGGTATCGCCGAGTATGAAATAGAGTTTGAAGGCAAGGCCATGGATCTTGCTATGGGATTAAGTAAGACCCAGCCCGACGGGTTTAATATTAAGGTGACCGGCATTACCGGAAACCGTATTACTGCTGAAATTGCGCAATGAAGGAGCGTTGTATGAGACCACTATTTTTAGCCATTACTTTTTTAGTAACCCTGAGTGCCCAGGACAATTTTATTGGGGATGTTTTTGAAAAAGGAAGCATCAACTATGGTGACCGCACGATCCAGGCCATCGGCATCGGTTTTATTCCGGAAAATGTGATCAACGCGGGCCAAGCTAGGCGCTCGGCCATGCGCATCGCCAAGCAGGACGCCTTAAGACAGCTGATCGAGATCGTGAACGGCGTGAACGTTACGTCTGAGACCACCGTCTCCGGTGCCATGTTTGATGATGTGATTAAGACTCAGGTCCAGGGTGCCATTCGGGGTGCGCGCCGGATCGGTGACCCAAAATACTTGAGTGATACATCGGTGGAAGTGGTCTACGAAGTAAAAATGGCTGACATATCCCTGGTTCTTTTACCTATGGCGGAAAAGGCTCCCACCCTGACCTTTGATAACGTCAATGTGACCGTATCTGGAACTGTAGCCGCTGCACCGGAACAGCAGCAGGCCGGGACCGCCGATACGGGAGTTAAATCCGGCGGTGTTACGGGCATTATCATTGATGGGACTGGACTGGGGCTGCGCCCTGCCATGTCCCCAAGAATTTTAAACCAGGGCGGTAGCGTTGTCTATGGCCCGGGTCAGTACAGCCGAGACTATGCGGCTGCCAATGGTGTGGCGGGCTACGCCAAATCGCTGGACCAGGCCAAGAGCGATACACGGGTCCAGGGTAACCCGTTGGTCATCCGGGCTGCATCCGCATCCGGCTCCAGCAGTGCCGATGTGATCATCAGCAATGCTGATGCAGGCAAGTTGGCCGTTGCCGATGGGGCGGCAGGTCTTTTAAAAAATTGTCGCGTTATGATTGTTTTAGATTGATTTAGATTTGGAAACACACCTATGAGATACAGTAATATGACAAAAATATTTTTACCCCTATTGATCACCCTAACTGCTGCCTTAGCTCAGGAAGGAGAAGTCGCAGTGATTCCTTCTGACACGACCAAGGATCCGGGCCTGAAGATCGGCGATATTGCCCCATCTTGGGCTCTCATGTCCGGCCCCGGCAAGTTTGAGTTCTTAAAGACCTGGACCGAAGAAAAAGGAAAAAGGCTACGCAAACCAACCACCCAGCCGGATCGGCACGTGGTGGTGTTAAGTTTTTTTGCTACCTGGTGTAAGCCTTGCATGAAAGAACTGCCCCATCTGCAGAATCTTTATGAAAAATATAAAAATGATAAAATAAAGTTTTTCTTGATTGATATCACTGAAGCCACTCGTACCGTTAAGGGTTGGGAAAATTCGCCTAAAGCGGGCCCCTTCCTGGCTAATAAAGGAATTACTATGCCCATCCTCTATGATTCCAGGGGCGTGGCAAAAGAACGGTATGGTGCCAAGACCCTGCCGCGGCTCTTTGTTGTAGACAAGTACCGCACTATTCAGTTAGCCAAGACAGGCTTTGATGAAAATGAAGATTTTGAAGGGGAGCTATCAGCGGTTCTAGACCGCTTATCAGCAGAAGAGTAAACCCATTAATAGGGATATCAATATTATGCGAATTTTTATCACTTTAGTTTTTAGTGCCCAGTTGCTCCTGGCTCAGGAAGCAAAGCCCACCGTGGCGATTTTGGATTTTGAAGGTCAAGATGTGAGCGAGTCAGAAGTAAAGACACTTTCTGAAAGGATGCGTACTGAGATTGGCAACACCAATGCGGTGCGCCTGATTGAGCGCAAGGCTGTGGAAAAGATTATGCAGGAGCAAGGACTGCAGCAGTCCGGCTGTACCACCGATGAGTGTGCGGCGGAAGTGGGGCAGCTTTTGGGCGTTCAGTTCATGATCTCCGGCTCCATCGGCAAGATGGGCAAGAGCTATACCATTGACTGTAAAATGTTTTCTGTAGAGACCGGAGAGACGGTCCGTTCCAAGAATGCCACCCATGATGGGGATATTTCTGGCCTCTTAATAGAGATGCAGATCATGGCCTGGGAGATAGTGGGCCTTGAAGCGCCGGGGAAAATAAAGCTGAAGCGTGCCGGCAAGGAAGCAAGCACCACTGTGGCTGTTTTAGATTTTGAAGGTAGGGGTATTACCATGCAGGAAGCACAGACCCTGACCGATCGTTTTACCACAGCACTTGCTTCTACGGAAAAGGTGGTCATGGTTGAGCGGGGCACCATGGTAGATGTACTGGAAGAGCAGGGTTTTGAATCCGGTGGTTGTGCATCAGATGAGTGCGCAGCGGAAGTGGGTGCCATGTTAGGTGTGGAATTTATGATTTCGGGAGCTATCGGGAAACTGGGCGAAACCTATACTATAGATGCCAAGATGTTTTCTGTGGCCACGGGTGCAGCGGAAAGTATGAAAAGTATTACCTATTCCGGAAAGGTAGATGGACTCATTATTGAGATCGAGATCCTGGCCTGGGATATACTGGGGTTGGATACGCCCCGCGCGCTAAAGAAACGGCGCAAGAAAGATAACAATGATTTAGCTGGTAGCGGCGAGAAAGACGGACCCAACTGGTTGCTCTGGGGCGGGTTGGCTCTGGTGGCAGCAGGGGGCGGCGCAGCAGCTATGAGCGGTGGCGCGGCTGCCGTTGGCGGCGGTGCGGCTTCCAGCGCGATTGGGGAACCTCCATCATTACCTACCGTGCCCTAATATTTATTTACTAATACATAAATTATTGTACAAAAAATGCTGCTGTTAAAATGACCTTTAACATCATTAAAATATGGTTACCGAGTATTTTTCTAATATCTGTTCTGGTTGGGCAGGGAAACATAACTCTGGTTGTCACAGGAAGCGTTCATGGCCAACTGGACCCATGCGGTTGAAAGAAAAAACCATTAGGCGGTCTGTCTAGAAAATCCACCGTCATTAGCCAAATGCGCCAGGATGGGAATGATCCGCTAATCCTTGACGCCGGAGATCTTTTTTTTACAACACCGGATCTTCACGATTCAAATCGTGTTTCAGAAAAATATCGCGCTTCTGTCATTTTAATGGGTTATGAACAAATAGGATGTGACGCCATCAATGTAGGACAATATGAATTTGGTGGCGGAGAACAGTTTTTATTAGAAACGGCCAGCACCACCCAAATTCCTTTTATTTCTGCGAACCTAATAAACACGCAAACAAATCAATTATTATTTAATCCATATATTATTATTGAACGGGAAGGATTAAAAATTGGTGTAATAGGTTTGACCAATCTATTGCCGAAAACAATAAAAAATATCCGGGCAGATGATTATATCACAGCCGGTAAGTCAATGATAAAAAAGATCAAGAATAAGGTGGATATAATTGTAATGCTGGTTAACGCAAACCGAACGGATCAAAAAACATTAACAAAAGATTTTAAAGAAGCAAATCTAATTTTTACCAGCGGAAGTACCACATTAACTCGTCCCATGATGAACCAACCAGAAAAAGGGCCTTATTTATTTTCAACAGGAAGAGAAAGCCGCTATTTAAATGTGACAGAAATAAACTTAAAGAACAAAACAGAACCAATTATAAATATTTCATTTCTAGAAGCGAGCCAACAATACAACCAAAGAAAACTGGATCGATTGCAAGATACAGCTCCAAATAAAACCTTAGACGACACTTATAAAGGGCAAGAAAATATTTTAAGTCTAATTGAAAAAAGCAGAACAACCATTATTAAGGCCGACGTTCAAATTAAAGAAGCGGTAAATACATTAATTTTTAAAAATGTAGCGCTAGATTCTAAAATAATAGATGATCAAGAAGTATTAGAGTTTGTCAATAACTCTTTGGCTACATGCACTCAATTGAAAAATTAAAATTTTTCAATTGAGTACAACGGCTATTTCCAAACCCAATATATAACAAATCTAGAGATCAGTAGTGGGATTGTTTCCATGAGGTAATGGTTTGGTGTGTAAATAAAAGTAAAATTCCCAATAAGTCTTTCGTTAAGTTGAAATATTTTTAATTTTTATAATAATTATATTCATCTCTATATTCTGCATCATATATGATTGAAAATCCACTGACAAACCTTTGGTATTACGATTCTTTGGCTCCCCATTCCGAGTTGGCCTGCAGGTTAGAATCGTCTATCCCCTGGAATCCCCCACTTTAAATACTTCCCACATGCGGAATAGCCCGCAACCTTTTCCCATATTTAATTCAATTATGTTTTATGGGGCATAAAAACATCTTAACAAATTCAAATATTAACATGGAGTGCATATGAGTTATTCAAGAGAAAAATCACAGCCGATCTTTGATCGTGCTTTAAATGTATTGGTCCAAGGTGTCAGTTCAAATTTTCGTTACCTTGGTGATAATGAAACCCCTGTCATTGTAAAAGGGAAAGGCGCCAGCCTTTGGGATGCCGATAATAATGAATTCATTGATTACCGATTAGGATGGGGCCCCATTATTTTGGGCCACGCCGATGATCGGGTCAACAGTGCTGTCTCAGAAGCAATCCAAAATGGAACCACCTTTGCAGCAACAACATCCCTAGAAGTTGAAACTGCTGAATTAGTGAAAAAAATGGTGCCGGGCATGGAAAAATTACGTTTCACAAATACCGGAACAGAAGCAACTATGCACGCTCTTAGAACCGCTCGGGGTTATACGAATAAAGAAAAATTCATCAAATTTGAAGGGCAATACCATGGTGCTCACGATTACGTTTTATTCAGTACAGCATCTTCACCAATTAGTGCCATGGGTGCCAGGAAATCTCCAGTCCCTGTACAAGTTGGTTCCGGAATTCCGGATAAAATTCGGGACTATGTTTATTGTCTGCCCTTTAATGATTTTGATGTAGTTGAAAGATGTGTCAAAGATCACCATGGCGAAATAGCCGCAATCATGGTAGAACCATGTCTTGGCAATATAGCAGGAATTGAACCACTAGAAGGATATTTGGCCCATTTGAAAAAATTGTGTGATGATTATAATATGGTCCTGATTTTTGATGAAGTAAAAACAGGGTTCAGATTGTCCAATGGTGGTGCGAGAGAGACTTATAGTGTTATCCCTCATATTTCCACTTATGCAAAGAGCCTGGGGAATGGATTTCCTGTAGCAGCTTTTGGTGGTTCTGCTGAAGTGATGGATGTAATTGGGGGCGGAAGTGTAACCCATGCAGGAACTTTTGGTGCCAATACAGTTAGTATGGCTGCAGCTAAAGCTGTACTAACGATTTTAGATGAATCACCTATTTTAGAAAATCTTGCAAAACGTGGAATGAGATTAAAAAATGGCTTGGATAAAGTTCTCAAAGATGCAGAATTACCTCACCAAATGTCGGGGCACCCAAATCTTCAGGGTTTCTTGATAACGGAAAAGGAAGTAAAGGATGTCAGAGATTTGGTACATCATGATGATGATATGTATGAGACTATTTGTGCCAACATGTATAATCGAGGTATCTGGATAGAAGATGATGCCCGGGAACCCTGGTTCATTTGTGATGCACACACGAACGAGATCATTGACGAAACGTTGAACAAATTTGAAGATTCCGTAAAAGAAGCCATTGCTTAAATTGTTAAAAATATAATAATGAAAACTGACAATTTTTGGTCGGACCAATTCCCCAGACCCAATGATCTCTCGGTGGCAAATGAGTTGCCAAGCCAAGTTGATGTAGCCATCGTAGGAAGTGGATATACAGGACTTAACTGTGCCAGCGTTTTGGCTAAGGCAGGCAGGTCCGTAGCAGTAATAGATCAACATACCATTGGTTGGGGTGCAAGCTCTCGAAATGGTGGTATGGCAACACCGGGGCTTAAACAGGATATTTTCAAAATAAATAAAACCTATGGGACAGATTATGCTCGGGAATTTTGGAATTCATCGGTGGATGCAATAGATCTCCTTGAAACGATTATTCAGGAAAATGAGATTGATTGTGATTGGGAACGAAACGGACACTGTGCTCTAGCTTATAAACAATCTCATTTTGATGAACTTCCTGAATATGTGAATTGGTTGAAAAAGGAAATGGATCATGAAAAAACAATCGTCCCAAAAGAAGAATTAAAAAGTGAGATTGGGACTCATGCTTATTTCGGAGGGCTCGCGGATGAATCCAGCGCTGGACTCCATCCAGCAAAATATGTTTATGGCTTGGCAAAAGCTGTTGCTGCCCGCGGTGTGATTTTATGCGAAAACTCAAAGGTTTCATCAATCCAAAAGGAGCCCAATGGATTTGAAGTAACGACAGACCAGGGAACAATAATGGCCAAGGATGTTGTTATTGCAACAAACGGTTATACCGATATGTTGATTCCAAAATTGAAGCCGAAAGTATTCCCGGTTGGCAGTTATATTATTGTAAGTGAACATCTCCCACAGGATTTGCAGGATAGGCTTAGCCCCAAACGACGAATGTTCTATGATTCAAAAAATTTCCTGAATTATTTCCGGCTTACCCCGGATGGGCGCATGTTATGGGGCGGCAGAAATGATTTAAGTACCAATCTGGATCTGAACGAAAGCGCATCCATTTTAAAGAAACAAGTTTGCGCGGTTTTCCCAGAATTAAATGATGTTAAATTCACTCATTCCTGGACAGGAAAACTTGGAATCACCTTTGATTTGATGCCGCATATTGGACAGACCAATGGCATTCATTATGCATTAGGATATGGGGGCCATGGTTTATCTATTGCCACTTATCTTGGAACAGAATTGGGATTGCTCATGACTGGACAAAAGGATCGCAGTCCTTATGAAGAAATTTCTCACCAAACGATGTTCTTCTACAAAAAAGATCCCTGGTTTCTCCCTTTTGCTGCAAAATATTTTCGTTTTTTAGATTGGATATCATGACACATGTATGAAGTAGCAACAATTGATTATATAATCATTAGTCTATATTTGCTGGGAATGATAGGTGTTGGGCTTTGGTTTGCAAAAAAGCATTCTGATTTTGAAGATTTCTTTCTTGCGGGCCGATCGCTCACAACACCACTTTTGATTACGACTCTCATTTCTACCTATTATGGAATTGATGTCTTATTTGGTGATTCTCAATTAGGTTTTACCAATGGTGTTGTAGCTTGGTTTGCCTATGCTCGCCCTACATACGCATTCTTTTTGATAGCCGCATTTTTACTGGCCCACCGGTTAAGGGAGGAAGACTTCAAAAGTCTTCCCGACATTTTAGATAAATATTATGGAAAAAAAACGCGGTATGTCGGGGCGGTCACATCTTTTATTTATTCTCTCCCTGCTTTATCTCTTTATGGGTTTGGCATGTTGAGTGACGTTATTCTTGGTTGGGAACCTATCATGGGCATGCTGGTTTTGGGCGGCATCGCTTTAATCTATACCATCACCGGTGGATTTTGGGCAGTTGCTCTCACGGACTCAATCCAGTTTGTCCTAATGTGTGTTATCTTGGCTATGGCATTTCCCTTTGCTATGAATTTGATTGGTGGATTTGATTCTATGATCGAGGTATTGGAGCCCAGCTACTTTGATACTTTGGGAGATATGTCCATTTGGCTCATTATTATATATGCATCTACTGGACTATCGATTTTGGTTGAACCCACGTTTTACCAGAGGATTTTTGCTGCAAAATCTTATAAAAATGTGAGAAATGCCCTAGTGATTGGTATCTTCATTTGGGGTTCCTACGATTGGATAATTACCATTTTAGCCATGGCTGCAAAAGTGGCTGTTATCCAGGGCACATTGCCTGTTGATGTTGCACCCGATGCTGCCTTATTAACGATCATGGTGGCTGCGCTTCCAGCCGGTGCTTTAGGACTCTTTTTGGCTGGGGTTCTTGCGACGGAAATGTCCTCATTGGATTCTTATTGTCTTGTTGCTGGCGGGAATGTTGCCTACGATATTTATAAACCCGCTTTTAAACCATCTGCTACTGACAAGGAATTGATTAAAACAACCCGTTATGGTATATTATTATCTTGGGTCTTGGGCTTTGCCATGGCTATTTCATTTGATCAAATGCTGGGTCTCTGGGTTTTTTTGGCATCTATTTTAATATCAAGTGTATTGGCGCCGATCCTGCTGGGAATGTATGTACCAAAATTCAGAAAACCGCTTGCAGGATTTTTGAGTGCAGGACTAGGATTAGTTTCAACCGTCATCTTGAATATTTATATCATGACGAATGGTGTATTTGATTTAGATGAGGAAACTTATATTGTTCATTGGTTTGGAATAGATTTCCTGCAGGAATTTGTTATGTACATCACCGTTCCGATTTCATTAATTGGCTTTTTCGTCGGTTTAATTTTTGATAAAGGAGACCGATCATGAGTTATTGGGAAATATTTACCTGGATCACTGTTTTTATTCTGGGTTTTGGCTCGGTTGCTGTATTTGTATTATTTTTAAAGGATATAAAAGAGATATTGAAAAAATTTAATAAGGAGTAAGGAAATGAACACCCAAAACTATATTAACAATAGCTGGTGTAATGCAGAATCAGGCAAAACATTCGATGTGGAAAATCCATTCACAGAAGAAGTGATTGCAAGGGTTCCAGCTAGCGATGAAGCAGATATAAATAAAGCAGTCGCAGCAGCGAAAACGGCATTCGGAGATTGGCGGCGGCTAACAGCAGGTGAGCGAAAGGATTATATGCGCACTATGGCGAATAAATCCCGAGAGCATGCGGAAGAAATCGCAAAAACGATTTCATCCGAAATGGGAAAACCTTTCGAGGATGCTTTAGGTGAAATCGAAGATGTGGCGGAATATCTTGAGTATTACAGTGAAATGGCCCGGGATCATGTGGGTCGAATCGTTGCACCGGTGGTGGAAAAATCAATGTCATTAGTCCGCTATGAGCCTTATGGTGTGGTGGGCTGTATCATCCCTTGGAATTATCCTTTATCTCTCATGGGTTGGAAACTGGCACCGGCATTGGCAGCTGGAAATACCATCGTCATGAAACCGTCGGAAATCACTTCTCTTTCCATATTGCATTGGATTGAACTTGCCGGTGGTGATATGCCAGCGGGCGTTATGAATGTTGTAACTGGTTTGGGCGGAGAAGCAGGTGAAGCATTGGTTAAACATCCCGATGTGCCCATTCTCACTTTTACAGGATCTGTTCAAACTGGGAAACGAATTGCTCGGTTGGCAGCGGATAATTTGAAAAAAGTATCTCTGGAATTAGGAGGTAAGGACCCGGTCATTGTCTGTGATGATGCCGATATTGAAGTGGCTGCAAAAGGGACTGCCTGGGGTGGCTTTTTAAATTCAGGGCAAGTTTGCACTTCCGTAGAACGGGTTTATGTTTTTGACAGTATTGCTGACAAATTCACGGAAGCACTTGTTGAAGAAGCCAAAAAAGTGAAACTTGGAGATCCATTTTCTATAGGGACAGATGTGGGTCCCATGTCATCCAAAATGCAGTTGTCTAACACAATCAATAAAGTGGATCTAGCCAAAAAAGAAGGCGCCCGTGTATTGACAGGTGGAAAACAGTCGGATCAATTTGAAAGAGGATATTTTTATGAACCTACCGTATTTGATCAAATTACGCCGAATATGGAAATTATTATGGAAGAAGCATTCAGCCCTGTAATACCGGTACAGCGAGTAAAATCTCTAGATGAAGCAATCACTATGTCCAACTCCACAAGATATGGATTGGGATGCTCTATTTTCACCCGGGATATTGAACGAGCATTGACGGCAGCAGATAACATTCAGGCTGGGACGTTCTGTATTAATAGCCCCTTAATGGAAAATATGGCAGCACCTTTTGGCGGCATGAAACAATCTGGTATCGGACGAGAACATGGGCTCGAAGCATTAGAAGAGTTCCGGGAAGCGAAACATATATTTATTGATTACGACCATTCTAACAAGGATTGGTGGTATGGAAATGAAGAATAAAAATTATTCTTCTCCGATATCCTCGTTCCAGACATCTGGATTACCCTGGATATAATTTTCAAGCATAGTAATACATGTTTTAGAATTAAGGTCAATAATTTCAACACCAATTTCTTTTAACCAATCAACACCGCCGGAAAAATTAACTGATTCACCCACAACAACTTTTTTTATATTGAATTGTCGAATTAGCCCGCTACAATACCAGCAGGGTGCCAGGGTTGTAACCATGATGGTATTGGAATAGGATCGTTGTCTCCCTGCATTACGGAAAGCATCTGTCTCTCCATGTAGGGAAGGATCACTTTTCTGGATACGCCCGTTTCGGCCTTTCCCGAGCAAAGTCCCGTTCTCCAAAAACAGAGCAGCGCCAATGGGAATTCCTCCCTCATCCAACCCATCCTGAGCTTCTTGGATGGCAATATCTAGCATTTGTTTGTAATGAGAAAATTTGGCTGATTTCATTTCGTTTGTATGTTTAACTTTCTATGTATAATACAGAGAATGAATTCTATTCAAAACAAAAGAATAGGACACAGCATTCAAACTAATTCTTCTCGTAAAAAAATGAATAGAAGGTTTATATGAAAGAGAATCAAACTTCATTGCTATACAATATTGATGATATCCCTCCTATAGGTGAAACACTTGTTTTAGGGTTCCAACATTATTTAACCATGTTTGGTTCAACGGTCGCCATTCCCCTTTTATTGTTCCCGGCATTTGGGTTAGAGGACCCAATACAAAAAGGTTGGTTAATTGCTACTATGTTTTTTGTCAGTGGGATTACTACCTTACTTCAAACAACCTGGGGAAACCGTCTTCCCATTGTTCAAGGTGGAACCTTTTCCTTTTTAGCGCCGACATTTGCAATTTGTGGCATGGCTGCTTTAGCCAATGCTGGTTGGGAAGTACGCATGCAGCATGTGCAAGGCGCTATTATCGCCGGTTCTCTTGCTGAAATTATTGTAGGGGCAAGTGGTATGGTGGGTCGTTTATTACGATTTGTAGGTCCCATAACAATTGCTCCCACCATTGCATTAATCGGTTTAGCATTATTCAAATTTGGTGCGCCGGAAGCAGGACGCTATTGGCCTATTGGCGGCTTAACGATTTTCTTGATAATTCTTTTCAGCCAATATCTCCGTGGCAAACATCGTACGTTTGAACTTTATCCTATTCTGCTTGCAATAGTGGCAGCCTGGGCTGTGTCAGCTATTTGTACAGCTTTAGGCATTTTCCCTGAAGGACACCCCGCACACACAAGTTTGGCAAACGTGAAAGACGCACAGTGGTTTCGGATTCCTTATCCTTTTCAGTGGGGATTCCCACAGTTTGGTGCAGCAGCAATTGTTGGTATGGTGGCTGGATATATAGCATCCATAGTGGAATCAATCGGGGATTATTATGCCTGTGCCCGGCTTTCCGGAGCGCCCGTTCCTAATAAGGAAACAATAAATAGGGGCATCACATTTGAAGGAATTGGGTGTTTAATAGCGGGGATTTTTGGTTCAGGAAACGGCACCACTTCCTATAGTGAAAATATTGGGGCAATCGGTTTAACCCGCGTTGGGTCTCGTAGGGTTGTTCAGGCAGGAGCTATTATAATGATATTGTTAGGGACTGTTTCTAAATTTGGTGCATTATTTACAACAATTCCCCAGCCCATTGTAGGTGGAATGTATTGTGCAATGTTCGGCATGATTGCGGCTGTTGGTCTATCCAATCTGCAATTTGTTGACCTTAATTCTACACGAAATTTATTTATTCTGGGTTTTGCATTTTTTATGGGTTTATCTGTTCCAGAATATTTCAGTCAGCATCCAATGCAGTTTGAACCTAGTTGGCTGGCCAATATTTTAAATACACTAGGAAGCACTGGGATGGCAGTGGGTGCATTTTCTGCATTAATACTGGATAATACAATTCCAGGGACGGACGAAGAAAGAGGATTAAACGCTTGGGGAAATAGCACCCAAAGTGTGTAGAATTTTTAATGATTCGTAAATAAGGAATAATACGATGTCTGTTCTAATTAAAAATGGCCGTGTCATTACAGCAGTTGATGACTATTTGGCTGACATATTTATTAAAAATGAAACAGTAACCCTTATAGGGGATAAACTCGAAATAGAAGCAGACGAAGTCATTGATGCTTCTGGGAAATACCTATTCCCTGGTGGATTAGATCCACATACCCACTTAGATATGCCGTTTGGGGGCACCACATCTGCAGATGATTTTGAAACTGGAACACGTGCTGCAGCTCATGGTGGAACAACAACACTTATTGATTTTGCTATTCAATCCAAAGGGCATTCAACGCTGGAAGCATTAGATACATGGCATGCGAAAGCAGATGGTAAAACTGCCATTGATTATGGGTTTCATATGATTGTGACCGATCTAGAAGATAATCGTGTCCATGAAATGAAAATGTTGGCTAATGCTGGTGTTACTTCTTACAAGTTATTTATGGCTTATCCAGGTGTGTTATATGTAGATGATGGGACCATTTATCGTGCTATGCGCAAAGCAGGGGAAGATGGCACCGTTGTTTGTATGCATGCAGAAAATGGAATTGTTATTGATGAAATTGTAAAACAGGCTTTGGCAGAAGGGAAAACAGAACCAAAATATCATGCCATTACACGGCCAACTCGAATGGAAGCAGAAGGCGTTCATCGCGCCATTTCAATTGCAGAAGTTGCGCAAGTCCCAATCTACATTGTCCATTTATCATCTTCCGATGCTTTAGAACAAGTTATGCTTGCTCGAAACCGAGGGGTGCATGCCTTTGCTGAAACATGTCCACAATATCTATTTTTAGACGATTCTTATTATGATCAAGAAGGATTTGAAGGTGCTAAGTATGTTATGACACCGGCACTTCGAGAAAAATGGAATCAGGATGAATTATGGAAAGGATTAAAATTCGGCGACCTTCAGTCCATCGCCACAGATCATTGCCCATTTTGTTTCAAGGATCAAAAAATATTGGGAATTGATGATTTTTCGAAAATCCCAAATGGTAGTCCCGGTGTGGAGAATCGTATGAGCCTTGTTTTTAATGGGGGAGTGAATTCAGGAAGAATTTCCTTAAATAAATTTGTTGAATTAACATCGACTGCTGCCGCAAAAACATTTGGTCTTTTCCCTAAAAAAGGAACTATTGCCGTGGGTAGCGATGCGGATATTGTTATTTTTGATCCGAATCGAACAGAAACAATTAGTGTGAATAATACGTGTACCCATCATATGAATGTAGATTACAATACCTATGAAGGATTTGAAGTAACAGGATTTACGGAAACCGTTCTTTCCAGAGGGAAGATTATCATAGATAATTGTGAATACGTAGGCAAGAAAGGTGATGGGCACTTTTTAAAACGCGGCCTTTATGGTGGTATGAAATAATAAACTTTAAGGAGATAGCTAATGCCTAGAAATATCAAATCTGGATTGATTCAGATGAGCCTTCCTATGACGGAAGGAGAAGGAACCATTGCCGAAATTATGGATGCAATGATTCAAAAACATATTCCATTGATTGAAGATGCGGGTAAACAGGGTGTCCAAATCTTATGTCTGCAAGAAATATTCAGTACACCTTATTTCTGTCCAGGACAAGATAACGCATGGTATGCTTCTGCAGAAACCATTCCTGGTCCCACTACTGAACAAATGCAAGAATATGCAAAAAAATATAATATGGTTATTATTGTACCAATTTATGAAAAAGAACAAGCCGGTGTATTATATAATACGGCAGCAGTCATTGATGCAGATGGAACCTTTTTGGGGAAATACCGGAAAAACCATATCCCCCATACGTCAGGATTTTGGGAAAAATATTTTTTTAAACCTGGCAATTTGGGCTACCCTGTTTTTGAAACAAAATATGCGAAAGTGGGTGTCTACATTTGTTATGATAGACATTTTCCAGATGGCGCAAGGTGTCTTGGTTTGAATGGTGCAGAAATTGTATATAATCCATCTGCAACGGTTGCTGGTTTAAGTGAATATTTATGGAAATTAGAACAACCAGCCCATGCCGCTGCCAATGGATATTTTATGGGCTGTATCAATCGAGTTGGAATAGAAAAACCTTGGAACTTGGGTGAGTTTTATGGCACATCTTATTTCGTAAATCCAAGAGGGCAAATCATTGCAGAAGCATCGAGAGATAATGATGAATTGTTAGTTGCCGAATTTGATCTAGATATGATTGATGAAGTAAGATCAACTTGGCAATTTTTTCGTGACCGACGTCCGGAGACCTATGATAAATTGGTTGAGCTTTAAAACAAATTAATTTAAAGAGAAGTTTATGGCAGATATAAGCATAGAAGTAAACGGTATTAGATTTCCTAACCCATTTGTGATTGGGTCAGGGCCTCCAAGCACTAATGCAAAAACCATCATTAAGGCCTTTGATAATGGTTGGGGTGGTGTTTCTGCAAAAACGGTAAGTTTGACAGAGACTCCGGTCATAAATGTTGCCCCTCGATATGGAAAATTAAAAACCCCAAGTGGTGAAATTATTGGCTTTGAAAATATAGAATTAATTTCAGATCGAACGCTGGAAGTGTGGTTGGATGAGTTTAAAGCCATAAAAGATGCTCATCCAGACAAGGTTTTAATTTCTTCTATAATGGAGAAATACAATAAGGATTCATGGCAAGAATTAGTAGGTAGAATCGTTGAAACCGGTGTTGATATGTTTGAATTGAATTTTTCTTGTCCCCATGGCCATCCTGAAGAAGGTATGGGTGCAGCCATGGGACAAAACCCAGACATGGCTAAAGAGGTAACGGGTTGGGTTGCTGAGGTAACAGATTTGCCAATATGGGCCAAAATGACACCCGATATTTTAGACATCACAGTACCTGCCAAAGCCGCAATGGAAGGCGGCGCAGATGGAGTTGCCGCAATTAATACCATCCCATCCATATTAAACATTGACCTCGAAACGCTGGCTCCAATGCCAACGGTGGAGGGCTATTCAACCCCCGGAGGATATTCCTATTATGCTGTGAAGCCTATAGCCTTACGCATGGTTTCACAAATAGGAAGAGGCGTTCCTGACGCAGAAATATCAGGTATTGGTGGTGTTATAAGCAGCCGTGAAGCAATTGAATTTATTCTAATGGGAAGTTCCACAGTTCAGGTATGTACGGGCGTAATGTTGCAGGGATACGAGATGATTGATGAAATGTGTGTGGGTTTATCAAACTTCATGGAAAAACATGGCTTCAAAACCGTGCGTGAGTTTGTAGGCCATTCATTACAATATCTTACAACACACCATGACTTGGCAGATAAGCGACTCGCAAAAAAAGCAAATGCATTGGGCGCGAATCGTGACAATAATTGGACGGGTGATATAAAGAAGGAAACTGAAGAATTAGTCAGTAAATAAGTTTCGGTTCCGAAACCATTAGATGCAAAAAATAAATTATATTTAAAAAGGGGAAATATGTCTACAAATCTTGAACATCTCTGGATGCCATTTTCTGCAAATCGCGGATTTAAATCTGAGCCACGGTTAATGAATGAAGCAAAAGGGATGTATTATAAAAAACTTGATGGCACTAAAGTATTGGATGGTACAGCTGGATTATGGTGTTGTAATGCTGGACATGGAAATGAAAAAATTGTAAAGGCAATTCAAACTCAGGCTGCCAAATTAGATTTTGCACCTTCTTTTCAAATGGGTCATCCTTTGGCATTTGAAGCTGCAGAAAAACTACTTTCTTTTGCACCATCAGATACCTTTCAATATGCATTCTTCACAAACTCAGGTTCAGAAGCAGTTGATACTGCATTGAAAATCGCTTTAGGATATCAGCAACATCGAGGGAAAACTGATAAAACCATTTTAATTGGACGGGAACGCGCTTATCATGGTGTTGGATTTGGCGGTATTTCTGTTGGTGGTTTACCGCTGAATAAAAAACATTTTTCACTCCTTCCCGGCGTGGATCATATTTGCGCCACTCACAATCTGGAAAAGAATGCCTTCAGCAAAGGTCAGCCAGAATGGGGAAAAGAATTAGCTGATGATTTGCTGCGGGTAATTGAAAAACATGGTGCTGATAAAATTGCTGCATTTATCACTGAACCCTTGGCCGGTTCAACCGGTGTTTTAGTTCCACCTAAAGGTTATTTAGAACGGGTTAGAGAAATATGCACGAAACATGATATTCTACTTATTTTTGATGAGGTGATAACAGGTTTTGGTCGATTGGGTGCTCCATTCGCAGCACAATATTTTAATGTTGAACCTGATTTAATAATATGCGCGAAAGGGCTTACCAGCGGAACAATTCCTATGGGTGCAGTATTGGCAAAAAAGGAAATATATGATGCATTCCAAGATGGAGATGTAAAAGCAATTGACTTATTTCATGGCTACACTTATTCTGCCCATCCCATAGCAGCAGCAGCATTAATTGCCACATTGGATGTTTATTCAGAAGATAATTTATTTGAGCGCACCAATGAACTAGCTTCCTATTGGGAAGAAGCACTTCATTCTCTGAAAGGCACTAGCCATGTAATTGATATTCGAAATTTAGGTTTAGTAGCTGGAATAGAAATGTCGCCAAGAGAAGATAGTCCTGGTACGCGTGGTTATGATGTGTTTACCGATGGATTTCATAATCATAATTTGTTACTGAGAATAACGGGTGATACCCTTGCTTTATCTCCACCACTTATTGTGGAAAAAGATCATATTGATAAAATCGTTGATATTCTTAAAAAAATAATTCCAACACATTGAGTTCGTTTATGTGTGAAACTAAATATTATTCAAAAAGGAAAAAACTATCATGGCTAATAAAGTAGTATTCAAAAATTATGGCGTTCAACAAAACTGGGTTAATGGGAAATACCATCCGTCAACATCTGAAAAAACTATTTCAGTGATATCTCCTTACTTTGATAAGGAGATTGCAACTGTTCCCCAGTCCAACTTTGCCGATTTAAATTATGCAGTTAAAAAAGCACAAGCAGCTTTTCTATCGTGGTCTGCATTAAATATCCGAGATAGGGCAGAAGTAATGTTTAATCTGAAATCTATCATTGAAAATAATTTGGACGAAATGGCTGAATTAATTGCCTTGGATAATGGAAAAACTATTCCGGATGCAAAAGGGAGCATTCTACGTGGGAAAGAGGTAGTTGAGTTTGCCACATCTTTACCCAGTGCATTGAAGGGTGATTCTTCATCAGTTGGTGTAGGAATTACATGTACCATGACTCAGGAACCACTAGGTGTGGTGGCGGGAATAACGCCCTTTAATTTTCCTGCTATGGTTCCGTTGTGGATGATTCCCCTAGCCATTACCACCGGGAATTGTTTCATCTTAAAGCCTTCTGAACAAACGCCCTTATCCACATTCAAACTTGCTGAATATTTAAAAGAGGCAGGCCTCCCGGATGGCGTGTTCAATATTGTAAATGGTGCCAGAGAAGTGGTGGAAGGCATATGTGATCATCCGGACATCAAAGCAGTGGCATTTGTAGGCTCATCCCATGTGGCAAAGATCGTTTATTCCCGATCCGCCGCTAATGGTAAACGAGCCCTTTGCCTTGGCGGGGCAAAAAATCACATGATTGTTGTTCCAGATGCGGACCAGGATTCCACAGCAAAAGGATTACTTGCCAGCTCCATGGGAAGTGCGGGACAACGCTGTATGGCTGCAAGTGTGGCTGTGGGTGTGGCAGACGTGGACCCGATCATTGATCAGTTGGTAGAAGAAGCAAAAAATTATAAACTGGGTGTGGACATGGGAGCCATAGTAAGCAAAGCTGCTTTAGAACGTATCACCAACTATATTGATGAAGCTGAAAAAATGGGGGCTAAGATTTTGATTGATGGGCGTAATTCAACACCACCGGAAGGATATGAGGATGGGTACTGGCTAGGCGCTACTATTTTAGATTGGGTAGATCCAGACTGGCCCAGCGCAAAAGAAGAAATCTTTGGCCCTGTGCTTTCGATCATACGGACAAGTAACCTGGAAGATGCCATGAAGATTGAAAATGGGAATCAGTATGGGAATGCGGCAGCCGTGTTTACCACATCAGGACAAGTAGCTAAAACCATTTCAGAATCAGCTTCTGCGGGGATGATAGGTATTAACATAGGTGTTCCTGTGCCAAGGGAGCCTTATAGCTTTGGTGGCTGGAATGAATCGAAATATGGGCACGGGGATATGACTGGGAAAAGCGGTGTTGATTTTTGGACAAATTTGAAAAAAGTCACCGCCCGCTGGCCGGAATCAACGGAAGCCTGGAAGAAATATTTCTAATAATAATCAAACCATTTCGGGTCCAGGTCAGGCCATTCGTTTTCTTCCGCTTGGTCAGCGCGCTCAACCCAATTTTGTTTTCCGTTCCAGGCATTAATCTTGATTCCATAAACTGATGTTTGTTTTAATTCATCATTAGTGATGGGACGATAATCCTTCCCAGATTCCATTTTGCCAAAATATTTTTGGAGAAGTCCATTTAACACATCCCTTTTTTCGTCCATGTTTTCAATAACACGAATTTTCCCATATGCGATTACACATTCATATTGAAAACTCACTTCCAGGGCCAGGTTGGATGGAAGAAGGCGCCCGGATTTGAAACACTCAAAACAGGCTTCAGGATGTTGTTCAGCATTAAATCGCATCCGACCGTAAGCGTTGGAATGAAAATAAATCTCGTGATTTTCGGAGCTGTACCAAAAAGATGTAGGATTAATAAAAGGCTGATTCCCGTCACGAGTGCTGATGTGGCCAACTTGTATTTCATTTAGGAATTGAACAATCCATTTGTCATCTTTATCCGACTGTGGCTGTCGGGATTGGTTGATAGGATTTTTATTGGGGTTGTAAGGCAATACTATTTCTGGTTTGTCAGTTTCGATCCACAATTGGCGCAAAACTTGGTGCCATCCTTCTGGTTTTTATCCTCGCAAACAACACACTTGATTTTACCCGTTTCTTTAGAAATAAAATTAATCTCTGAGGTAACAATCCCCGTTGGAATGGCAATGATACTGTAACCGATTATCATAATGAGAGCAGCAATACTTTGACCAAGATTAGTCATAGGAGAAATATCCCCATAACCTACTGTGGTGAGGGTGACAATCGCCCAATAGATACTCCGGGGAATGCTGGTAAACCCTGCTGCTGCTCCTTCAATCAAATACATGACTGATCCAAGTATAATCACAACATTCATAACGGTAAACAAAAAGACAAAAATTTTTCGTCTGCTGGAAACTAGTGCTTGGACTAGGAAATCTGCTTCACCCATAAATTGAACCAGTTTTAACACCCGGAAAACCCGCAATACACGTAATACTCTAATTACAGCAAAGACTTCTGCACCAGGAAAGATCAGACTTATATAGGTTGGGATGATTGCTAAAAAATCTATAATACCGTAAAAACTAAAAATGTAACTAGTTGGGCGACGGATACAGTAAATACGCAAAGAGTATTCAATTGTGAAAAAGAGAGTAATAATCAATTCTAAAACATTAAATATTTCACCGTATTTCTGATTGTATTCTGAAACACTATCGAGCAAGACTATGAGAATACTTAATATGATTGTAAAGATCAGGGCAACATCGAATAGTTTTCCGCCCCGGGTGTCAGTTCCAAAGATGATGACCTTTATTCTATCTCGAATGGTGCTCATGAGTGGAAAAATGTAGCGAAACTTTTCTTTATTTGTTTATAAAATAATTTAATTAATTGAACCATACACCTAACCCGCGTTTTCGCAATTCTTTACCTAACATTTCTTCAATTTCTTCCGCATCCTTCCGGGTTGGAATCGGATTATATTTTTCAAAAAGGTCTGGTCGAAGTTTTAATCCGAATTGTTGTGCATATTTATTGGATTTATAACCTTCTTTGTGTTGTTCAAATCGGATATTAGGTTTTCTGGATGATTGCCCAACATAAACGCAGCCATTCCCTTTGATATATTTTGGGTTTTTTGCTC
>Ga0308010_1000554_pt1 | contig 23858 bp, 19 predicted proteins | sample Neamet129_FD_202368 | JGI IMG/M metagenome (GOLD analysis project Ga0308010, IMG submission 202368) | Marine microbial communities from water near the shore, Antarctic Ocean - #129 | ecosystem: Environmental > Aquatic > Marine > Unclassified | place: Southern Ocean | collected 2014-07-24 | reverse complement strand
CGAAAGAACCAGATCAAAATTCTCATCCATTAGTGCTGATGAAATACTTTTTGCAATAGATAGTGGGTCGGTTTGAATTTGTCCATCTTCTTCTAAATGGATGCCCCGATCCGCTCCCTTTGCTAATCCTTCCCGGATAACTTTCTGAACTCGGGCTGGTCCCATACTTACAATCACAACTTCACCATCACCTGTTCTCTCTTTAATTAACAGTGCTTCTTCAATTGCAAAGTTGTCAGGTGGATTCATCACGAAGGACACCTGCTCTTCATCGATCCATTTTTGATTCTCTAAAATCGGTAAAGCAGTTTCAGATCCGGGGACTTGTTTAACTAATACAGCAATCTTCATTTATTTTCCATTAGAGATAAATTAAAATAATTAGGTATATTTATGGGATGAATATAAAAGGTAGATAGGGGAGCCACCAACTATGATGACAAATTTTTGGACATGGGTAGTTTTAAATGGTTTATTCATTTTCGGGAGTATTCTTTTCCTTTATTCCCTGTTCTTATTATGGGCTAAACGAAGCTATGAAAAAGGGAAAAAGAACAAATAGTTGGTTTTCGAAAAGTCTTTGAATCTTCCCGGCTGATGTTTTATCTTCACAGGTACGATCTTCTCATTTGATCGAGCAATATTCTCTCTAACTAAACAATAAAGGAGAAGCAAAATGATGAAAATGTTCAAAATTTTTCTTCCACTCACTCTCTTGACGGGATTATTATTTTCCCAAAGTATTGAAGCAAACTGGCAACTTGGAGCCGCCATAGTAGAATACACCTATGTGGTTCGTGATTCTGCAAGCGCTGAAGATGCAACTGCCGTTTACGATGTTACAGGTTCCTGGCCTAGTTCTGCTGCTGCTGCTGCTGGCATGGGATATACACATGCCTTAGTAGAATATGACGTCGGTGATACAATCACAGTCGCCTTAGTTCCACTCGTTAATCAGTTTTTACTGGACATGTATGGCGTAGCAATGAATGTTAACCTGAATGATGATGGTACATTCACAATCAATGATGGTAGTACCTATCCAACTACAGAAACAGAAAATTGTTCAACTTTTGCCACGGTTCCATCTGTTGCAGAAGCTGGAACTTGGACAGGCACACCTGGTTTTGATCACCCAGATAATGCAAATGCACATTCTATGGGTTGGGGTATCTCTCTATCCAGTGTTTTTGCACAATTTAGCGCTCCAGACCTTGTTGGTGGATCATACGGCGTAGATTATGGTGTTGGTACAACCATGGAAAACTGGGGAATGGTTACAATTGATTACACAGATGAAAGTCATGCCACACCTGCCGGTCTTGAAATGTTCTGGGAAGCACAGGATGGTGTTGCCAGTGGACTTGGCGTCGATGATGCTGGTGAACTCAATGGAGTAACAGGTGTTCCTGTTGCACCTTCTGATACAGTAACAATTGACAATATGGAGATGTACTTATACTACTATGAAAATGACCTATGGGAATCATTAGGTTGGACAGGGGATAGTGTATCATTCACAATGCTAGGTGGCAGTGGCCATCCCATTAATCCTGATGATCCGGATAGCTATGAAATTAGTCCAATTACAGGAGATACAACTGGTGCCGGTCAAGTAACTGCAAACTGGGGCTACATATTTGACCCCATGGGTGGCGACGGTGCACTTTTCAGTGGAGATGAACCCTTAGCGCCTACAGGTTATTTCTTTACCTACAATTTCCTGGAAGCAGCATCAATATTCCCTGAAGTGCTGAATGCTCATCTGGCTGCTGGTGCTGCACTTGATGCCGCGCTGGCTGCTGCGTCAGATTCCGTTGCATTTATTTACGTTGACGCTGCAACATCAGCTGCGATTGGTGCATCCGTTTCTAGTTCCTTGTATGCAGATTACGTTGCCTGCGCAGGTGCTGGTGGTGGTGATGCTTGTAATGAGATTTTTGAAGCTGGTCCAACAATGACACTGATTGGTGTTCAGCAAGCGTGCGGCGATTATGATTGTGGCGTAGATGATTCCGGTTGGGATTATGATGCTGAAGATGGAACAGGTAGATTGATGTTTGAAATAGATAACAATTGTATTCCAGACAATACAACGCAACGCGTACGAACTTTCTGGGGAAATACTCAATTAGAAATGGATGAAGAAGCACCCTTGGCTCAGAAATTTGAAGTCTATGGTAACTATCCAAATCCATTTAATCCTTCAACACAAATCAAATTTGCAACAGAAAAGTCTTCTGATGTGACTATTACGATTTATTCCATTTTGGGTCAAGAGATGACCGTTCTTCAAAATGGTATTCTCAATGCTGGTACCTATAATATTTCCTGGTTTGGTACAGACCATTACGGAAATAAAGTACCTAGCGGGGTTTACTTTTATGAGGTTCGTTCCGATAATCGGATTCAAAAAGGAAAAATGTTGTTGTTGAAGTAAAATCAATCACACATATATCTAATAATAAACAGCCCCGTTTTTTACGGGGCTGTTTATTATATACAACAATCAAAATGAAAAAAGTAGCTACAATTATATTTTTAGTGGTATCCACAATTTTTGCTCAAGATGGGACAATAACTGGTAGAGTTCTTGATGCAACAAATGGGGCACCTTTAATGGGCGCCAATGTTGTTTTGGAAGGCTCATCCCAAGGTGCAGCGACAGACACGGAAGGAAGATACACAATCTTACAAGTGGTGGCAGGTGAGCATACTCTCATGGTTACATATATTGGGTATCATGTTTTTAAAAAAGATGTAACCGTTATTGGGAATAAAACTACCTCTCAAGATTTGGAACTTGAACCGGAAGCGATTCAGATGGAAACGTATGTGGTTACGGCATCCAGACGACGTGAAAGAGTTGAAGATGCACCAGCAGCAATATCTGTTATAACCAAAACGCAAATTCGTCGGGAAAGTAATACGAATCTCGGCGATTACTTAAAAGGAACAAAGGGAATCGACTTTACACAATCAGGTATTGACAGCTATAATATGACGGCTCGCGGTTTTAATTCATCTTTTAGTTCCCGCCTTTTAACCCTAGTAGATGGTCGGATGGGAAATGTCCCATCCCTGCGGCTTACAGCCTATAATGTTATTCCTGTTTCCTTTGAAGATGTTGAACAAATAGAAGTTGTCTTGGGCCCCGCTTCGGCGCTTTATGGGCCCAATGCCCATAGTGGTGTTTTGAATATTGTAACATCTTCTCCTATCCGAACTCAGGGGACTAGTATCAATATCCAAGGCGGACTTTTAAGCCAGACAGATACGGATCTATTAAAAAAGCTCACTTTTAGAACAGCACACAAGTTTGGGAATTTCGGTTTTAAGGTCTCCGGTGTTGCCTTAGCTGGACAAGATTGGACCCATATTAACCCTGATGAATATGAAGGGCATGACCCATTATTTATCGGTCGTCCCAAGTATAAACATGACCGTCTGGATCGGGGTGGATCTCTTGCTGGAAATGAAAATCAAAGATTTACAACTGAAATGATTAAAGAGGTAGATGGAGCTAATGATTCATGGGTAGGTTATTATTGGGGAGATAAAATTGAATCAATCGGTGAAGATGCATCTCCCTTAATTACACAGGAAATGGTTGATGATGCAGCTGACGATGAATTCAACAGGGTCACAGTAAACGGTACAGTTTTATGGTTCATTACAGAAGAAAAAATAGGGTTTGTGTATGCAGATGGCATCGATAATGATGGTGATGGCGACATAGATGAGGGGATTGATCTAAGTGTTGATGATGCAGCTGAAATATGGTTCGATGGCGTCGACAATGATGGCGATGGCAATATTGATGAATCTGATGAACGAGGAAGTGCGTGGTTAGATCGTTTCGGAAATACAATTACAGGTATTCCCTATCCCACGGTTTTTTCAAATCCTGATTCTGTCTGGACCATCATGGATTCTACTCATAAATTTGGATTTGGAGACTATAAATATGATTCAGAAGGGAACATTGTTTTCGATACAAACAAAAATGGTGTTTATGATGATGCTTGGGGTTCAAATGGAATAGATGATGATAATGATTGGGGGCTCTATAAGGATGGATTAGGCAATGCCTATGATATACCTTTTGAACCCTTTACAGACTTAAATGGCAATGGAGTTTACGATGCCGATGTCAGAGAAGGGTATGCGGATATTTTTGGTACCAAGGTCTTGTTAGATTTTGGTCTGGATGGTTTACCGGACACAGGGGATTTTGGGGAAGGAAATGGTGTCTGGGATGGAGAAACATTTGAAAACCTGAATGGCAATACTGAAATTATTGATGATGTTGCTGTCCCGATCTGGGATATTTTTAGTAATAATGATACAGATGGTAATGGTCTTGCCAGCCTCGGTGAAAATGGGGTAGATGAGGTTGATGAAAAAGATTTTACCATTAATTATGGTGGACTTCCCCATGTGTATAAAGATGCAAATGATGATGGAATTGATGATTTTCCAGAGTTTAAAGTTCGGAATTATCGTTATGATTTACGACTGGATTGGGAACCCAGTTCTGATTTAACTGTGAGTTTATCCCATGGATTTGCCTGGGCGAGAAATATTAACATTACCGGTATTGCACGGTATTTAGCTGATGGTTGGATCTACCGATATTATCAAGCAAAAATGCGCTATAAGAATTTCTTTTTTCAAACATACTTAAATTCAAGTTATTCCGGAAACACAAGCCACCCAACCAGAAACCTGGCCACAGGTAGTATAATCTATGATAGGTCAAAAAAATTCAGTGCCCAACTCCAGCATGTTAATGAATGGAAAAATGGTGATATTCGATTTGTCTGGGGAGTTGATTATTTCCTGACTCTGCCGGATACACGCGGCACCATTCTATCTGATAAGAATTATACAGATAATCGAGATAATAATGGGAATGGTGAAGCAGGCTCGCCTTATGTTTTTGATGATGGTAATGATGACACCTGGTACGACTCGGGTGAAAGTTATACATCATGGAATACTGATGATGGTAAAAATACAGGATTGATAAAAGATTCGATTGGATTGGGAAATGATGGGTCAATTATTTATGATGATGCCGTTTTAGGTGCAATCGCTGATGGCTTTGACAATGATGGTGACAGCGATGATTACAAAGACTTAAACGGGAATGGTATACCTGATTATGTGGATTCAGATGGTAGCGGCGAATTTGAATTAGGTGAAGTAGTGGAACCGGGTGTACAATGGATGGGCAATCAAAGATTTTTAGTTTACGCTGACGGTAAAGATAATGATGGAGATGGGAAAATAGATGAAAATATTGATGAAGGCATTGATGAAGCTTCAGAAGACAATCGCTATACTGTGAATGAATTGGGTGCTTATTACCAAGTTAATTGGAAACTAAATAAAAAGTGGGAATTTATCCAGGCTACTCGGTATGATATCCATGACCGACTTACCAATATGATTGAATTCAATAATCAAGGTTTTGGGATGGGTTACAGCCCTTTCAATTGGAAATTTGATTTTGACCAAAAAGAAGGCATCCAGCTTTCACCCAAAATTGGAATCGTATATCGACCAAAACAAAATCAAAATTTCCGTCTCACTTGGGCTACGGCATTCAATACACCATCCAACCAGGCCCTTTTTCTTGATATTTTTGTAACTCGTGTCTCTGTTTTTAAGGTATATGCCCGAGGTGCGAATGGTGGGTATGTTTTCCCGCGAGATTCACTTGGAAATCCATATTACTACAAGCCTTATGAAGGGGAATATGCACCAGTCGATACCAGTGAAAGTATTTTTTTCTATCCATCCACTGATCCAAAAATTCCTGGATTCTTCGGACAAAATGTGACAGACCTTCCAGAGATTAAAGCTGAGACTGTAAGATCCTGGGAATTGGGATATAAAGGCCGACTAAATCAACGAATGTTTGGAACTCTAGATATTTATACAAGTCATTACAGTAGTTTCGTGAGTCCAGTGACATTTATCACGCCTATTGTTATTGATAAATCGGTTCTAGAAACGGATTATGATGGTGATAGTCTTATGAATACCATGAATGATCTCGAAAACGATAATATTATTGATAGAGATGATTATGATGAAGCGTTTAACCATTGGTCAAGTAATATTCAAGGTATAATAGCTATGGATACAATTCCCGGCTATACGCCGCCAGTTGTGGTTGGCTATATTAATTATGGTGAAATAGATATGTGGGGATTTGATGCAAGCCTTACAACGATTATAAATCTTGAAATGTCCCTTGATCTGACATATTCTCATTTAGGGATGACAGATTTCTATAACCCCATTACCAAAGCTAAAGACCCAGTTAATGCGCCTCGACATAAAGCTGGAATGAAATTTCAATATAATCCAAGGAGATATCCTTTTACAGCGTCCCTAAATGCAAGATACGTAGATGGATTTAAATGGTCATCTGGTATTTATTTTGGTGATATTAAACCCTATACAATTTTTGATCTGCATTTTGGATATAAAATCAATCAATATGTGAAAGCAAATTTCACCATGTCAAATGTATTAGATCACAACCATACTGAGATTGTTGGTGGACCATCATTAGGACGTGTGATTCTTTTGAGGCTCCAAACAAAATTCTAATATGGAAAAGCCCTCCGTTTTCTGCGGAGGGCTTTTTTCATGAAAGAAGAGCAGGATAACTCAAGCCCTGGAAATCGGGGGAACTGCCAGACCTTTCTTACATTATCCTGCTATTAAATCTGATATGTAAATTAGGTGGTGTCATTAGTCCCGTCAAGCAATTTCTAAATTTTCAATCATTAATTAAGACATAATTCGATGTTTCATCTTTTCAAAGCACTAGATATAAAGATCTTTTTTTTAATCAATCAAACCTTATCAAATCCCGTGTTTGATTCTATTATGCCCTTCATAACGAATAAGAATAACTGGGTCCTTATTATAATAATTTTGTTTTTCTATTTAGCTATAATGAATGGGAGACGTGGACAAATCGCATTCGTAATCTTAATTGTGGTGGTTGGGTTCACAGATTCTTTTTCAACTTTTATTTTGAAACCCTATTTTGGGAGAATTCGCCCATCTCATGACATCTATGAATACATTAATCTGCTTGTCGCAAAAGGTGGAAAATGGAGCATGCCTTCAAATCATGCTGCCAACATATCCGCAATTGCTGTTGTTTTATCCTATTTCTACGATAAGATGAAAATACCCTTATACTCTTTGGCTGTCATCATTGCATTTTCCCGGGTATATGTGGGTGTACATTATCCGGCAGATGTATTGCTTGGCGGGCTTATTGGTTATGGAATGGCGTGGGTGATTCTCACTCTGTGGGTGATTTTAAAAATGAGAGAATTAAAGCGGGGCCAAACCTGGGTTTGGTATGAAGGAGATTTGCAAAATAAATAGATTAATTTGGCAGAGCATCCTTGGGTGGTTTTACGCCAAAAGATGAAAAACCTTCATCACGGCTTGGCATTTTAATTTCACCATGTTTGACTTCAAATTTTTTAATATTTTCATTTAGTGCGCCGAGAAATGCTTTTACATGCTGGGGTGCCATGATAATCCTGGAATGGACTTTGGCTTTAGGTACACCGGGAAGAATCCTAGTAAAGTCTAAAACGAATTCTGCTGGAGAATGGGTGACCACTACAAAGTTGGCATATTCACCTGAGCTGACTTTTTCATCCAATTCAATATTAATCTGCTGAATATTTTTTTTTTCTTTATCCATTATAACACCTATGCTTTCTTTTTTAATGAAGTTTCTCGTTCGTTAAATTCTTCCCAGTCATCGTTAATCCCATCAAATTCAGTATAATCTTTGATCCCTTCATTTTCCTCTACATTTTTTGGATGAAGTTCATTCTCATAAATATTATAAACATCTTTTTTCTTTTCATACTCACTGGGGTCGCCTTCCTCCTGCTTGGTTTGATCCAAGTCATCTATATCATCACTATACACCGCTGAATCAAAGAAATCCAAATTTTCCACAATACCATTCGCCATTAGAAATTCCAGAAAATCAAGATATTTTCTATTTTTAAGATCAACAGCGCAATTGGGACATTTTAAAGAATCTTTAAGATCAATCTCATCAATTGTATTTTCGCAAACCGGACATATTAAGCCTTCAAGCATTTGTTTTCCCTTCCAAAATCGGCGGATAATATAATTGAGTGCACCACCATCGGCAAGACTATTACCAAGATATATATATGAATCCCATTATATATTTTTTCTGCCTTTAAAAATTTCAAATTAAGACGATTTTTCAATATTTTTTCTGTTGAATGGAGATAGTCGGAATTTATTTATTTTATTTTCCATGAATACAAAATATAAAAAATGGGATATGCCGTTTAGAAAAAGTGTTAGCCGAGACATTTTACCCAATTAAATTCCTAATATTCGTTCGATGGTTTCATAATTCGTTTCTAAAAACCCCGTGGTTGACGGTTGGATGACCAGCGTATAGAGTTTCTCTGACAAAGGAGATTGAAAACCAATTTTAACAGGAATATCCAATTCCATTGACAAAAGCGACAAGGTTTGCTCATCAGATTGGTTTAGATCTACCATGGCATCATACGGAATTGATTTTATACGATCCAGTACTGATTCAGATACAATGGCACCAAGCCAATTCATATCATCGTTGGAAAATGAAATAATATCAGGCTTTAATTGATCCGAATAATATTGAATCCCCTCTTGATGTACCACATATCTAACTTGTAGGGTATCATCTACAAAGTCTCTTTTTACAAAATGTGACGCAATCTGAGCATGCTCCTTTTCGGCCGGAAGTAAAAATAATATTTTGGATGCACCTCGACCCTTTTTCCCAATTTTTATTACATGTTCATAATTATACTTTCTTCGCAATAAAGTATACCACCAAAAGAGTAATTGAACTCGCCAAGGGATTTTCATGTGGGTAATATAAGGAGAGTAATAGATCGTTAAAACTGCTGTTATGTGGTTATAATTATCGAATAAATTAGTGGTGAACATGTGTCCAATTTTTCAATTTTCAATTCAAAAATTAAATGTCATTAAATAAAAAATTATTATGGGGCGGCCTGGGATGGGTTATGGGTGGTCCCATTGGTGCGATTCTGGGATACGCATTTGCATCCATGAGTAGTGACCAATCGAGACAATGGACAGGATCCACTCGAAAAGGCTCATCCTATTCCCAGACAAAATCTGCTGATTTTGTAGTTGCCATTCTGGTGTTATTCGCAAAAGTAATGAAGGCGGATGGGCAACTCCTAAAATCTGAATTAGATTATATAAAACGGTTTCTAAAACAACAATTCGGCGGTCAGCAAACCAAAGAGTTTATGACCTTATTTAAAGATATTCTGGAGCAGGAATATCCGTTGAAAGATGTATGTCGCCAAATTCAACGTTCAATGGATCATCCCAGCCGATTAGAATTGATTCACGTTCTTTTTGGATTGTCCGCTGCAGATGGGCATGTTCATCCCGATGAAGTTCGTGTAATTCAAACCATTGCTAATTATTTAAATATCAATGCCCGAGATTATGAATCCATCAAAGCTATGTTCGCTAAAGATGAGGCCGCACATTATAAAATTCTTGAGATTGAAAAAACTGCTTCTGACAAAGATGTGAAAAAAGCGTATCGAAAAATGGCCAACAAATACCATCCAGATAAAGTGATGCATCTCGGGGAAGAAATGCAGAATTTAGCCGAAGAAAAATTCAAAGCTGTGAATGATGCCTATCATCAAATAAAAAAAGATAGAGGCATATCATGAATCATGAAAAACCAGGTGAATTTCCATATACCCGAGGGATTTATGAAGAAATGTATAATCACCGACTCTGGACAATGCGCCAGTATGCCGGATTTACAACAGCAGAAGAATCAAATAAACGTTACAAGTATCTTTTAAAAAATGGCGTTATGGGATTATCTATCGCTTTCGATCTTCCCACGCAGATCGGATATGATTCAGATCATCCCATGTCCTTGGGAGAAGTAGGGAAAGTAGGTGTTCCCATCTCCAGTCTACAAAATATGGAAACACTTTTTCATGATATTCCTTTAGACCAAGTATCCACATCTATGACCATCAATGCTACTGCACCCATTCTTCTAGCTTTATACATTGCAATGGCAGAAAAACAAGGCGTACCTGCGGATAAACTTCAAGGAACAATCCAAAATGATATCTTGAAAGAATACGTGGCTCGAGGCACCTATATTTATCCCCCAATAAAATCCATGCGTTTGGTCACAGATATTTTTGAATTTTGCGCGAGCCATGCACCAAATTGGAACACAATTTCCATTTCGGGATATCACATCCGAGAAGCTGGAAGTACGGTTGAACAGGAATTGGCATTTACCTTTGCCAATGGTATTGCCTATGTTCAAGCGGCCATCGATAAAGGTCTTGATCCTAACCAGTTTGGACCTCGAATTTCCTTCTTCTTTAATTCTCATAATGGTTTTTTGGAAGAAGTTGCCAAATTCAGAGCGGCTAGAAAATTATGGGCGACCATTATGAAAAATCGCTTTGGTGTCACTAATGAAAAAGCACTTATGTGCAGGTTTCACGTCCAGACAGGTGGTTCCACACTCACAGCTACACAAATTGATAATAATGTTGTCAGGACCACCATTCAGGCTCTGTCTGCTATTCTTGGCGGTACACAATCTCTCCATACCAACAGTAAGGACGAAGCATTGGCATTACCAACAGATGATGCAGTAAAACTAGCATTAAGAACTCAACAGATTATCGCCTATGAAAGTGGAATCAAAAACTACCCCGACCCTTTTGGTGGAAGTTATGTTGTGGAAGAGATGACAGATAACTTAGTGATAGAGGCAACGAAAATTATTGAAACGATTGATCAAATAGGCGGCTCCGTTTCTGGAATCGAGAGTGGTTGGATCCAAGATGAGATCTCACGCAGTGCTTACGAATATCAGAAAAATATTGATACAAAAAAACAGATTATTGTAGGCGTAAACAAATACGAAGATCTAGATGAAATTGATCCTGAATTATTGGAAATTGACCCTGAAAAAGTTCATGCCCAAATTGAGTCTGTCACGACTCTGAAATCGTCTCGAAATAACGATCAGGTGACTCAACAATTAAACCGACTCAAAATGGTTGCAGAATCCGATGACAATGTAATGCCTTATATCATTGATTGTGTAAAAAATGACTGTACGCTGGGAGAAATTTCGGACTCATTTCGATCAGTTTTTGGAGAACACCATCCACATTAATTACCGGTGACACGAGCAGCTTCAATTATATCAACGATGCTTCATCCTATGATGGTTGCACCCATCACATTTGGTTTACTTATATATACAGGCACTTCAATTCCTAAAAATCCGCATCTTACTTTTTTCATAGCATTTTTCTTTTCTACATTGCTAGCCATTGCTACTGTCATTTATTTAAAAAAGCAGGGCATTGTTAGCGATATGGATGTCTCTATTCGTGAACAACGAGTTCAACCGCTGGTATATGGAACGATTTATTGTGGAGTGGGATTTCTCCTTTTAAAATATTTGAACGCATTGCCCCTTGTCCAGGGCCTTATGTTTTGTTATGCTATTAATACAGCGATTGTGTGGTTTATTACACGAGAATGGAAAATATCTATTCATGCCATAGGGCTGAGTGGTCCTTTAGTCGCTCTTTGGCTTCACGGTTTTCACTATCCAATTATAATGGGAGTCACTCTTGTTTTAGTTTGCGTCTCCAGAGTAATTCTGAAAGCGCATACACCTGCACAAGTAATTGTGGGCTCAGGATTGGCAATGAGCCTTGCCTATTTTGAACTCACGATTTTATTCTTATAGATATGATTTTCACAAATCTTATAAAAACCAATCTCCGGACAAAACAGTTTGGAAGAGATATCGAATATTACCAACGATTGGGATCCACCAATGACGAAGCATGGGAACTCATTCAAAATGGAGAAGCAAGCCATGGGATGATTGTTATCACCGATTATCAAACTCAGGGGAAAGGCCGAGGTGGAAATTCCTGGTTTATGAGTCCCAGTAAAGGCTTAGCTTTATCTCTTATTCTTTTAGAGTCCATTCCTCTAGAAAAAGCAGGATTAATTCCCTTAGCTGCAGGTGTAGCAATGGCAAAAACATTAAAAAATCAAGGTGGGTCGCCTACATTAAAATGGCCGAATGATATATTATTCCACGGGAAAAAGACTGGTGGAATATTGTGTGAAAGCAAGATATCCGGACAATCAGTTCAGTCAATGGTTGTTGGGATAGGGATAAACGTGAATGAAACTGAAATTGATTTTCCCGATGAATTAAAAGAGACTGCAACATCTCTTTCAATTGAGAGCGGTCATACGCATCAGAGAGAATTGGTGGCAGCAATTTTTACCACTTTTTTCGAACAATATTGGGAAAAGTTACAGGAATCTCCTGAAGAGATTATTAATGATTGGACATCACTTTGCGGGCATTTAGGGAAATCGGTTTCATTTAATTTCAAAGGGGAACATTTATCTGGAATATTTAAAAAAATAGATCAAAATGGTCATGCTTGTGTTAATATTGATGGACGAGACCAAATGTTTCCTGCCATCATTTTAAATTGAATCCTGATCCATTAAAAAAATGATTAATATTGATGTAAAGGAGATACCTTAATGTCTATTTCAAATCCAGGGAATATTTCAAATAAATCATCTTCCAATGATTGACAGCATTCTACAATTTGATTTTGTAACATTCCCACTTTAACATTTATACCAAATAAAATCACTTTGTGATTTTCTGTTTGGATGACACGAATATCATGGATATCTGTGATGCGTTCATCTCCATTCCAGTTTTGATCAAGATATGATTGGATCTCCTGCACCAATGGATTCCCTGGTTGTACGGGATCCATATGAATGGTGGGTTCAACACCTAATGCATCATGCAACTTGTGCTCTACTTCATCTGAGATATCATGAGCTTCAGCCGTGGATTTATCTGCATCAATTTCCACATGAACACTAATAAACTTGTCATGCCCATAACTGTGAATTGTTATATCATGAGCACCTAACACTCCATTTATATTCATAACAATATTCCGAATATTCTCAACATTTTCCATTGTAGGTGGTTTACCGATTAAATCATCCACTGCATCTTTAGCGATTTCAAACCCGGTATAGATCAAAAATAATGACACACTCAGTCCCGCCCAACCATCAACAGCTGGGTATCCATATTTCCCGGCAATTAATGCACCTACAACCAACAAACTTGAAAGTGCATCTATGCGATGATGCCACGCATCTGCATGTAGTGTGCCTGATGCAATCTTTGTTGAGAGAAATTCCGCATATCTTGCAGTGATTTCTTTCAAAATAATGGTCACCATAAGAATAAGTATCATCCACCATTCAGCAACCACTTGTTCAGGATTTTGAATTCTATCAATGGATGCTTCAATGAATTCGATACCAGCGACACATAGCAGAATTGCAATAATCAATGTTGCTATGTATTCTGCACGGCCATGTCCATAAGGATGCTCAACGTCAGCAGGTTTCTCCGCTTGTTTGAACCCCCAAATCACAACAATCGATGAAACAACATCAGATAATGTATGGACAGCATCGGCGATTACACTAACGGCCCCTACCATAACCCCAATCACTAATTTAAAAATAAATAAAATGCTGTTTACTAAAACGGAAATCCATCCTTGGAAAACTCCAATTTTAGTACGGTACATCTTGGCCGATTCTTTTGTGTTAGGAATAAATCGGTTGGTCAGTGCTTCAAACAAGGGAATTAAATCATCCCCTTAATTTTATGCAGTTTATTCACTCCGCCCCGAGCTAAAGCATATTCAAATGACCATTTAAGGCAGGCGGAACCAATCTCTCCATCCTTCCGTAATGCGATGTAACCGATTTGAAAATTCGGTTTCCCATTATGGGCTTTTATCACTCGGTTTAATGCCTCTTCGCAAGCCACTGTGGGATCATATCCTTGTCTCATCAGTTCCACCACAAGAAAACTGCCTGTGGTTTTAATCACTTCTTCTCCTAGCCCTGTGGCAGCGGCACAGCCGATCTCATTATCCACAAATAAACCAGCACCAATAATGGGGCTATCCCCCACCCTGCCATGTAATTTATAAGCCCAACCGCTGGTTGTGCATGCGCCGGCAAGATCACCATTCTTATCCTGCACTAAAACAGAAATTGTGTCGTGGGTCTCATGAGGTGTCATTTCCCGACGGTTCTTATTCCATTCTTCCCAAGCTTGCCGAGATTCGACCGTGAGAAGATCCATTTCTTCGAATCCCTGAGATACAGCAAACAGCCGCGCCCCTTCCCCAACCAACATCACATGCTTGGTATCTTCCATCACTTTTCGAGCCACGGAAACAGGATGTTTGATATTTTGTAAAAATGCCACTGACCCTGCATTGCCGTTGGAATCCATAACACAGGCATCTAATGTTACATTTCCTTTTTCATCTGGAAGCCCGCCAAAACCTACGGACGTAATGGTTGGATCTGCTTCGGTAACACGAGCACCCGCTTCTGCAGCATCCATAGCATTCCCGCCATTTAATAAAGTTTCCCATGCAGCATCATTCGCTGGCAGACCGTGGTTATGCGTGGAAAGAATGATTGGATTATTTTTATTTGTATTAATATTTGAATCTCCAAAAATGACAGAAGGTACTATAATCCCAACTGCGCCCGACTTTAAAAAATCTCTGCGTTTCATCAACTTATAATCCCTATTTGTTCAAGGATGCAATTTATAAAGAAAAAATCGAAAAAACACAGTTTGGCAGTGTCTTTACGAAAAAAATAATTGCGAATCCTAGTCAGGGATGTTTCATCACAAATCTAATCACTTCTTACATTTAGTATATTGTGATTCCCTATATTCCTATGTAGAGACAACCAAACCAAAAGGAGATTATCATGGAAACAAGTTTAGCATTAACTATAATCGGCGGTGTTTTGACGTTAGTGGGAATCATCTTTAACGCAATTCCAGAAATTGTAAATCAAAAAATCATGGGAGACCTTGGCGAAGAAGCTACTCGTGTAGCAGCCGGGTTACGTGTTGTAATGGGAGGCAATGCGATTGCCGTTGGAATAATTGCTCTTTATTGTAAAGATTTTCCGGTTGACCAGGCTAACGCACTTTTAGTTGCCATGGGAACCGGATTCATTGTCATTATTGCGGCAATTATTTCAATGAAGTTCAGAGGATTCAGTGAAAAAGTAGCTATTCCACCTGTTGTCATGTTTATTATATTGACAATTATTGCGTTTTATACTTCATCATAATGAAAGACTAAATGAATAGAAAAGTATTTCTTCTCATTTAATTATAAACATATAAAAAATTGGTTTGAAATCTATAAAACCTTTTTTGTCTTTAAACGAATTAAAGTGATTTCTGCAGGGACACCAATTCGTAGTGGTGGCCCCCAATAGCCTGTACCTCGGTTCACATAAATTTGAGTACCATAATGATCGTAGAATCCAGCAATATATGGATTTACAAGTTTTGTTAAATATGTGAATGGCCAAAACTGTCCACCGTGGGTATGCCCAGATAATTGCAAGTCTGCCCCGATTTCATGTACCGAATGGATACTGTTAGGTTGATGAGCCAATACAATTTTTGTTATGTTATCAGGCACCGAACGAAGGGCAAGCCCTGGATCAGACCTATGGGCAGGTTTAATTTGATGCGCTGTAAAATCAGTAATACCCGCAATTGCAATCTGGTCACCCGATCTTGAAATTAATTCATTTGAATTAATTAAATTTTTCATACCAAGCCTGTCTGTTTCATCTAACCATAAATCCACACCTGAGTAGTATTCATGATTCCCAGTAACAAAATAGGTTCCAAAAGGTGCAATCATGTCTTTTAAGGGAGCAAGATCACCACGAAGATGCTGAACTGAGCCATCCACAAGATCACCAGTTACAGCAATTAAGTCGGGATTATGAATTGATATTTTATCTAGGACATTTTCTACATAAGGCCTTTTAATTGTTGGGCCTACATGAAGATCAGAAATTTGAGCAATTGTAAAATTATTAAAACTTTCTGGAAGGGATTCCAAAAATATATCATGCTTAATAACCGATGGACCTTTCCTGGAATTGTAAAATCCAAAACCAGTGGCCGTACCCGATATACCAATTATACCCAAAGTGATTGACTTTTTAATAAAGTCTCTTTTTGAATTATCAATTGGCTGCTCAGTATCAACTAGATTACTAAAAATAGATATGAACTGAATAATAAAATCCTTTGTAAATAAAAAAACAAAAGATAGGGTGAAAAAGCCTAGACTCGTGTAGCCCAAAAAAGAAAATTTATCAATAATTTTTGATTCGTTTCCACTCATTCGGAGCACAATCGGCACAACGGGTAAAAGACTAAAAATAAATACCGTTATGTAAACTAAAAGAGTATAAGAAAAAGAAAGCCCCATTGCAGGTATAGTGCGCCAGGCAACATAACCGTGAATTAACCACAACACTCCTAACGCAACAATAAAAAACATTTTTTATATTTTGAGCTTATGTATTATAGATTTTAAGAGTCGTATGCAGCCAGTCCAGTCACATCTTGCCCGAGGATCAATGTATGCATTTCGTGGGTCCCTTCGTAAGTATAAACCGATTCAATATTCGCCATATGACGCATAGGTGAATAATCTTCTGTTATGCCGTTTGCACCCAGTATCTCCCGGCTCACTCTCGCCACATCCCGGGCCATAACACAATTGTTCCGCTTTGCCATGGATACTTGCTGAAAGGTCATCTTGCCTTCATCTTTTAATCTTCCCAATCGATACACCAACAATTGCGCTTCTGTAATCCGTGTAACCATTTCTACTAATTTAGCCTGAATTAATTGATATCCGCCGATAGGCTTAGAGAATTGTTTTCGCTCCTTTGCATAGTCTAAAGCTGTATTATAACAATCTATTGCGCAACCTACCATTCCCCAGGCAATGCCATACCGTGCTTGGGTCAAACAACCCAGCGGCCCTTTTAATCCTTCAATATTAGGGAGCCGCGCAGAATCTGGGACCCTTACATTCGCCATAGAAAGTTCAGATGTAATGGAAGCGCGGAGACTCAATTTTCCATGAATATCACTGGTTGTGAATCCTTCCATTCCCTTTTCTAATAAGAATCCACGAACAAGGCCATCTTCATCCCGAGCCCACACAACAGATACATCTGCCAAAGATCCATTGGTGATCCACATTTTATTGCCATTAATGATCCAGTCGTCACCATCTCGTTTACATCGTGTCGCCATACCCCCGGGATTAGAACCAAAGTTAGGTTCCGTTAGTCCGAAACAGCCGATCTTGGTTCCTGCACCCAGTTCTGGGAGCCATTTGGCTTTTTGTTCATCGGAACCGTAAGCATGGATGGGATACATGACCAAAGCCCCCTGGACACTTGCAAAGGATCGCAGGCCCGAATCACCCCGTTCCAGTTCATGGAGGATGAGCCCGTAGGCCACATTACTAACGCCAGCACCACCGGATGATTCCGGCAAGGGTGACCCCATAAATCCCAATTCGCCTAATTTCGGTACGAGTTCCATGGGAAATGTTGAATTTTCATAATGATCATTTATTACCGGCATAAATTCTGTTTGTACAAAATCATATGCCGTTTGCTGGATCAGGAGTTCTTCTTCCGTGAGCAGGTCAGTTATATTGTAAAAATCAGGTCCTAATTTTTTCATAAAATTCCCATAATATTTGAAATTGAAATTACGATTTTATTCCCATTGAATTAGTAAGAGAAATAAGATCTTCAGCATCCCAATCCAATTTTTCGGGATGGGATTTTATTTCGATTAAAATTGTATCTAATTTTTTGGAGGATATACTTATTCCAATCTCGTTCAATCGATTATTAAGTGCAGATTTTCCCGTGTATTTATCAATCACAAAATGACGTTTTCGATGGACCGATTCCGGAGAAATAGCTTCATAAGATTCTGGATCCTTCACGACTGCTTTCACATGAAGACCTGATTTATGAGTGAATGCATTTTTTCCAACGATAGGCTGGTTGGCATTTGAATCCAATTTAGAAAATACCTTAACCAATTCAGATAATTCTGGAATCAATCCCAAATTCCAATTCCCATTTACTTTATAAATGTTGGTTAAAGCAATCACAACTTCTGCCAATGGCGGCAGCCCGCAACGCTCTCCTAATCCATTGATTGCCACATCTACACACTGTGCACCAGCTTCTAGGGCTGAAAGTGTATTGGCCGTAGCCATACCAAAATCATTATGGCAGTGCACATGTATGGGAATATCCAACTCTAAAACCATTCGGCTAACCAATTCTTTCATTTTTGTTGGTGTTAAACATCCAACAGTATCAGCCAAGCTGAATCTGTCTATACCTTCTTTTTGAACCAATTGTCCTACTTGAATAAGAAATCCTAAATCGGTTCGACTTGCGTCTTCAGCCGTAAATCGAAGTTTGAGCCCTTTATCTTTTCCATATTTCACCGCAGTTTCAATTCGATCTAAGGCTTCAGATTTTGTTGCATTGAATTTGTGTTTCAAACTCAATGGAGATGTTCCAAAAAAGATTCCCATCCAACTAACGCCAATGGCTGTAACATCATTGATATCTGATTTGGATGCTCGACCATGAACCATCTTCTTCGCTTTCAGATCTAAATCGTTCAGGGCTTCAACCGCTTCATATACGTCAGGAGATACGGCTGGATGACCTAGTTCGATGAAATCCACACCAAATGCATCTAGGCGTTTTGCCAACGCTATTTTTTGGTCTAATGTAAACGAAACACCCGGTGTTTGTTCACCTTCTCGGAGAGTTGAGTCTAAAATTTCAATTTTTTTACTGACTAACATACCAATTTCCGCTGCTCTTCCATACCCATAGAAATAAGATAAGGGTTTTCTTTTTGCAAGGACGAAAATGCTGATTTTGAATCAATATCTAACCAGTTATTTTCAATCATGATTTGTCCAATAGAACCACCCAAGCTATTCCCCGGACCAAGCAAAACTAATTTATCCGGACAAAACTCCTTTATAGCTACTGTAATTGCAGTAAAAAATTCGTAAGCATTTGTCACTTGATGTCTTAATGTATAGTTGTACAAATCAACCGTATCTGTACTAAATGGCGACCAAATATGTCCTCGCCCATCCACCAGAGACACAGATGGTTTTTGAAAAATAGATTGGGGTAATAATTCTAATGCTTTTTCCGAGATGGATTCCAATAAAGGTGTATGAAAAGCAGCATGAAAAGGCAGTTGAAATGGATAGTTATCCTTTGCAGGTAATTTTTTTAATAAGATATCTAATGCTGATTGCTCGCCACCAATAACCAAATATCCACCAAGATAAATAGATACATGAGCGCTTGCATTTTTAATCTCGGTTAATACTTCTTTTTTTTCAGATTCATCAACATGCCAATTTTCATCCATAACTGAATATATAATTTGTCCACCGATAATGCCATCTTTCATCATGGATCCCATAGTACTAATTAAGGAATAAGCATTTTCAGGAGCTAAAGACCCACTTAATGCCAAGGCACTATACCATCCCATGGAATTTCCTGTGATGGCAACAATCTCATATTTTTGTTGATCAATGGAAAGAAAGTCAGATAAACTACAAGCGTAAATAAGTGGCGAGGCATGTTCCCCCAACATATGACTTTTGGCTCTAAATGGCTTCGAATCCAATTCTGTTAACGTGGAATTCCCAACTAATTTTCGCTGTTCATCCATATAAGCAATTTGGTCTTTTGCCGATGCGCCAAAAGCGGCCAAATAACCCGATGTATCTCGCGTATATGTCCCGCGTCCTGGACAGATTATCACAATGCGTTTTTTAGCCATTCACTAATTCCAACCCGTGTTCAATGATGGATTCTTTACTTGGAAGTGTAGCAGTCGCAGCAATACCAATTGAAATAAAACTGTCTTCCGCTGAATGAAGTTTAATATTCAAATGCTTATTACTTTCAAACAATAAGTTTGAAATAAGCCCTTCACCGTGACACCCCGTTCGACGACATTCATCCACAATAAGTACATTTTCACACGTACCAATGGCATTCAATAATTTTTGAATATTGATATCAGACAACCAGCGGAGATCAATGACTTTAATTTTTTTCTTCAGCTTTTTCTCAATCTCTTTTTTAGCCTGAAGTGACAAGTACAAACCATTCCCGTATGTGATAATTGTGAGCGTCTTTCCATTTCCATATTCTGAAAATTCCCCTAATGGAATTTCTTCATCTAAATCAGGATATTGGAAAACCCATTTTCGATCTTTTGGTTTATAAAGATCCTTCGCCATATAAAGTGCAATCGGTTCAACAAAAACAACGACTCGACCATTCTCATAAGCTTCTCGAACGGCGGTTCGAAGCATTCTTGATGCATCTACACCATTAGACGGCACTGCAAGAATTAAACCGGGAATGTCCCTTAAAACGGTTAATGAATTATCATTATGAAAATGACCACCAAATCCTTTTTGATAGGCCAAGCCCGGAACACGTAAAACCATTGGATTGGTGAATTGACCTTTAGAGAAAAAAGGTAATGTAGCCGCTTCTCCACGCAATTGATCTTCTGCATTATGTAGGTAGGCCAAAAATTGAATTTCAGGAATTGGAATGAAACCATTATGAGCAAATCCTAAACCAAATCCAATGATAGATGTTTCATCTAATGGGCTGTTAAATACACGTCGCTCACCAAATTGTTTGTAAATATCTGCTGTCACATGATACACGCCACCTTTCTGTGCCACATCTTCCCCAAAGATTAATGTATTTTCATAGCGAAGCATTAAATCTGATAAGGTGTAATTAATCAATTTCGCCATATGATGGGATTGATCCATCCGATTGAATTCTTTTCCAAACAGGTCCTTTCGAGCTTTGGGTGAAGGATGCTTCGGTATTTTTCTTGACGATTGATTTGCAATAATGGATTCAATTACGTCTTCAGCTGATTCAAGTTTAGGCCGAAGGGTTGTAGCATCAAAAACGTGATTCACTTGCTGTCGAATCGATTCATATAGACGCACTATTTCTTCGGATGATAAACAATTGTTCTCAATTAGAATTCGTGATGAGTGGAGTAATGGGTCATTGAATTCTGTGGCTTCAATTTCTGCCAAGGGAAGATATCCAACTTCAACATCTGAACCGGCATGCCCCATGAGTCGCACCGTTTTCATATGAAGAAAAATGGGCGATCGATTTATTCTGCAATCGTGCTCAACTTGTCGAGATTTTATCATAAGATCAATGAGATGAAGCCCATCTGTTTTTACATACTGTAGTCCAAGGCGATTAGAAAAATTTTGTTCAATCCAATGCTCATTGGTCGGCACAGAAATCCCGGTTCCATTATCTTCACAAATAAAAATAATGGGGACATGGCCCCCAGAATTGCTGACCCAACTAGCTGTATTAAAAGCACTTAATGCTGTTGCATGGTTCGCACTGGCATCTCCAAAACTGCATAATACAATACTTTCAGCTTTCAATTTTCTTTCTGAAATGTCCAAATCTTTAGCCCTATCAATAGAAAAAGCAGTTCCCACAGCTTTAGGCAAATGACTGGCAATTGTGCTGGTTTGTGGCGGTATATTGAGCTTTTTACTCCCAATCACTTTATGCCGGCCACCGCTAATGGGATCATCGGAAGATGCCATGAAAGAAAGGGCTATATCATAAATGGGAGTAGATTCAGGTAATTGTTTGGATCGCTGAATAAAAAATGGGCCACTGCGATAATGAAGAAAAGCCATGTCCGTGTAAGGAAAAACTTTTCCAAAAACTGCATTACCTTCATGCCCAGAGCTCCCAATGGTATAAAAGCACTTTCCTTCATTTTTTAAAATACGCGCTTTCAGATCCATGTGTCGACTCATAATCTGGGACTCAAATAGTGAGATCAGTTCTGAAGAACGAATATTAGTTTGAGATAAATGTATATTGGTTCGTGCTGAAGGAAAATGTCCTAACCTTACATGATCTAAAAAATTCTGATCAATTATTTCTTCTCTATTAAAAATACTCATTTATTTCGCCACGAATTCAAGGGAAGAAACCATCATTCACACCATTCGTGCTTTGATGGTATAAATCATTCAAATCAATCCATGGTCTGCAAAGGAATACACATCATTTCCAGCAATGATCAAATGATCATGAACAGACACATCAATGGCTTGAGCAGCTTTTTTCAGCTTTTTGGTGATGGTAAGATCATCCTGGCTGGGGTTAGGGTTTCCACTGGGATGGTTATGGACAAAAACCAAAGCAGCCGCATCATTCACAAGCGCTCGTTTTACGACCTCCCGCGGATAAACTGCTGATGTGGATAAAGTGCCTTCAAATAGTTCTTCCATTTTCAAAACCTGGTTCCGTCCGTTAAGGTAAATAACGAGAAAAACTTCTCTATTTTTATCCCGGAGATTATGTTTGAGATAGTCCAATACTTCATCTGCTGATCGCACAAAATCTTTATCCAATACTCGGTCAGCTAGATACCTTCTCGATACGGCTTGGGCAATCTTCAGTCCTAATACGTTTTTATCACCGATACCCTTAATTTCTTTTAAGCCAGTGGGTTCAGCTTCCAAAACCGCTTTGAGAGAACCAAATTTCTTCAGAGCATCTTTGGCTTGTTGTTTACAATCTGTGCGGGGTGTTCCCAAGGTGAGTAGAAGTTCAATGATTTCGTAATCGTGGAAGCCATCTAGCCCGCTTTTCAGAAATTTTTCACGGAGTCGCTGGCGGTGACCTTCGTTGGAATTAGCCACAGAGTTCACTAGGTAAAATACTGGACATTATAGCTCAGCGTGAATCGCGTCTCAGTTGTTAGTTTTTTAAACTCATGAGCTTTTCTTTGAATTCCCGGAGTTCCCGAATGTTTCCTATCTCAATCTCCCCTGAATCCCATTTTAATTTGAAATCTAATTCGGAATCTGAACCACCTTGTTTTTTGTAGAGCGAGTAAAGGTCAGCTTCTTCGCGTGGTTTGGCTGCGTGTAGGGTTGCTGTGAGTTGATAGGCGATGTCTTCTCCAATATCTTCAATCACACGATGAGGGAGATTCTTTTCCAATAAACTTTGTTCAATCCGTGAAAAACGCATCCCATTCACGACATAATCCTGATAGGCTTCCCAAGCAAAAGGCGCAACTGCTTTTACAGATTCTGCCATTGCATCAGAAAATACTCGTATCTCATATTGGGCGTGACTGTCAGATCGTAAACCAACGAAATGAAGAAGATTGTGAAGGTCATTTTTCCAATACCATTCTGTATAAAGATTCACTGGCAGTATAGACCTTGCCAATTCACGGGCAACACCTGCTTCATTTAATTCTGAATAAATGGCAAAACTTCTTTCAGAGATTTCTTTAAATGAATCCAAAACTTTTTGCTTTAATTCTGTCGGGACTTCTCCCATCCTGCCCTGTTTATTCAGTGCACTTTGGAATTGAATATGCTCCGGGTCTGGCATATAAAATTCGTCCCGTGCTTCAGAATACCGGAGGGAATATTCGTTTATATTGGCTGTCCGATGACGAACCCATTGCCGAGCCACAAAAATTGGCATTTTGCAATGGAATTTGAATTCCACCATTTCAAAAGGCGTAGTATGGCGGTGACGCATTAGATAACGAATAAGCCCACGATCTTGAGAAACTTTACTGGTTCCTTGCCCGTAACTCACACGGG
>Ga0308010_1000553_pt1 | contig 23862 bp, 31 predicted proteins | sample Neamet129_FD_202368 | JGI IMG/M metagenome (GOLD analysis project Ga0308010, IMG submission 202368) | Marine microbial communities from water near the shore, Antarctic Ocean - #129 | ecosystem: Environmental > Aquatic > Marine > Unclassified | place: Southern Ocean | collected 2014-07-24 | reverse complement strand
CTTTTTCAAAAAAATCGATATTTACTGCAGATGGGGCTATTTCCACATCAAAATAGTAATTCTTCTTTTCTTCTAAATTCATATTTATAGATTTATACTTACGAAAGATAAATTCTTTAAAATCAGTGAACTTATCCATACTAATAGTAAATCCGGCTGCCATTTTATGTCCACCACCTTTAATGAGAAAACCGCTTTGTACCGCACCTATTACAGCAGAGCCCAGATCAAAGCCATGAATAGATCTTCCCGATCCTTTTCCAATTCCATTTTTGACAGAGATTATAATAGTTGGTTTGTTAAATTTTTCTTTTACTCTAGCTGCTATAATACCAATAATTCCTTCGTGCCAATTTTCACCATGTAGAATCATCACAGGATCGGTATTGTTTTTATAATCTGTGTTCAAAATTTTACTTAACAATGCAGTCTCTAAAATTTTTCTCTCTTCATTATACGTATTTAAATCTACGGCTAACTTAAAAGCATTTTTTGGATTTCGATTTAACAATAAATGTGCTCCATGGGTAGATTTTCCAACTCTACCGCCAGCATTAATCCGAGGTCCTAAAACATAGCCTAGCTCATGAGCTGTTATATTTCTTTCAATATTACAAACTTCTATTAAAGTTTTTAATCCTAAATTATCTTTTTTTTTCAATACCTTAAGACCTTGTCGTACAAAGGCACGATTGATACCAACTAAAGGCACAACATCACAAACAGTGCCTAAAGATACTAAATCTAGTATATTCATTAGATTCGGTTCCTCTATTGAATTGCTTAAAAACCAATTTTGATCTCTAAGTTTTTTGTTTAAAGCGACTAAAAACATAAAACACACACCTGCTGCACATAAATAATTTAACTCTGATTTGTCATCAAACCTATTGGGATTAACAATTGAATGTGCTGAAGGTAATTTAATTTCTGACTGGTGATGGTCAAGTATAATTACATCAATATTTTTTTTTTTAGCAAAATCTATAGGTTCAAACGAAAGTGTTCCACAATCTACTGTAAAAATTAAATTTACACCTAAATCAATAAATTCTAAAAATGCTTTTTCATTAGGACCAAATCCTTCTTTTTTTCTATCTGGTATATAAATTTCAAACGGTATATTTAATAATCTAAAATATTTTCCCAATATAGCTGTAGAAGTTGCGCCATCTACATCATAATCTCCAAATATTCCAATTTTCTCAATATCAATAATTGCTTTTTTAGTCCTCTCAACAGCTCTATCCATGTCTTTTAAAATATATGGGTTAGGTAAAATATTTTTAATTGAGGGGTTGAGAAAAAATTTTACTTCATCTTTGCTTATTTTTCTAATAGATAAAAGTTTGGCAACAATCTCATCTAAAAAATAGTTAGTTTTAAAAAAATCTATATCATCAGAATTGAATTGTTTTAAAATCCAATTTTTACCACTTACGGATATTGAGTTCATTTTTTATATGTGTTGGTAATTATTTTATTTGTTCCTTGGCTTTTGTGTAATGCTAATGTGGTAACTTCAAATCTATTTTCAAAATTTTTAATTCCTTTAGCGAGATCACCGGTAGTTACACCGCTAGCACAAAAAATTACATCACCTTTTGATATTTCACTAATATTGTATTTTTTTTTAGGGTTAGTAATGCCAAGTTTTTCTGCTCGAATAATTTCATCATCATTCAAAATTAAGCGCCCTTGCATTTGACCCCCGTAACAAGAAAGTGCTGCTGCAACGATAACACCTTCGGGCCCACCGCCTGTGCTTAAATAAATATCATTTATAGGATTGTTTCCTATAACTGATAATCCACCTGCAATGTCGCCATCAGTGATAAAATTTATTTTAACTTTCATTTCGTCTAAAGATTTAATAATATTTGCATGTCGAGTTCTTTTCATAACACAGGCACTTAAATCTGAAGGTTTTTTATTTTTGGCCTCAGCGAGTAAGTTAATATTTTTTTCAACTGTGTTGTCTAAATCTAATAAATTATTTGGTAAGTTGGATCCGATTATAATCTTTTCCATATATGTGTCAGGAGCTGATAAAAGATTTCCTTTTTCCGCCACAGCTAACACTGAAAAAGCATTTGGCAGTCCTTTAGATGTAAATGTAGTTCCTTCTAACGGATCAACTGCTATATCAAATTCAGGACCATTATTTGTTCCAACTTTTTCTCCTATGTGTAACATTGGTGCTTCGTCCATCTCGCCTTCACCAATTACAATTGTAGCTTTCATATCAATTTTATTTAATTCATTTCTCATCATATCAACAGCTCCTTTGTCAGCTAAAATTTTATTACCTTTACCTATAAAAGCTGAGGCACCATAAGCTGCATATTCTGTAGATTTTATAAATTTATTTAAGAAGCTTTTATCTATAGACATTAATTTTTTCTATTCTAATAATTTTAGGATTATTTACGATATAGTTTTTCTTTTTTAAAGTTGATAAAGCTTTTACAAAAGAAGAGCTTTTAGCTTCGTGTGTAATTATTACAATTGATGCATTTTTTTTATTCATTGTTGGATTCTGAATTAATCTTTTTATAGATATTTTATTTGTTGCCAAAACCTTTGTTATATTCGATAAAATACCGTGTATGTCCTTGACGTCTAATCGCAGATATACGGAAAATTTTTTGTTACTTATGTTTGCAAATGTAGCAAATTGTCTTTTTTTATCAGACAGCACAAAAGGGAATTTTACGTTACCTCTTAAAATAGAACATAAATCTGAAACTAAAGAAGAAGTAGTTGGTCCAGGTCCTGCCCCCTCACCTTGCAAAACGGTTTTACCTACAGGGTCAGATTCCACAATGACTGCATTTAACACGCCATTTATTTTCGCAATATAAGAATTTTTTTCTACTAATGCGGGGTGGACTCTCTGAGTAATTTTATTTTGATCTGACTCAGCGACGCCTATTAATTTTATTTTAAATCCGAGTTGATTGGCATTATTGATGTCAATTTGATCAATATTTTTAATACCTTCCACTAATATGGATTTATTATCAATGAATGAATTGAAAGCTAAGGCAGTTAAAATTTTAAGTTTTGAAGCAACATCTTCACCGTTAATATCTGATGCAGGGTTTGATTCAGCGTAACCTAATACTTTAGCTTTTGACAAAGCATCGTTATATTCGAGTTTGTTTTTATCCATAGAGGATAAAATATAATTTGATGTTCCGTTTAATATTCCATAGATTTTACTTATGTCGTTAGCAATAAGTCCTTCTTTTATAGAACGAATAATTGGAATTCCACCGCAAACAGCTGCTTCGAATTCAAAGTTTACATTGTTTGTTTCTGCAATTTTAGATAATTGATTTCCATATTTTGCTACTAAAGCTTTATTTGCTGTTATGACATGTTTTTTATTTTTCAATGCTTCAAAAACTAATTTTTTTGCAATTCCCTCCGAACCACCAATGAGCTCTACAATAATATCAACATCTTTTATTTTAGATGCTAATAAACAATTCTTTAACCATAGTTTTTTAGGAATCTTAAAAGATCTTTTCTTTCCTAATGATTTAGCTGAAACAAAAATGATATTTGGAACTGTATTAGTTTTATTAAATAAAATTTTTTTATTTTTTATTAAATAGTTATAGAAATAAGATCCTATATTACCAAGTCCGACAATAACTATATTCATTTGATTGATCATTTAAAATTATTTTGATGTAATGTTAGGAAAGGGCTTGTCTCTTCCTTTTTTAATTAATAATTCAGCTATTTTGTCAATATCACAATTTTCAAACTGGTCACATATGCTTTTTATGTTTTTAGTTTTAACAGAGTTAATTAAAGTATTTTCTGTAGTTTTTTTTGTAAGAATATCATTTTTTTTTGCAAGAGGAGTTCTGGCAACTAGCTTTGCATCTGGCTCTCTATTGTTGCTTATCTGGTTCTCTATAGCATTTTTACTTATTTTATTTTTTTTCGTTATTTTTTCAATTTTTTTTTTTTTTAACACTTTAGCTTTCTTTACTTTAGCCTGTTTTTTTTTATTTAATCGTTTATTTTTTTTATAATTTATACGATTTTTAATTTTTCCATCATTGGATTGCATGTTTGCAATTACTAGGTCGATATTTTGATTTTTACTTTTAGTGTTTGACTTAATTTCGTAAATTAAATTTTTTGAAAAATAATTATCAAACTCTTTTTTACTTTTGCATGGGTGATCACCACACACATAATCTTTTTTAACAGTGCTACAAGATATTAATAATAAAAGAAAAATTAAATAAATAAACTTCATTTTAAACCAAGATTTTCTTCAAAATTATATAACAAGTTCATGTTTTGTATGGCTTGACCAGATGCGCCTTTAACTAAATTATCTATTGCTGAAAAAATAACAATTCTATTTTTATGTCTTGTTTTGCAAACCGAGATTTCGCAATTATTTGTATTAAGTACATTTCCATTACCCATAGGTGTATTAATATTATGCATATGGACAAAAGAGTTTTTAGTGTGGAATTTTTTAAGTGTTGAGTAAATTTTTTCTATTCCTATTTTTTTTTTTGTTTCTAGATAGATTGAAGACAAAATTCCTCTGAAAGTTGGAAGGAGATGTGGGTTAAATATATATTTTATATTATACGTAGAGTTTTTTTTAAACTCCTGATCTAATTCAGACATATGTCTGTGGTTTTGAATGCCATAAGCAAATATAGATGAATAAAAATTTTTATGAGGAAATTTTAATTTATAATCCTTGCCTGCACCAGAATAACCCGACTTTGAGTCTATAGTAATGTTGTTAGTGTTCAGCAAAGGTTTCCTTAACAATGGAAGTAATGCTAATTGTATCGATGTAGGGTAGCAACCCGGATTTGCTATTATTCTAAATTTTTTTATTGTATCTTTAGTGAATTCAGGAATTGAATAAATAGATTCATCAATCAATTCCTTAGCTCTATGATTGATAGAATACCATTTCTTATATTTTTTTGAATCTTTAATTCTAAAATCAGCTGAAAGATCAATAAACTTTAAATGATTATGATGAAAAAGTTTTTTAATTATTTTTTGCGCTTCACCATTCGGCAAAGATAAAAATAATAAACTAACGTTTGTCCAATTAACTTTTTTTAAATTTGATATTTTTGGAACATTTGTTTTAATTCTTTTATCAAAATATTTTATATTTTTACCTAAATTTTTTTGGGCACATAAATATGAAATATTAACTTTTGGATGTTTTGATAAATAATAAACTAAATCTAAACCAACAAAACCAGTAGCACCAGCAACAACAACATTAATTTTTTTTTGTGACATAAATTATTTATATCACCGTTGGAATTAATAAGAAATTTAAATGATCTATCTCTTAGAGAATTGAAAGCTTCTTCTAGCTTTTTTACGACCGTATTTTTTTCTTTCAACTACTCTTGAGTCACGAGTTGTTAATTTCTCTTTTTTTAAAGCAGTTTTTAGATTAGAATCGTGTAGCACTAGTGCCCTTGATATTCCATGTATGATAGCCCCAGCTTGTCCAGAAAGACCCCCTCCTTTAACAGAGGCTCTAACGTCGTATGCCGTTGCAACGTCTGATAACTCCAATGGTCTCAATACAATGATTTGGTGAACAGGCCTTTTGAAATATTCATTCATTATCTTTCCGTTAACATGAATTATACCAGAGCCTTTTTTCATCCAAACTTTTGCAATCGATCTTTTTCTTCTGCCGGTAGCATACTTGCTGTCTTTAAAATCTAATTTGATTTTTTTGGGTTTCGATGTTTTTGGAGAAAGCTGAGTGTCCATTAATTAATTACCACGTTCTTTTTATTGAGTTCTTTGAAGTTTATAATCGTCGGGTTCTGAACTTCATGTGGGTGTTTATCGCCTTTATAAATTTTTAACTTTGACAATTGCTTTTTGGCTAATGGACCGCCAGGCAACATTCTTTTAACCGCAAGTTTTAGAACTTCATCAATTTTATCTTTACCGGCCAATCTAGATGGTGTGTTTTCCTTAATACCTCCAGGGTGACCTGTGTGTCTGTAGTAAATTTTATTAGTATATTTTTTACCTGTAAATTTTATTTTTTCAATATTAGTAACAATTATAAAATCTCCATTGTCCATATGAGGATTAAAAGTAGCTTTATTTTTTCCTCTTAAAACTTTTGATATATAAGCAGCCAATCTACCTACAACAACATTTTCAGCGTTGATTAGATACCAGTCATTTTTAATTTCTTTTTTCTTAATAAAGGGTGTCATTTAAATTACGCGATGATTACTAACAAAGATCAATAATGTCAATTAAATTTACCTATTTTAAAAATATTAATTGTTAAAATAATCACTATATTAAGATCAGATTGAGCGATGGTATAAATAAAGAGAGGACGCTACTAAAAAAATACTAGAAATTTGATGTGACGATGCAATCAAAATATTTATATTAGAAAATAATACAGTTATACCAAGTAAAACTTGTAAAAAGATCAATAAAATAAAAATTACATAGGAAACATATAACCTTGAGATTTCATTTCTGTAAATAAAAATACCTAAATAAATTGCTAAAAAAAATATAAGATATGCAATATTTCTGTGAACGAATTGAACAAAACTTGGACTATTTAAATTAAAAAATTTATTAAAGGGCTGATCATCTGGAAAATACCCATCGTTCATAAGAGGCCAGGTTTGATATATTTTACCAGCATCTAATCCGGAAACTAAAGCGCCTACAGCGATTTGAGTAAAGATTAAAAAAATTAAAAATTTAAAAGATAAAAAATTTCGATTTATTTGGAAAAATTTTTTATTTACTCCATTGTAATGATTTATAAAAATCCAAAATAACGATGAAAAAATTATAAAAGCTGTTATTAAATGAAAAGCTAATCTGTAGTGGCTAACAGAAATATTTTCAGTTAGTCCGCTTGAAACCATATACCAGCCTATTAAACCTTGTAACAAAATTAAAAAAAAAATAAAAGACAATCTTATTATTGAACTTTTATTTAATAATTTTTTTAAAACTAAGAACAAAAAAGGTATTAAAAAAAACAAACCTATAACTCGACCAATCATTCTATGATAATATTCCCAAAGAAATATTACTTTAAACTGAGTTAAAGACATGTCTGAGTTTAATAAAATATATTGTGGGATTTCTTTATATTGTTGAAAATATATTTTCCATTCAGTGGTATTAAGCGGTGGAAAAATCCCACCAAATAATTCCCATTTTGTGATAGATAAACCGGATTCAGTCAATCTAGTTAATCCACCGACTACAATTATTAAAGCTACTAGTGTTATTAATCCGACTAACCAAACTGAAAAAAAATTATGGTATTTTTTATTTTTCAACATATAAGAATTTAATATATAATTTATTTAATAATTTAATGTGTTTTAAATGTCGCTATGAAGAACGTGAATCTCAATAATATTAGAAAAAAACTTGATAAAATTGATGTTAAACTTTTAGCTGTCATTAAAGAACGTTCTATTTTAGTCGATCAAGTGATTAAATTAAAGAAAGACAAAAAAGACATAATAGATAAAGCAAGAATAAGATTTATTTTAAAAAAAATCAAAAAAAACTCTATAAAGGCTAAGATAGACCCTATGATTACAGTTAGTATTTGGAAAGAAATGATTAAAGTTTTTATTAAATATGAGTATAAAAATTTTAAAAAAAAATAAATTATTTACTATGTGGTGGTAATTTTTTTTCTACAAAAATTTCATGTTTTCTGGTTACAGGATTGTATTTACTGACTTTTAGTTTATCTTTAACTTTCTCACCTTTCGTGGGTTTCCTTGTATAGTAAAAGAATGCACTATTCGGTTTTGCCTCTGGAACTAATCTAACCTTTATATGAGATTTTTTAGCCATTTATTTTTTTTATTTTTTCTAGAATATTTTTTGATTTAGTTTTAATATTTTTTTTATAATATTCTGCATTTATACTTGATGCTTTTGTCTCGTCAAGTTTATTAGCAGGATCATTCATTAACTTTATAGCTCCATTTATAGTTAAACCTTGTTCTTTTAAAAGAAAAATTATCATTTTAAGAATTTTAATATTCTTTGATGAATAATACCTTCTATTTCCAGATAAAATTGTAGGTTTTAATTGTTTAAATTTTGTTTCCCAAAATCTTAGAGTGTGTGTCAAGGGTTTGTTACTTTTTTTATTTATTAAACCAAGCACCTTGGCAACTTGTGAAATGTTCAATAATTGATATTTATTTTTTAACATTAACATTCACTTTTTTACTTAATTCAACTGCAGCCTTGAAGGTTAAAACATTTCTTTCCAAAATTTCATGGCTAATTTTATTTTTTGGGTTTCTACCGATTCTTTTTGTTTTCTTTTTTAAGCTAAAAGTACCAAAGTTTTTTATCGTAAGTTTTTTTTTTGTGTATGCTGTGAAAATTATTATGGAAATTAATTCATCTACTAATTTTGTGGCATAAACAACTGGTACACCAAGCGTATTAAAAATATTATTAATTATATTTTTTTTGGTTGTATTGTCTCTACTTGCCGTCTTCATTGATGTGGCTTAAATTATTTTTTATTTTATTCATTAAATCTCCTTTAATAATACGATAACATAAATCTACTGAATGATAAAAACCCACCGCGTCTGTTGACCCATGGCTTTTAACAACTGGTCCTTTTAATCCTAAAAAAATAGCTCCATTAAATTTTCTAGGGTCCAATTTCTCTTTAAATTTTTTAAAGGCAAAATATGAAAATATAATTGAAAATTTAGACAATAAAGTTGATGCAAGAGATTTCTTTAAAGAATCTGTTATAAATTTAGCAGTACCTTCAGCAGTTTTGAGTGCAATGTTTCCAGTGAAACCATCGGTTACAATTACATTTGATTCGCCATTTGTAATTTTATTTCCTTCAATAAATCCATTGAATTCGAAATCACCATGAATACTAATTTCCTTGAGTCTTGCATAGGCTTTTTTTAAACTCTCTGTTCCCTTTATCTCTTCAGATCCAATATTTAACAGGGCTACTTTTGGTGTGTCATTTGGAAATAAAGCTTTGTACAAGGCTGCTCCCATTTCAGAAAAATCAATTAAATTTTTTTCGTCACATTCTACATTGGCTCCAAGATCTAAAACCACATTCATGTTTTTTTCATTTGGCCACAGTCCTGCTAGAGCAGGTTTGCTTACAGATTCTATTGTTTTAAGTAACATTCTAGAAATTACAAATAAGACGCCCGTATTTCCTGCTGACAAGGTAATGTTAGAATTAGATAAAATTTGAGAATTGATAGAGTGCCACATACTGCTCTCTTTAGAATTTTTAATTGCAGTTAAGGGTGTCTCTTCATCTGAGACCACAGTGTTTGTTGGAAAAATTTTATACTTATCAATTGGAATTTTATGTTTTATTAGCTCTGTACTTAATAAATGTTCGTTCCCAAAAAGATTAAAGAAAACATCATTTTTTTTGTAGTTTTTCTTTAAGAATAGTGAAACTCCTTCGATATTCTTATGTGGAGAATTTTCACCGCCCATTGCATCTATTGCAATTATAATTTTACCATTCATTTTTTGAGGAGTTTTTTTAGACTATACGTCTAAGATTTTTTTTCCGTTATAAAAACCAGTTTTTAAATCTACATGGTGAGACAACCTGTACTCACCACTTTTTTTGTCTTCTACTATATTTATAGATTTGACACGATGGTGAGATCTTCTCATGTTTCTTTTAGAGGGTGTGGTTTTACGTTTAGGTACTGCCATTTTGTTTAAAATATTTAAAATTTATTTGTCCTTTTAACATATTATCCGTCTTTGATTCAAAACAAAAATTATAAAAAACATTGAAATAAGAGGCTAAACTAGTAATCAATATAGGCATATTTCCTCTTACAGGCTCAAAATATGTTTCTAAAACTTTATAACTTGAATCAAAATCTTTTAGTTTGGGTTTATTAACTTTAAGTAAAATGTCGTAAAAAACTCTAGTTAAAGCTTTCATCTTTTTATTAACAACTACATCGCCATAACCAAGCTCTCTTATGTGGTATTCAATATTTAAAAAAATATTATCGAAAATTTCTTGAGGAAATTCCTTTTTTTTTTTTTTAAAAATTATGAGTAAAATTGAAAAATGAACAAAAATTAGATTTATTCTCGTTTCAAAATTATCTTTTAGCAACAATTCTTTATAAAAGAAAATATTACGTGATAATTCAACTAATTTGTTATAAAGAGGATTATGATGACTTTTGTATACAGAAAACATTTTAAAATACTTTATAGCATATTTTTTTTATTTATCTTAAATAACTGTCAATTAAATGAACCAAATAAAGCCCACGGAATTAATTTTTTAGAAAACAGAGAAAAATCACTAACTGTTGGAAAAAGTAATAAAAATGATGTCATCAAATTAATTGGTAACCCTCACACAATGTCAATAACAAATGATGATACTTGGATTTATTTTGAGAGAACTATTGTAAAGGGAAAGTTAATTAAATTAGGGCAAAATATCCTTAAAGAAAATAATGTTTTAGAGCTTAAATTTAATAAATATGGAATTTTAGTTAATAAAAAAATTTTAAATAAAAGAAATATGAATTCAGTAGATTACACAGAAAAAGAAACAAAGAATGACGTTCAGGCACAAAGTTTTGTTACAGGATTTTTGTCGAGTATGAGACAAAAAATGTACGGTGCTAGAAAAAATAAGAAATAATTTTAGTGAGCTATTACAGCTAGTAATAACAAGGCAACAATATTTGTAATTTTAATCATTGGATTAATAGCTGGACCAGCTGTATCTTTGTAAGGGTCTCCAACAGTATCACCAGTGACTGCAGCTTTGTGAGCTTCTGAGCCTTTTCCACCAAAATTTCCATCTTCAATATATTTTTTTGCATTATCCCAAGCTCCTCCACCTGCTGTCATAGAAATAGCTAAAAACAAACCTGTTATAATAACGCCAAGTAACATAGCACCTAATGTTGACAAAGCGGCGCTCATGCCTCCAATCGGTAAAATAATAAAATATAAAATAACTGGTGACAGAACTGGCAATAACGAAGGAATAATCATTTCTTTAATTGCTGCTTTAGTTAAAAGGTCGACCAGTCTTCCGTAATCAGGTTTTCTGGTTCCTTTCATGATGCCGGGAATTTTTTTAAACTGTCTTCTTACTTCAACTACTACTGCACCACCTGCTCTACCCACAGCTTGCATGCCCATTGAGCCAAAAAGATAAGGTAGCATTCCACCGACTAGTAAACCAACTACTACAAATGGATTTGATAAATCAAAACTTACCTCCACACCTTCTAGAGCGGAGCCTTTAACAGAAGAGAAAAATTTAATATCTTCAGTATAAGCGGCAAATAAAACTAGTGCACCTAAGCCTGCAGAGCCGATAGCGTATCCTTTGGTAACAGCCTTTGTAGTATTTCCTACAGCATCTAATGCATCGGTCGTTTTTCTTACAGATTTTGGCAATTTCGCCATTTCTGCAATACCACCAGCATTATCAGTTACAGGTCCATAAGCGTCTAAAGCAACTACCATACCAGTTAAAGCTAACATAGATGTTACTGCAATAGCGATTCCAAAGAGTCCCGCGATACTGTTTGTGTATAAAATTCCAATTACTATAATTAAAGCAGGTACTGCTGTTGCTTCCATAGAAACAGCTAAACCTTGAATAACATTTGTTCCGTGTCCTGTTGTAGATGACTGTGCGATTGATTTAACAGGCCTATAATTAGTTCCCGTGTAATATTCTGTAATCCAAATTAACAAACCAGTTATAACTAGCCCTGCTACTCCGCAAATATACAAATCTAAACCAGTAAAAATTTTGTTTGATACGATAAATTCTGTTTCTAATCCTAATATAGAATCAGTAACTGGATATAAAATAATAAGAGATAAAAATGCGGTTGCAATAAAACCTTTATAAAGAGCATTCATAATATTTTTTGTTTTTCCAAGCCTAACAAAAAAGGTTCCGGCTATTGAAGTGAGAATACAAGATCCACCAATTGCTAATGGGTAGACCATCATATTTGCATTGCTAGTAAAAAAAATAGACGCTAAAACCATTGTCGCAACAATTGTTACAGCGTAAGTTTCAAATAGATCTGCAGCCATACCTGCGCAATCACCCACGTTGTCACCCACGTTATCTGCTATTACCGCAGGATTTCTTGGATCATCTTCTGGAATGCCAGCTTCAACTTTACCAACTAGATCCGCACCAACATCAGCTCCTTTTGTAAAAATTCCACCGCCTAATCTTGCAAAAATTGAAATTAATGAAGCACCAAATCCTAAAGCTACTAAAGCATTAATAATCTCTCTACTATCAACATTTAAGTCAATTAGAATTAAATAGTAAATTGCAATTGATAAAAGAGATAAGCCAGCAACTAGCAATCCAGTTATTGCTCCAGATTTAAAAGCCATAGTTAAACCAGCCTGAAGACTTTTTCTTGAAGCTTCGGCAGTTCTGACATTTGCTTCGACTGAAATTAACATACCAACGTATCCAGCTATACCTGAGAGAGTTGCTCCAATAAAATACCCTAGACCAACTAAAGGACTGAAAAAAAAACTAACTATTGCTAAGATAACTATGCCGACTATCGCAATAGTAACATACTGTCTTTTCAAGTAAGCTTTGGCACCAATTTGAATCGCTTCTGCAATTTCCTGCATTTTAGCGTTACCTGGACTTGCTTTCAAAATTTGTTTGGACAGTAGATAACTGTAAAATACTGCTACCAAACCTGTAAATATTACTACGTAAAGTATTTCATTTATTGAATTCATAAAGATGATGATGAATGCCAAATAATTTAACTAAAGGCAAGAAATAGTTTTTTTTATAAATTTTAAAGGGATAAATTAATTAGATTTTCTTATATTTTTAGCTATTTTATCTAAAATAGCATTTACAAATTTGATTTGAGCCTTTTCTAAGAAAAATTCTGAAGTTTTTACGTATTCATTGATTATAACTTTAGTGGGGCTATTGTGCCTAAACATTAATTCAAAAATTGCTGCAAAAATTATAAGTTTTAATAATTTGTCAGTTCTCTTTAAATCTAAGTCTTCAGCTAAATATTTAGATACGGTTTCTTCTATAAGGTCATTTCTTTCAATAGTCCCCTGAACTACATCTTTTATAAATTTTTTATACTGACTCTTTTGATAGTCAATAATAGCTTCGGAATTAAAGGAATTGCCATAAAGTTTTTGTATTACTCTTACTCTTGGGCTTATATTTTGTTTATTATTGGACATTAATAACTTCACTTACTGCTACTGCTGCTTCATAACCTTTGTTTTTTCTTAATCTAGCTTGTTTTTTATTTAAACAAGTGAGTATGGCGTTGCCAATAGGTTTTTTATATAAAATAGATAATTGAACTAGGCCATTACTTATTGCGGAAGATATAAAATTAAAATTTGGTGTCTGCCCTTTAATAATTGAGCCTAAAGCTATAAACCCATCATAATTATTGATGTTTCTAGAAATAACAACTGGTATTTCAAAAGCTCCGGGAACTTGTAAGATTTTATAGGATATTTTTCTTTTAATTAGTTCTTCAGTGGCACTTTTTAAAAGTAGAGAAGTTTCATTGTATTTAGAGCGAACTATACAGATCTTGATTTTTTTTTTCATTTAATTATTTCTTGCCTGGTAATTTTGATTCCATAACCGTCTAAGCCAATAATTTTTTTATTAGATCTAGAAACTAATATCATATTTTTAATTTTAAAATCTTTAATTATTTGAGCTCCAATTCCATAGTACCTTAAAATATTAGTACTTTTAATTCTTTCATCGTTAATTTTTTTTGATATTTGGTTTTTTATCACAATTAAAGCAAAATTATTGTACTTAGAAAGATATTTAAGAGAATTTAAGAATATCTTGTTGTTTAATTTCTCAATTCCTTTGTCAAAATTAACTGAAATTACTCTTACTCTAATAGATTTTTTAATATTAAAATTACCTTTGGTTAATGCATAATGTTCTAGGCCATCTAGCTTGTTTTTAAAAATATTTAAATTAAATGAACCAATTTTTTTAATTTTAATTTTTTTGTTTAGAATATTAAACAAAAACTTTTCATTTATTAATCTGTATGAAATTAAATCTTCTATGCTAGCTATTTTTAAATTATGTTTTTTTGCAAATTTTAAAAGATCGTCAAATCTTGCCATTCTACCGTCTTCATTCATGACTTCACAAATAACTGAACTAGGGTTTAACTTTGCTAATTTAGATATGTCCACAGAAGCTTCGGTATGACCAGCTCTTTCCAAAACACCCCCGTTTCGTGCAACTAACGGAAATACATGCCCCGGTGAAACAATATCTTTTTTTTTAGAATTTTTATTTATTGCGACCTTAATTGATTTGGCTCTGTCAAAAGCAGAAATTCCAGTTGTAATTCCTTTTTTTGCTTCGATAGAAACGGTAAAAGCAGTTTGCATACGTGCTTTATTTACAGCAGACATCAATGGTAACGATAATTTATCTACTTGTTTTTTTGTAAGAGCTAAACAAATTAACCCACGACCATGTTTGGCCATAAAATTAATACTCTTTGAATTAGCTTTAGACGCAGGTATAACTAGATCACCTTCATTTTCTCTGTTTTTATTATCTACTAAAATAAAAATTTTTCCTTTTTTAGCTTCATTAATAATTGAAGATATTGGAGATAGAGAAATTTTTTTCATAACTATTTTTTCAAATTTAGCAAATATTTACTAAAAATATCAAATTCAATATTCACGTCGTCATTTTTTTTTAATTTTAATAAATTAGTCAATTTAAGGGTATGGGGAATAATGTTAATTTTAAATTTATTTTTTTTAATATTAAACATTGTTAAGGATACACCGTTAACAGCTATTGATGCTTTATCAACTAAATGCTTTTGAAAATTTTTTTTTATTTCAAAGGTAATAATCCAAGATTTATTTAAGATTGATATGTTGTCAACTATGCCTGTTGTGTCGGTGTGACCTTGCACGTAATGACCAGATATTTTTTTGCCGTAAGAAAGAGATTTTTCTATATTAATAATGCTGCCAATTTTAACAGACTTGAAGTTAGACTTATCAAGTGTTTCTTTTGATAAATAAAAAGAAATTAATTTTTTTTTTATTTTCGTGATTGTTAAGCATGTTCCATTGCAACACAATGAGTTGCCGAGTTCAGATTTCTTAAAAGCTAAATTTGTTTTAATAGTGATCAGTGATGAATTTTTACTTCTCAATATGTTTGCTACTGTCCCACTATTATATATGATTCCATTAAACATTATATTTTTACTTTATATAAAATATCTTCTTTAAGGTTAACTTTAATTATATTTTTTTTAGAAAAATTAATTTTTTTTAAATATACAGGATTAGTATTATTCAAGCCTTTTGTTCCAAGATTTACAGAGGATTTAAATAAATAAAAATTTTTAATTAGACCGTGTTTAATCAACTGGTCCAGAAATGTGACACCTGTTTCGACTAAAATTCTATTTAAACCAATTTTTTTAATTACGTAAAAAATGTTTTTTAAGTCAGTTAGGTGGTTGTTTGTTTTTTTAAGTTTTATTATTTTAACACCCTTATTTTTTAAATAACGTTCTTTTGAAAAATTATCTACATTTGTCAAAATATAAATTTTTCTTTTATTTTTTTTAAAAATAAGAGAATTTTGTTTGACATTAAGTAAATTGTCTAAAATAATTAAATCTGGAGACTTGCTTTCTAAACCCTCAACACGACAATTTAAAAGAGGATTGTCTTCATTAACTGTTTTGGAGGTTGTTAGTAGACAATCGTATTTTGATCTTAAAAAATTTGCCACTTTTCGTGATTTATAATTTGTAATCCATCTATTTTTTTTTCTTATTGTTAAAAAATCTTTCGATACAGCTAATTTACCATCTATGAAAGGTAGTTCGTTAGTGGGTTGTATAAAATAACTTTGATAAAAATTTTTTGCAAAATTATTCGACGGTAATTTTTTTATTTTTATTTTTTTTTTTGATAATTTTTTTGATGCTTTATTTTTAGACCTTAAGTCAATATCATTTATTGAAAAAACTACTCGATTAATTTTTTTACTTATTATTTTTTTGGTACACGGCGGTGTTTTTCCATAATGACTACATGGTTCTAATGTCACGTAAAAATCAGATTTTTTGTAGTTTAGTTTATTTTTTAATGCATTTGATTCTGCGTGTGGCCTGCCGTTCAAGGAAGTGTAACCTGAAGATATAATAGAATTATTTTTTACAACTACAGCTCCAACTGAAGGGTTGCTCCCAGTCGAGCCAATGTTTATTTCTGCTTGTTGGTATGCGAGTTTTATATAAAAAGAATCTTTAATCTGCTTTGTAGACATTTAAGTTACCAACAAATTGTTCAAAATCTTTTGCTTCTTTAAAATTTTTATAGACTGAAGCAAAACGAACATAGGCAACTTGATCTAGTGCTGAAAGGCCTTCCATAATAACTTTCCCGATAGTTGATGTGGGTATTTCACTTTCACCAAGTCCTTCTAAATTTCTAACTAATTTGGAAATAAATTTTTCAATACTGTCACTGTCTATGGGTCTTTTTCTCAAGGCTATTCTTATTGATTTTGAAATTTTATCTCGATCAAATGGTGCCCTTTTTCCACTTCCTTTTATTACTGTAAGTTCTTGAAACTGAACTCTTTCAAAGGTAGTGAATCTTTCTTTTCTTTCACAGCCACAAAGTCTTCTTCTCCTAATGGCGGTTCCGTCTTCTGTTGGTCTTGAGTCAACAACGGAGGTATCTTTTTCTTTACAAAATGGACAAAGCATAGTTATATTTTTTTATTTTCTACTATATATAGGGAAAGAACCACAAAGATCAATTACCTCTTTTTGAACCTCACCCTCAGCTTTAGAATTATTTTCGGGATTTTTTGCTAGTTCTTTGAGTAATTTTGAAATCAATTGACCAACTAGAATAAACTCCTTTGGTCCAAATCCACGTGTTGTTGAGGCAGGTGTACCAAGTCTAACGCCTGATGTTATCATTGGGCTTTCTGTGTCAAAAGGAATTGAATTTTTGTTACAGGTTATATTGGCATTGCCTAGGCTTTTCTCGGCTGTTTTACCTGTTAATTTAAAATTTCTTAAGTCTAGAAGCATTAGATGTGTGTCAGTACCACCAGAAAAGATTTTAAAATCGTTTTTAACCAGTGTTTCAGATAGAGTTTTTGCATTATTAATTACTTGTTTGGTATAAGTTTTAAAATCAGGATCTAAAGCTTCTTTAAAACAAACGGCTTTAGCTGCAATAACATGCATTAAAGGACCACCTTGAAGGCCTGGAAAAATCGCAGAATTAAATTTTTTTATTAAATCTTCATTGTTGGTAAGTATTATTCCACCTCTTGGACCTCTTAATACTTTGTGAGTTGTTGAAGTGACTACATCGGCATACTCTAGAGGATTTGGATATTCACCGCCTGCCACTAAACCTGAGAAATGTGCCATATCAACTAACAAATATGCTTTTACTTTATCGGCAATTTCCCTAAATTTTTTAAAATCAATAATTCTCGAATACGCGCTTCCACCAGCAATTATAATTTTCGGATTATTTTCTAAAGCAAGTTTCTCTATGCTTTCGTAGTCTATTAATCCTGTTTCAGGATTTACATCATAGTGAACTGCGTTAAACCATTTACCTGATTGAGCAGGTTTTGCTCCATGCGTTAGATGGCCACCCGAGTTTAAACTCATTCCTAAAATTGTGTCGCCTGGCTTAATCAATGCTAAATAGACAGCACCATTTGCTTGAGCACCCGAGTGCGGCTGAACATTGGCAAACTTACAATTAAAAAGTTTAGTGGCTCTTTCTATTGCAAGGTTTTCAGAAATATCAACAAACTCACAGCCACCGTAATACCTCTTACCAGGATAACCTTCTGCATATTTATTTGTCAAAACAGACCCTTGTGCCTCAAGGACAGCTCTGGAAACCATATTTTCTGAAGCAATTAATTCTATATGTTGAGTTTGTCTATTAAATTCTTGAGTAATAGAGTTGTAAAGATCCGCGTCACTACTTTTAAGATCTTTGTTGAAAAAATTATTTATACTTTCTTTGTCCATGTATTAAATCTTATTAATTCTTTTTTGATGCCTGCCGCCTTTAAATTTAGTATTTAAAAAATATATAACATATTTAAAGGCTTCTTTATATTTCAACAATCTTGAGCCCAAACAAATTATGTTCGAATTATTATGTTCTCTTGAAAGGATAACACTAGATTTACTATAACATTGTGCTGCTCTTATTCCTTTAAATTTATTGGCAGTAATCGCCATGCCCGTTCCAGAACCACAAACTAAAATACCAACATCACTTTTTTGAGACAAAATACGTTTTGACACTTTTTTTGCATAATCAGGGTAATCAACAGAAATGTCGGAAAATGGACCTATATCGATGACAGAGATACTTTTATTTACTAAGTAATCTTTAATTTTTTCTTTTAACCCATACCCAGCATGGTCAGAAGCAATACAAATTTTTGTAAATATTTTATTCACGTTAATCAATTATATGTTTACTCATTAAAATACTTTTATATATACTTATAATATTATATTTGTCGCAGAGTATAAATTTTAAATATGAAAATAATAGGTACATACCCAGCTTTGAGAATGAGGCGAAATCGAAAGGCGGGCTGGATACGTAGGCTTGTTTCTGAGCATAACTTATCAGTAAGTGATTTAATACTACCTTTGTTTGTAAAAGACGGTACTAAAAAAAGAGAGACAATAAAATCAATGCCAGGGGTTTACAGATATTCAATCAAAGACCTCGCAAAAGTAGTAGAAAAAGCTTGTAAGCTAAAAATACCTCTTATTGCACTTTTTCCCTACACTAACTTAAACAAAAAAAATGCATACGGTACCGAAGCATTAAACGAGAATAATTTGATTTGTCGTGCTGTAAAAGTTTTAAAGAAAGAATTCAAGAACGATATAGGCATAATGTGTGATGTTGCACTTGATCCTTATACAACTCATGGACATGATGGAATTTTAAAAAATAATAAAATTGATAACGACTCAACTATAGATATTTTAATAAGACAATCTGTATTACAGGCTGAAATCGGTTGTGACATTGTTGCTCCATCAGATATGATGGACGGAAGAATAGGAAAGATTAGAAAAGCATTAGACAAACATGGTCTAATTGAAACTCAAATTGTTTCCTACGCTGTAAAGTATGCGTCTAGTTTTTATGGACCTTTCAGAGACGCGATAGGTTCGAAAAATTTAAAAGGTGATAAAAAAACTTACCAAATGGATTTTAAAAATTCAACTGAAGCATTGCGTGAGGTGGCATTAGACATAAAAGAAGGTGCAGATATAGTTATGGTTAAACCAGGCTTGCCATATTTAGATATTATAAAAACTATAAAAGATAATTATAAAATCCCTGTTTTTTCCTATCAAGTTTCAGGTGAATATTCTTTAATAAAAAATGGAATTAGCAAAGGAATTATAAATCAAGAAGCTATTTTTGAAAGCTTAATTTCTTTAAAACGTGCTGGATCAAATGCAATTGTGAGTTATTTTTCTTTAGATGTAGCGAATCAATTAAAATAATTTTCTAAAATTATTCTAGACTTCGGCAATGATAAATTATTTGGTAAAAAAAATTTATTTGTTAGAAGATTTCTTGTAAAACTTAAAGCTGTCGTGATCTGTCTATTATCTAACTTTTTTAATTTTATTTTTGAAAGAAGGAATATAGGAACTTTGTATTTTACATTATCAATTTCGATTGTCTTTAGATCATAAATACCACCAACATTTTCGAAAAATTGTTCAAGATAAGGGTCAAAGCCCAGTTCTTTAATTAAAATTAATTCCCAGTAAATATAGTGAATTATCCAATCTTCTTTGTCAAAATTCTTCAATAGATTGTCAAAGGAAGTATATAATTTTTTATAGGGTTGGGATTCAGGAATCAATAAATTGAGCATAGTACAAGAGGACAAGAGTGCAGAAGTTTTTTTTTTATCGTTAAAAAACTTTGGAGAAATCGCTTCTACTAATTCAGTTTTAAAATAACCTAATCTATTTTCTGATTTTGACGAATAAATTATAAATATTTTATTAGATATTTGAAGATAATTTCTAATTTTCCTTGAGCTACCGCCATAAACAATGCCACTCACTTTACCTCGTGTGTTGGTAAAAACGTTAATTATATTAGCATTTTCTCTAAACTTTATTTTTGAAAGCAAAAATCCTTCATCTTGCCAATTCATGTTTAAATATTTAAGTCGGTTAATAATTTTTTCGCAGCATTTTGTTGAGCGTCTTTTTTAGAAGTACCAGACGCATAATATTTTTTTGAATTTTCAATTTTTACCTCAACTTTAAAAATTGGGCTGTGTTGAGGACCTGACTGTTTCTGGATTGTGTATATAGGCAATGTTTTAAAGACCTTTAAACTGTATTCTTGCAATTGAGTTTTAGCGTCTATCAATGTGATAAATGATTTTTCTAAAAATTCGTCCCAAAATTTTAATATAAATTTTTCAACTACGACCATTCCTTGGTCTAAAAATATTGCCCCTAATAAAGCCTCTAATCCATCGCTAATAATCTTATCATCTGATCTACTCAATCCTTTATAAGATCCACCGGTAATAATAAATTTTTTTAATTCTAGTTTTTTTGCAACTAATAGACAGGTTTTCTTGTTTACTAAATTCGCAAATTTTTTATCTATAATTCCTTCTTTTTCATTAGGGTAAATTTTTAATAAAACTTTAGCGAAAACTAATCCAAGCACTCTATCTCCTAAAAATTCTAATTTTTCATTGTTATCTTCATTATTATGGCTTTTATGTACTAAACTTTTAGCTAAAAGTTTTTTATCTTTAAACTTTATATTAATTTTTTTCTCAAATTTATTTAAAAGTTCTGTCATCTTAGTAAATTAAAAAATCTTTTTATTCTCAAAGACTTATCCCAATTCCAAAATTTAAGAATACTTCCAGATACCGTGTCGTTGGAAAAGAAAATAACAGATGCTTTACCCACTAAATTTTCGTTTGAAACAAATCCAACTCTTGAAAGATACCTGCTGTCACTTGAACAATCACGGTTATCTCCTAAAAAAAAATAGTGTTCTTCTGGAACTTTATATTCGTCCGAATTCATGTAGGTACCTTTTTTTTTATAAACTGCGGTATACTTTTTTCCATTGGGCAGAATTTCTTCATACGAAATGACTTCAGGTCGCAAGGTGCCGCATCTGATTTTGTATTTGTTGTTAGTTCTATTTCTTAAAATTTCATTTTTATTTAAAAATAATTTTCCATTTATAAACTGAACAGTGTCGCCGGGCATACCAATCAATCTCTTAATATAATCTGTTCTGTTGTCTGTTGGTGTTTTGAAAACAACTAGGTCACCGTAGTTGGGTGCCTTGTTAAATATTCTATTTGAAAAAAAAGATGGACTGAACGGAAAAGAATGTTTGCTATAACCATAACTGAATTTTTTTACAAAAATACGATCTCCTATCAAAAGCGTTGGTTCCATAGAAGATGAGGGAATATAAAATGGTTGAAAAAATAACGATCTTATTATTACTGCTATCACTAAAGCATAAAACAAGGTTTTAATATTTTCAATTATTATAGCTAAAAAATTTTTTTTCATTAATAACTGATTGTCACCATAGCTAATGCATATTTTTTTTCGTCAGACAAAGAAAGATAAATTTTATTCTTATTTTTTGTTAAATTTTTAAAAATTATTTTTGTTTTTCCTTTTAATTCAATAAAAGGTGCCCCATATTTATTGTTATTTATGGTTATTTCATTAAAAGAGATACCTTTACTGATACCTGTGCCCAGAGCTTTGGAAAAAGCCTCTTTTGCCGCGAATCTTTTTGAATAACAAGAAGTTTTATTTTTTTTAGATTCACAATATTTAATCTCTTTTTGAGAAAATATTCTTTTTTTAAATTTTTCGTTATTTTTCAAGAGTTTTTTAATTCTTGAAATATCAACAATATCCGTTCCAATACCGAAAATATAACCCATATTATTTTAAAATTTTTTGAAACTTTTTAATTGCAGATGGGAGGCCAACGTAAATAGATTCACCAATTAAAAAATGACCAATATTAAATTCTTTAATCTTTTTAATTCTTGAAATTATTTTTGCTGACTTATAAGTTAGACCATGGCCCGCATGTACGTCGAGCATCAGATCTGTAGCGTAATTTACTGCTTTATTTAGTTTAGATAATTCTGATTTATAGGATTTATTTTTATTTATTAAATTGCAAATTTTGCCTGTATGAAACTCGATACCATCTACGCCAAGATAATTAGAAATTTTAATATCTTTAATATTTGGTTCGATAAACAAACTAACTCTAGAATTGTTTTTTTTTAATTTAGCTATTATTTTTTTTAGGAAAACTTGGTTGTAGTTTAAGTTTAATCCACCCTCTGTTGTAATTTCTTTTCTTTTTTCTGGAACTATACAAACAAAATTTGGCTTGTGTTTTATGGCAATATTTAACATCTCTTTTGTAGCAGCTATTTCTAGATTCAAAGGTATTTTCAATTTAGTTTTAATCTCTTTCAAATCTAGGTCGTTTATATGCCTTCTATCCTCTCTCAAATGAATTGTTACTGAATGCGCTCCACATTTCTCAGCTAGAATTGCCGTACGTAATGGACTCGGGTAATTTTCTCCCCTTGCGTTTCTAACTGTAGCAACATGATCAATGTTTACACCAAGTCTTATCTTGCTCATTTAAGTTCACTGCTACCTGGTTTGATTGCTGGCAAAGAAATTAATTTTTTTGGCAAATCATTTTCACTATATGTAGGGATGTTTATTTCTATCTGTGACACAATTTTTTTTTTTATTAAAGAATTTTTATTTGATCTATCAATAAGACATGCAAAACCTACTACATCTGCACCTGCTATTTCCACAAGTTTAGAGCATTCTATGCTAGATTTTCCAGTGGTAATAACATCTTCTACAATTAGAACTTTAGATTTTTTTGCAATCTGAAAATCTCTTCTTAATTTAAATTGACCATCAACGCGCTCAGAAAAAATTGTTTCTTTTTTAAGCAATCTACCCATTTCGTAACCAATAACAACACCACCCATTGCTGGGGAAAGAATTAAATCAATTTCATTTAATTCTTTAGATATTTTTTCAGCAAGTGATTTACAAAAACTAGCCGACATATATGGTTTGCTTAAAAGTTTTGCGCATTGAACATATTGTGCACTGTGCAAGCCAGAGGAAAGTATAAAATGACCGTCAAGTAATGCGTTAGTTTCTTTTAAAGTTTTCAAGGATTCTTCGTATGAAAGCATTTTTTTTCTCTTTATGTCGTACAATTCTAAAATTTAAGTCTTTTTGTTTAATTTGACTTATCAAGTTTGTAAAGTTTTTTAAATCATTTATTTGTATATCGAACGAAAAATGAATGAATTTATCTTTTTTACCTAGTAACTCTACATTTAAGATATTGCAATTGTTTTTACCTATTAAAGTACTAATCTCTCCTAGTACACCTGGTTGATCTGGTAAATCCATCACCAATGTACTTTTGTATTGTTTGATTTTTTTTACCTTATTCTCACCTATTTTATCCTGCCAATACCTTCTAATTGCTGCTCTTGCTTTGCCAGTTTTCGCTGATGAAACCCAATGTAAAGACGGAGACACATTTTTAGAATTAATTATTTCTACTGTGTCACCATTATGT
>Ga0308010_1000550_pt1 | contig 23881 bp, 13 predicted proteins | sample Neamet129_FD_202368 | JGI IMG/M metagenome (GOLD analysis project Ga0308010, IMG submission 202368) | Marine microbial communities from water near the shore, Antarctic Ocean - #129 | ecosystem: Environmental > Aquatic > Marine > Unclassified | place: Southern Ocean | collected 2014-07-24 | reverse complement strand
TCCCTTATATTTTTAGAGGAGCCTTAGATGTTAGAGCTACAAAAATTAATGAGGAAATGAAAATCGCTGCTGTAAAAGCGATTGCAGACCTTACTAAAGAATTGGTTCCTGAAGAGGTGAATATTACCTATGGGGAAACCAATATTACTTTTGGACCCGATTATATTATTCCAAAACCAAACGATCCACGTTTAATTTCATGTGTGGCACCTGCAGTAGCTAAAGCAGCTATAGATTCTGGTGTTGCCACAGGAACCATTAAGGATTGGGACGCGTATAGAGTATCGCTTAATAAACGTGTTGGACGCGATAATAAATTATTGCGCAACGTTACCACTCGCGCCAAGTTAAACCCTAAGCGTGTTGTATTTGCCGAAGCAGATCACTATAACATATTAAAGGCTGCTCAAATTATTAAAGATGACGGTATTGGAGAACCTATTTTATTAGGTAGAATAGATAAGATTGAAGCTTTAATAGCCGAGCATGGTTTCGATTTCGAAGGTGTGAGTATTATTGATCCTAAGGCAGATGAAATGCAAGATAAACTGAACCATTTTGGGGATGTTTTATGGGAGAAGAGAAGACGAGATGGCTATACGCAATACGAAGCTAGAAAAATTATGCGAGAGCGTAATTATTTTGGTTCTATGATGGTTGAGTTGGGAGAAGCGGATGCAATGATTTCTGGGTTTTCTAGAAATTATCCTGAAACAATTAGGCCTGCATTACAAATTGTAGGAACCGAAAAAGGCGTAAAGCGTGTTGCTGGGTTGTATGTGATTATGACTGCTAAAGGACCTGTTTTTATAGCTGATACTACGATTAATGTAAATCCTAATGCAGAGCAATTAGCTGATATTGCTGAGCTAACTGCAGATTCAGTACTCCGTATGGGGATAAAGCCTACTATGGCAATGTTGTCGTATTCTAATTTTGGATCTACCAAAGATGTAAACTCTACTAAGGTAAGAGAAGCTGTTAGCATTTTACGTAAACGCCGTCCAGATTTAACTGTAGATGGAGAGGTGCAAGCAAATTTTGCCATGAATAAAGAGGCTTTTGCAGAGAAATTCCCTTTCTCAGATTTAGCTAATAAACAAGTAAATGTACTCATATTCCCAAATCTAGAATCGGGGAATATTGCTTATAAGTTAATGCAAGAATTGGCTGGTTTCGAAACGATAGGACCTATTTTAATAGGGCTTAAAAAAACCATTCATATTTTGCAATTAGGAGCTAGTGTAAAAGAAATTGTGAATATGACCACCTTGGCTGTAGCCGATGCTCATAATAAATTAAGTAAAGGATGATAACTCATATAAACGGAAAATTAATAGAGCTGAATCCTGCTTATGCAGTTGTAGAGTGTAATGGAGTGGGGTATTTGTTAAATATATCACTTAATACCTACTCAAAGCTTGGAGATTCGGAGTCGTGTAAGCTATTTACCCACCTTGCTGTAAAGGAAGACTCTCATACTCTTTATGGTTTTTTTGATGCTTTAGAACGCAAGATTTTCAGAATGCTTATTTCTGTATCTGGTGTAGGTGCTTCAACAGCTCGGGTAATATTATCTTCTATGGAGTCTGTAGAAATACGAGACGCTATTGTAAATGAAGATGTCGCACTTATAAAATCGGTTAAAGGAATTGGTATAAAAACGGCGCAACGTATAATCTTAGACCTTAAAGATAAAATGCTTAAAGCCTTCGACGATATAGAGATTAGTCTTAAGTCTGGCAATAGAAATAGAGAGGAAGCGTTATCTGCTCTAGAAGTTTTAGGTTTCCCTATGAAAGCTGTGCATAAATTGATTGATAAATTAGTAGAGAATGAGCCTCATATGGAAGTGGAAGAACTTGTGAAACAAGCATTAAAGCAGTTGTAAGTGAAGTGTAATCAGGCTACTATAAAATTAATTTTAACTATTATTATTTGTTTCCTTAACAGCTCACTTGTTAAGGCGCAGGATGATAGCCTGGCTTTGCCCTATCCACAAATGCTTTTTGCTAATCCTGGAAACTTCACCGAAAGTATTCAGTACAGTTTAGAAAACCATGATTTTACATTTAGTAATTCAATAGGTAGCTTTCAAGCGTCGAGGCCTAGTTTTATGAGTGAATCTGCTTATAAAAAATGGTTGTTTAATAATCAAATCCAAGGTTTTTGGCGTCAAAAAGTACAGTCTAATTTATTAAACCAAGGTATAGCAGGTACCAAGCCGAAAATGCAAATTGGTGGCGAATCCTTTAGTCGCATATTTGGTGGTAACACAGTCGATATAAGACCTCAAGGTTCTGCAGAATTAACTTTTTCTGGTAACGTAAACAAGACTAAAAACCCTTCTCTTACCGAAAATCAACGTAACCAATCTAATTTTAATTTCGACCAAAGCATTCAGATGAATGTAATCGGTAAAATTGGAACCAAATTAGCTTTGCGTACGAACTATGATACTAAAAGTCAGTTTGATTTTGAAAATCAAATGAAGCTTGAGTACACAGGGACAGAAGATGAGATTATAAAGAAAATTGAATTAGGAAATGTAAGTTTACCCCTAAGTGGTTCATTAATTTCTGGAACCCAAAGTTTGTTCGGTATAAAAGCACAATTCCAATTCGGGAAGGCTACTTTTACCACTGTTTTCTCTGAACAGAAATCGGAAACAAGTACCATAAAAGTAGAAGGTGGTGCACAAACTACCAATTTCGAGATTTTCGCAGACGATTACGAAGCAAACAAACATTACTTTTTAGCGCAGTATTTTTACGAGTCCTACGATTTTGCATTGGCCAATATGCCCTTAATTAGTTCGAATGTTAGTATTACTAATTTGGAAGTTTGGGTGACAAATAAAACTGGAAATACATCCAACGTTCGTAATATCTTAGCTTTCCAAGATTTAGGTGAAAATCTTAATCAGGTACATAACCTATCTTTAGGAGCCAGTTCCGAACCTTTAAATGTACCTAACCCAGACAATAGAAATAATAATTTATTCCCAACCGATTTAGTAAGCCAAAACAGTTCTATTCGTGAGGTAAGCCAGATTACTTCTTTATTAAATGGTTCAGGTTTTGTGCAGTCTGTAGATTACGAAAAAATAGAAAACGCTAAAAAATTATCTAGTTCAGAATATCATTACAACTCACAATTAGGGTTTATCTCCCTTAATCAGTCCCTTAACTCGGATGAGGTTTTAGGGGTTTCTTTTCAGTACACTGTAAGCGGCACGCCTTATCAAGTTGGTGAGCTGTCTACAGATGTAGCATCTCCAGATGTGTTGATTTTGAAATTACTCCGATCTACTACTTTAGACGTGAGTTTGCCAATGTGGCGTTTGATGATGAAGAATGTTTATGCACTTGGCGCTTATCAGGTGAATGAAGAAGATTTTGAATTGCAAATAATGTATCAAGATGATAAGTCGGGTACACCGCTGCCTTATATCCCAGAAGAAGGATTGAGTAGTGAACTTATTATCCAAACATTAAATTTAGATAATCTCAATCAAAATAACGATCCTGGAGCAAATGGTGTTTTCGATTTCATCTCCGATTTAACCATTAAAAAATCTAATGGTAGAGTTTACTTACCCTCTATAGAACCTTTTGGATCCTATTTAAGATCTAAGTTTCAGGAAGCCGGTATCTCACAAGAAATAACGGATACTTATATTTTTGATGCACTTTACGATTCTACAAAAACAGCTGCTTCTCAACTGGCAGAGTTAAATAAGTTTTTACTCAAAGGGCAGTATAAATCCTCTTCAGGAGCCGATATCCCTCTAAATGCAATGTACATTCCCGAGGGCTCGGTAAGTGTAACTATGGGTGGTGTAGCACTAGAAGAAAACATTCATTATACCGTAGACTATAACTTAGGAAGGGTAAAGATTATTGATGAAGGGATTTTGAGCTCAGGCCAACAAGTTAATGTCAATTTAGAAAGTAATTCTGGGTATTCGAATACGACTAAGCGCTACTTAGGTTTGCACGCTGACTACAAATTTAACGATGATTTATTGTTGAGTGCAACGGTTTTAAATTTGTCTGAATCTTCTCAAACAACAAAAATTAATATGGGCGATGAGCCTATATCGAATACAATATGGGGACTTAATGGTTCTTATAAAACAGAGACACAGTTTCTTACTACTTTACTAGATAAATTGCCTTTAATAGAAACGAAGGAAAAGTCAAACTTTAGTATTTCTGGAGAATTTGCTCAATTTATTCCAGGGCATTCAAAAACTTTAAATGTAGATGAAGGTGGTACTGCCTATATTGATGATTTTGAAAATAGCCAGTCGCCTATAGATTTGAGAAATTCTAACTCTTGGAATTTAGCGAGTACTCCTCAAGACCCTACTTTATTCCCTGAAGCTTTACTTACCAATGATATTAGATATGGGTATAATAGAGCTCTACTATCGTGGTATTTTATAAATCCTGACTTTCAAAGAGAAACAGTTTATGCACCCAGTCATTTAACCGATGAAGACCGTGATGCTCCTTATGTACGTGAAATTTCAATAAATGAAATTTTCCCAGATAAAGATATTCCAAATGGGCAGCCTTTGCGTTTGCGAACTTTCGATTTAGCATATTATCCAGAAGAAAGAGGTCCGTATAATTACGATGTTGCTGGAGGTGATTATTCTAATGGTATTGACGAAGATGGTGCATTGTTAAATCCTGAGTCTCGATGGGCTGGGGTTGTTAGAGAAATTGATAATAATGATTTTGAAACTGCCAATATTGAGTTTTTAGAATTCTGGTTGATGGATCCTTTTATAGAGAATCCTTTAGATGCTGGAGGAGATTTTTATATCAACTTAGGGAATATATCTGAAGATATTTTAAAAGATTCTCGAAAGAGTTATGAAAACGGATTACCTATTGACGGTGGAGACGATAATATCGATACAACTGCATGGGGAAGGGTACCTTCGGTACAAGCTTTAGTTACTGCATTTAATAGTGGAGTAAATGCAAGAGCTAATCAAGATGTTGGTATCGATGGTTTGGATGATGAGATGGAGCGAAGTTTTATTCCATTCAATACTTTTGAAACAAGCTCTTATTTAGATAGAATAAAAGAAACTCATGGCGAAAGTTCTACTGCTTTTGTCAAAGCAAATAAAGATCCTTCGGCAGATAATTACCATTATTTTTATGGAACTGATTACGATTCTCAAGAAAAACCTATTCTCGATAGGTATAAAAAATACAATGGGCTTGATGGGAATTCGCCAATGGACAATGAATCGCAGTCTTCGTACACACAATTGCCTAACGTAGAAGATATAAACAGCGATTATACTTTGAGCGAATCAGAGTCGTATTACCAGTATCGTATATGTATGGATCCAGATTCTTTACAAAATGTAGGATCTAATTTTATTACTTCAATTATAGAAAATGCTGGGCCTAATAACGATACTAGGTGGATACAATTTAAAGTGCCTATTAGAGATTATGAAAATAAAATTGGTACCATCCCCGATTTTAAATCTATTCGTTTTATGCGAATGTTTATGCGCGGTTTTGCCAATCCTACTGTTTTGCGTTTTGCAACGTTAGACATGGTGCGTGGAGAATGGCGTAAATATTTAAATAGCTTGGCTCGCCCAGATGCCATTGAGTCGGATAATACAACCTTCGATATCTCTGTGGTAAACCTAGAAGAAAATGGTCGTAGAGATCCTATAAACTATGTATTACCTCCTGGGATAAATAGAGATCGAGTTTTGGGGTCCACAACCACACAGGAGCTCAACGAGCAGTCGATGAGTTTTAAAATCTGTGATCTAGCGAATGGAGATGCCTTAGGAGCATTTAAGAATGTAACGATGGATATGCGTTCGTATAATACGATACAATTCTTTGTTCATGCTGAAGAAAAGGACCCTAACAAGCCTTTAAATGATAAGGACTTAAGTATGTTTATTCGTGTAGGTACCGATTATAGTTCTAATTATTACGAGTATGAAGTACCCTTAGATGTTACCGAATGGGGCGCTTCTGCTAGAGCGGATGTGTGGCCTACGAATAACCAGTTTGAAATAAACTTTAATAAATTAAAAGAGGCTAAAGCTGCACGTAATATAGAAATTCGAGAGGGTTCCGCTAATTTTACTACACCTTACCATTATCTAGATGGTACGCGTAGAATTACCATTATCGGAAATCCAAATTTAGGAAACGTTCGTACCATTATGCTGGGTGTTCGTAATCCTCAAGAAGATGATTTAGGATTTAATCCAGATGATGACGGAGAAGAAAAATGTGCAGAAATATGGATTAACGAACTTCGTTTAACTGACTTTGATGAAAATGGAGGTTGGGCAGCTAAAGCTCAAATGAAAACTAGACTTGCCGATATAGGAAGTATTAGCTTAGGTGGTAATGTGAGTTCTGTAGGTTTTGGTAGTTTAGAGCAAAGTGTTTCCGAAAGAAATAAAGAAGAGACAAGACAATATAACTTCACTTCTAATATAGAACTGGGTAAGCTATTCTCCGAAGATGCAAATATTAAAATACCGCTTTATATAGGTGTTTCAGAAACGGTATTAAAACCGCAGTTTAATCCACTCGACCCTGATGTTGAGTTAGAGGCGTCTATTGCAGCAGAACAAACTCAAGGTGCTAAAGATACCCTGCGTAGTATAGTAGAGAATTACACAATGCGTAGATCCTTCAACTTAACGAATGTGCGTAAAGAAAGAGGTGGAGGAAAGAAGCAATCGGTTAAGAATAAATCAAGTTCTAAAGGTGGGCGGGGTTCTAAAGCAGGTTCTAAAAATAAACTCTACGATATTGAGAATCTCAGTTTGAGCTATTCCTTTAACGAGGTCTTTAACAGAAATATAAACACCGAGTTTAGTACTATGCAAGAACATAGTGGAGGCTTTGGGTATAACTTCAACAATAGCCCAAAAAATTACAAGCCCTTTTCAAAAATAAAATTCTTAAAAAGATCGAAGTATTTACGGTTGGTAAAAGATTTCAACTTCTACCTTTTGCCTAAAACAATTTCTGCAAGAACAGATTTTAATAAAACGTACTCGGAAACTAAAATGAGAAATTTAGCGAGTCTCAATTCTTTGAGTTCGCTAAATATTATTGAACCCGATACAATGTTCAATAAGATGTTTAATATTACCCAAAATTATAGCGTAAAATTTGATTTGGCTAGAAGTATAAAGTTAAATTTCTCGACCAATTCTCGTTCTATTGTAGATGAACCAGAGGGAAAGATCGACAGCCAATCTGAACGCGATGCACTACGAGATAGTATCTTGACTTTTGGACGAACAACCTCCTATCATCATCAGTTTGATATGCGTTATACTGTTCCTCTAAATAAATTCCCACTTACCGATTGGATGACCTTGTCGTTAAATTACGATGCTACTTACGATTGGGCTGCTGGATCTAGAGCAACCGTAAATGATTCTATTAATTTGGGTAACGTTATCCAAAACACAAACAATCGAAAAATAAATGCTCAGCTAAATTTAAAATCACTTTATAATAAAGTTCCCTATTTTAAGAAAGTTACTTCTTCTGCCTCTAGTAGAAAGAAAGGTGACGGGGCTAGAAGTAGAGAGGCTGATAAGAAGAGTTCGAAACCAAGAACATCTGAAAAGGATTCGAAAAAGAACAAGGACGAAGAAGGTAAAGACGAAGAAAAAGAAGATGAGGAAGAGGAGCGCGAATTTAAGTTTTTCGAACACCTCACTAGAACTTTATTGTCTGTGCAAAGTATAAACTTGAGTTACGATGGCCGTAATGGCGCTATGCTTCCTGGATTTAAGCCTAATACAGGTGCACTAGGGCAGGATAATATGTTTAATACCAATACAGCACCAGGTTGGAAGTTTGTTACGGGACAACAATTAGACTCTGAGGGCTTGGCGTCCTTTGCAAATAAAGGATGGATTTCTAGCGATACTTTATTAAATCAGCAATACACAACGCAGTTTACTTCTCGTATTAATTTCCGTTCGACAATTGAGCCAATAAAAAAACTACGATTTAAAATTACAGCACAAAGAAATCAAACGGTTAACACCTCCGAAATTTTTAGAAATACAGGGACACAAGAAGATCCGCTTTTTGAGAGTTTAAATAGAAACGAAACAGGAAGCTTTACCATGTCTTTCTTAGCCATTAATACTTCTTTTAGGAAAATGGAAATAAACTCCTCCCAAACATTTGACGATTTTAGGGCGATGCGTTCTGAAATGGCAAAAAGGGTGGCTGCAAGCAATGGGCAAATAAATAATGATAATATTGAATACCCTGTTGGCTATGGTCCTAACTCGCAAGAAGTTTTAATACCTGCCTTTATGGCTGCTTATTCAGGTAAAGATGCTTCTTCGCAAACCCTCGAAAAGTTCCCGACTATACCTCTTCCAAATTGGTCTGTGAAATACGATGGTCTTACCAATATAAAGTGGATTAAAAAACATTTTAAAACAGTGTCCTTGTCTCATGCTTATACTTCAACCTACGCCATAAATTCGTACACTACCAATTTGTTCTATAACGAGCTTGAACATCCTCATTCAGGAACTCCTGAGTTGAATCCAGAGAATTTCGATGCGAACAATAATTACTTAAATTCCGATCAAGTACAAACGGTAAATATAAATGAGCAGTTTAGCCCACTTATAAAACTAGATATGACTATGAATAATAGTCTAACTACTAGAATGGAGTACAGCAGAGATCGTCAGGTTACATTGAGCTTGAACAATAACCAAATCCAGGAACAAGCTGGACAAAGCTTTACACTTGGATTAGGATACAGGATAGACGACTTTGAAATTAGCTTAAGCACTGCAAACGGGAAAAAAACCTTCTCATCTAATTTAGATTTGAATTTAGATTTCTCTATTCGTAAGTCCGTTTCTGCCATTCGTAGTTTAGAAGAAAACACGCATCAAGGTGTAAGTGGTAGAACCGATATTTCAGTAAAGACTACTGTCGACTATGTGCTCAGTGAACGTGTAAATATTCAATTGTTTTACGATAGAATGGTTGCTAAATATGAGGTTGCAAGCTCCTACGATACCGCCAATAATAGTTTTGGTTTAAAGCTTAGGTTTACCTTTGGAACCTAAAAACCCATTAGGGGTTTCTTTTTGGGCATAATAATTGCTAACTTGTGCCTGTTAAAAAACAAACAAACAAAAACAAACCATGAAGAAATTTTTACTTACACTAGCAGCTGTTGCTATGTCATTAGGTACTGCTTTTGCTCAGTTACCTGCTGGTTCTACGGCTCCTGACTTTACCATTACTGATGTTGATGGAAACACTCACAATCTTTACGATATCTTAGACGAAGGAAAGCCTGTATTATTAGATTTATTTGCAGTTTGGTGTGGTCCATGTTGGACTTTTGCTGAAACAGAAGTTTTTGATGACTTTGATGCTCTTTATGGTGCAAGTGGAGACAACTCTGTATTCACTATCGCAGTTGAGTCTGATGCTTCTACTCCTGCTTCATCATTATCTGGTGGTGGGAATTCAGTTGGAGATTGGACTTCATTAATTAACTACCCTTTAGCTGACGATGCTGATGCTTCTATTGCAACAGATTATGCTTTAGGTTACTACCCTACAATTTACCTTATTTGCCCAGATAGATCTGTAACTGAAATAGGACAGGGACCTGGTACCTCTTACTGGACAGTTGAGACTTTAGCTGAAGAAGTGTTTATGAACACTTGTCCTCAGCCTGTTGAAGGTTCTAACGCTGTTATGCAATCTTACAATTCTGAGCTTATTTCTTGTGGTGGTGATAAAATCACTCCTGTAGTTACTATATTAAATATGGGTACAGTTGATATGACTGCCTGTACTATTAATACAATCGTAGGTGGTGCAACTGTATCTTCTACTGACTGGACTGGTTCTTTAGCTACTTTTGGTTCTGAGCAAGTAACTTTATCTGACATCTCTCCTGGTAACCAATCGGTTACCTTTGAAGTTGTTATGTCTAATGACTTAGTTGCTGGAGATAATTCAATTGAAGTTTCTTTAAGTACTGCAACTCCTACTCATTCTTCTATTAATGTAGAGGTTTCTACTGATTTTTACCCTATTGAAACTACTTGGGAAATTCGTAATTCTGATGGAACTGTTGTAGCAAGTGGATCATACGAAGGTGGAACAGAAGATAACTTTGACGGTGGTGGTCCTGATGCTGATATGGTTCATAATCATATGGAATCTTTAGCAAACGGATGTTATACATTTACTGCTATGGATGCTTATGGTGATGGTCAAACTGGATACTCTGGTTCTGGTAATGGTACAGACGGTTCTATCGTCGTTACTGATGGAGAGGGTGTTGAATTGATTAATATCACAGGAAACTGGGGTGATAATCAAACAGTTTCTTTTGAGGTTACTCACGGTATCGGTATTGAAGAAGTATTGGTTAACAAACTTTCTATCTACCCTAACCCTGCAACAAACAATGCTGCTATCGAACTAAACTTAGTTGAGTCTAACGTAGTTGTTATTGAAGTATTAAATACTTTAGGTCAAAAAACATTTACTTATACTGCGGATATGTCTGCTGGATTAAACAAAGTTGAGTTGCCAGTTGCAACTTTAAATGCTGGTTTATTCTACGTAAACATTAAAGTAGGTAACGAATTGATGACTGAAAAGCTGAATATTATTAAGTAATACGCTTACGATCATATTATTAAAAAAGGCTTCCATATGGAAGCCTTTTTTTATTAGATTTGTTTGGTACACTTTTTGAAAAACAAAGGTGTATTCTTAACCAGAAAAAATTACTCTTATGAAAAAATTACTACTTTCTTTTTTAACGATTATTAGTTTAGCTGCCTTTGCTCAATCATCGTTGTCAATAGACCCATTAGAATCTTATTATGCTGAAGTAGGAGATCAATGTATAGCTCATTTTGATGTCACCAATACTACAGATGTAGACAGGTCAGTTATGGTAACAAGATCATATGATAGCTCATACGATATTATGTCTACTTTTTGCTGGGGAATTACTTGTTATCCACCAACGGTTGATGTATCAAGTCAGCCGATTATTATTCCTGCCGGAGAGAGTTTTGATGGCTTTTCTGGCTATATTAATGATATGCCTGAAAATGAAACCTTCATCATTAATTATTGTTTTTCTATTGTTGACCATCCTTCAGACAAAGTTTGTGCTGATGTAGAATTTACGAGTGTTGCAATTATTGGAGTAGAGGAAACAGAAACTAATTTTGGAGTATACCCAAATCCAGCAAACGATATTTTGCATTTGGAATACACAGCACAAAAGGAAGCTATGTTTGTATTGTATGACATGTTAGGAAATAAAATATACAGCGATGTAGTTTTAAATTCTAAGTCGATCCAATTAAATGCTTTTGAAGCGGGTATTTACTTCTATACTTTCTCTGTAAACGGAAAAGCTACTGAAGTCCAAAAACTAATTATTACACATTAAGATCATACGATTTTAAAGCCCCGAAGATTCGGGGCTTTTTTTTTGCTCTATACTTTCTATGTGGAGTACAATCCGTACTTTTGTGCTTCTTAAAACTCGTATTATTATGAAGGTATCATATAGCTGGATCAAAGACTACTTAAACGTTGAACTAAACGCCATAGATTGTGCTAAAGTTTTAACCGACACTGGTCTGGAGGTTGAAGGAATTCAGGAAGTTGAAAGTATTAAAGGTGGGATGAAAGGATTGCTTGTAGGTGAAGTACTTACTTGCGAACAACATCCTAACGCCGATAGACTACGAAAGACTACTGTAGATGTAGGTTCTGAAATCTTAGAGATAGTTTGTGGTGCTCCAAATATAGAAGCTGGCCAAAAAGTTGTTGTGGCTACAGTTGGAACCCTTTTATACGATGATAAAGGCGAGTCGTTTAAAATTAAAAAAGGTAAGATTCGCGGTGAAGTTTCATTAGGTATGATTTGTGGCTCGGACGAAATTGGTTTGGGTGGCGAGCATGATGGAATTATGGTTTTAAATGCCGACACTAAAAATGGAACTCCTGCGAACGAATACTTCAAATTAGAATCAGATACCGTTTTTGAAATTGGTTTAACTCCTAATCGCTCCGATGCAATGGGTCATTTAGGCGTTGCTTTAGATTTACGTGCTGGATTGGCTGCTCAGGGAACAAAATTAGAATTGTGTAGACCAACTTTAGAAGCGTTTAAAATAGACAATACAAATCTCACTATAGATGTAACCGTTACAGATTCTGAATTGTGTCCTCGTTATGCTGGACTTACAATTTCAGATATTACGGTAGCCGAATCTCCAGAATGGTTGCGTAATAGGTTAGAAGCTTTGGGTTTAAGTCCTGTAAATAATATAGTTGATATTACAAACTATGTTTTACACGAAACAGGAAATCCATTACATGCTTTTGATGCAGCTAAAATAAAAGGGAATAAAATCACGGTTAGAACCACTAATCAAGATACTATATTCACTTCATTAGATGAAGTTGAACGTAAATTGAATGCAGAAGATTTAATGATTTGCAACTCAGAGGATGCAATGTGCATTGCTGGTGTTTTTGGAGGTTTAGAATCTGGAGTGAGTTCAAGTACGACTTCAATCTTTTTAGAAGCGGCATATTTTAATCCTATTTCTGTTCGTAAAACGGCCAAACGCCACGCATTAAATACCGATGCATCTTTCCGTTTCGAAAGAAGTGTAAACCCTAATACGGTTGTTTGGGCTCTTAAACGTGCGGCTTTATTAATTAAGGAAATTGCAGGCGGTTCTATAAGTTCCGACTTAGTAGATATTTACCCAAATCCAATAGAACATTTTAAAGTTGATTTCTCTTACGATAAATGCGATCGTTTAATTGGTCAAGTTTTAAATAGAGATACCATCAAAGAAATACTCGCTAATTTAGAAATTGATATACTCGAGGAAACAGACGAGAAATTGCTTTTGTCTGTCCCACCTTACCGTGCTGATGTACAAAGAGAAGTTGATGTAATAGAAGAGATACTCCGTATTTATGGCTATAATAATATAGGTATGACTGGGCGTATTAACGCCTCTTTATCTATCAATCCTAAGCCTGATGCTCATAAGGTTCAAGAACGAGTTTCTGAACTTTTAACTTCAAATGGTTTTCACGAAGGTATGTGTAACTCTCTTACGAAGTCTTCGTATACCGATGGTATAGATTCTTTTAAGAAAGAAGCACAGGTTGTGTTGCTAAACCCTTTAAGTCAGGACTTAAATGCTATGAGACAAAGCTTATTGTTTGGTGGATTAGAGAGTCTGGCTTATAATATAAACAGAAAAGTATCGGATGTTTTTCTGTATGAATTCGGGAAAACCTACAATAAATTTGGAGATGATTATCACGAGGAGCGTCGTTTAGCTCTTTGGGTAAGTGGAAAAAAACAAGAAGCTAGCTGGAGTTCATCTAAAGATAAAGTAGACTTCTTTTACCTTAAAGGTATAGTCGAAAAACTACTTCAAAGACTCGGTTTACATACGGGTGTTTCTGTTAACCCAATTCAGTCAGACCTATACTCTGAAGGTTTAGCTTATAAAATCAGAAAAAAGAAGGTTTTAGAACTTGGAGCTGTTCGCTCATCGATACTAAAATCTAGTGGTATAAAACAAGAAGTATTCTATGCCGACATAAATTGGGATGCAATAATCGAATTGTTAAAAGACCAAAAAACCAAGTATAAGGAGGTTTCTAAATTCCCTGAAGTACGAAGAGATTTGGCTTTATTAGTAGATAATGAAGTGTTATTCTCCGAATTGCAAAGTATTGCTTTACGTACGGATAAACACTTATTAAAAGAGGTAAGTCTATTTGATGTTTATCAAGGAGATAAAGTAGCGGAAGGAAAAAAATCCTATGCTTTAAGTTTCTTGTTTAGAGATGAAGAAAAAACACTTACTGACAAAGTAGTAGACAAGGCTATTTTGAAAATATTTAAATCTTTAGAGCACCAGTTAAAAGCGGAGCTTAGAGATGGAACTTTATAGAACAAGCTCTAATAAAGCTTAATAGATATTCGATTATGGAAGATCAAGGAACTAATTGTTCATTTTGTGGACGTAGTAAGCAAGAAACAGATGTGTTAATTGCTGGGACTACTGGACATATTTGCAATTTGTGTATTAGTCAGGCACACGATATTATCACAGAAGAAATGGAGCATACAACGCGTGAAAATCTTGAAGAAGATTTAACGCTTTTAAAGCCCATTGAAATAAAAGAACACCTAGATGGATTTGTGATTGGGCAAGATCATGCTAAAAAAGTTCTCGCTGTAGCCGTTTACAATCACTATAAAAGATTGTTGCAAGAAGGTTCAAAAGATCAGGAGGTAGAGATTGAAAAATCGAATATCATGATGGTTGGTAAAACGGGAACCGGAAAAACACTTTTGGCTCGTTCTATTGCCAAAATGCTCAATGTTCCTTTCACAATCGTAGATGCAACTGTTCTAACAGAAGCTGGTTATGTTGGAGAGGATGTCGAAGGTATCCTATCTCGTTTATTACAAGCTTGCGATTTTGATGTTGAACTTGCCGAACGTGGAATTGTATTTATCGACGAAATAGATAAAATTGCACGTAAAAGTGACAATCCATCTATTACTAGAGATGTTTCTGGTGAAGGTGTGCAACAAGCAATGCTGAAACTTCTAGAAGGAACTGTTGTAAATGTTCCTCCACAAGGTGGTCGTAAGCACCCAGATCAAAAGTATATAAAAGTAAACACAAAGAATATTTTATTTATTTGTGGTGGAGCATTCGATGGAATCGAACGTCACATCAGAAATAGATTAAATACCAATGCACTCGGGTTTGGAAATGCTACAGACGAGCAAGTAGATGAAACCAATTTGTTGCAATATATTTCTCCCCAAGATGTGAAAAGTTTTGGTATTATCCCAGAGTTAATTGGTCGTTTACCTGTACTTACACATTTAAATCCTTTAGATAAAAAGGCACTTAGAGCTATTCTTACAGAGCCCAAAAATTCATTAATCAAACAGTATATAAAATTGTTTGAAATGGATGATGTTACACTCAAAATAGAAGACGATGTTTACGAGTTAATTGTAAACAAAGCAGAAGAGTTTAAGCTCGGTGCAAGAGGATTGCGTTCTATTTGCGAAGCTATTATGGTAGATGCAATGTTCGAATTCCCATCTTCTGAAGAAAAAGAATTTGTAATAACCAAAGCATATGCTGAAGAAAAATTGTCTCATAAAAAATTAAGACAACTAAGAGCAGTAAGCTAAGTCGTTTTATGAAGAATAAGGTTTTAATAAGCTTAGGTTCCAACAAAGGAAACCGAAAACTAAATTTAGAAGAAGCGATTCTTCAAATCCTAAATCTTTTGGGCGAAGTAATTGCAATTTCACCGATCTACGAGTCTCCTTCTTGGGGTTATGAAGACGATGCTTATTTGAATAATGTAATTTGCTTGGTTACAGATGTTGAGCCTATTAAATTAATGGATGCTCTATTAAATATTGAAAATAGCTTAGGTAGATTGAGAACGACAAATTCTTCTTATGAAGCTAGAGAAATAGATTTAGACATTATTCTTATTGAAGGTTTGATTATTGAACATCCGAAACTTGAGGTTCCACATCCACGGATGAGTTTAAGGAAGTTTGTGCTCCAACCTTTAGTTGATATTGCACCCAATTGGGTACATGAATCAATGCAAATACCAATGAGTGACTTGCTTTTAAAATGCGTAGACCAGTCTGAAATAAAATTATATGGAAGCATATCCTTATATAGTCGTTGAAGGAAATATAGGCTCCGGGAAAACATCCTTGGTGACTAAATTAGCCGCTCATATAAATGCTAGGCCTTTTTACGAAGCCTTTTCTGAAAACCCTTTTCTACCAAAGTTTTACGCCGAACCTGAGAAGCATGCATTCCCTTTGGAATTGTCTTTTTTAGCTGAGAGATACAACCAATTGAAAAAGGAGTTAAATACCCAAGATTTATTTCACGAAACAATTATCTCTGATTATTATTTATCCAAGTCCTTAATCTTTGCTGAAATTAATCTTCCTGAAGATGAATTCTCTTTGTACAAGAATCTATTTTCAATCATTCATCAAAAACTACCCAAGCCTAATCTTTATATTTATTTGTATTCGGATATAGATCGTTTACAAGAGAATATTAAAAATAGAGGTAGAGCATATGAAATGAAAATTGAGGATTCCTATTTAGATGAAATCCAAAAGAGTTATATCGCATTCATGAAACAACAAGATGGTTTCCCTATCTTATTGATAAATACTACTAAACTGGATTTCGTGAACTCTGAAGAAGACTTTAATTTAATACTGAGGTGTGTAAATAAAAAACACACTAAAGGAATGCATAGAATAAACTTGTAGTTAAGTGCAATTTTTTATATTTGCACTAGTCTATCGAACGATAGAGCATCACTTAATTAACGACTTAGATAACTAAATCCTAAAATTAAACACATGATTAACTTAAAGAACCTAGCTCTAGCATCTTTGTTTGTTACAACAAGTGCTTTTGCTCAAGACGGAGGCCTTAAAGGCTTAGTATTAGACAATGCATCTGTAGGTGTAAATGTTGGTGCATTAACATATGTTTCTGCTGACCGTAATTTAGATTTAGCTTTTGGCTTAAACTATACGAAACAAATTAACGCTGTAATAGGATTTCAAGTAGGTGTTTTAAGTGGTGCTTTATCAAATGAGGCAGAATCTTTAGACTTTAATGCATTAACTCTTAAAGGACTTGTTAATTTAACAAACCTTTCTATTGGATCTACTTCGAGTGCCAAGGTTTATCTTTCTGGTGGTGTAAATGTAATGTCGTTTGATATCGGTCAAGCAGTGATCCCTACTGTAGGAGCTGGATTGAAATACGCAATAAATAATAACATCGATTTAGATCTTTCTGCTGCTATTGGTTCTACTCCTTTAACTGCTGATGATATCTCTACTCACTTAGCTACAAGCTTAGGAGTAAATTATAGATTTACTAAAAAAGAAGTTGCTGTAGAATGGAATAATCCATTAGACGCTATGTACGGAGATATTGCTTCTGTGAAAACAGAAATCGAAGGTCTTTCTAACGATACTGATGGTGATGGTGTTGCTGACGCTTTTGACGGAGACAATAACACTCCAGAAGGTGTTGCTGTTGATGGTAAAGGAAATGCTTTAGATGTAGATATGGATGGAATAGCTGATTATGCTGATGAAGATCCATTTACTGCTCGTGGTGTTCAAGTTGATGCTAATGGTCGTGAGCTAGATAGCGATAAAGATGGAGTTGCTAACTCTGTTGATGTTGAGCCAAACACTGAGTCTGGTGCTACTGTAAACTTCCAAGGTAAAGAGATTAGAGGTGCTAAAGGTGCATTTATGCCTGCTGTATACTTCGACTTTAACTCTGCTAAAGTTTCTTACGCTAATTACGAAAGACTAGCTGCTGTAGCTTCATTGTTACAAGCTAACCCAAAATATAAATTAAACGTTATCGGTTATGCTGATGCTGTAGGTAATTCTGCAAACAACCATAAAATTGCTTTACGTAGAGCAAATGCTGTTGTAGATGCTTTATCTTCTATGTTTAGTATTGATGCTTCTCGTTTAACTGCTTCTTCTAAAGGTGAAGATGCTCCTTTAGCTAACGAATCTGTGAAAGTTACAGAGACTACTGCTGATGGTCAAGTTATTTCAAACAACTTAACTAGAATGAACCGTCGTGTTGAATTCGTAATTGAGTAGTTTTACAGTTAATAGATATAAAAAAAAGGCTTCCATATGGAAGCCTTTTTTTATGTCTTTTTTTTATTCTTGTAGTGAGTTTTCTTCTAATCCTAAGATCTAAAACCTCTAGACATCTCCCAAAGTACAATACCCGCACTAACTGAAACGTTTAATGAATGTTTTGTTCCTAGCTGAGGAATCTCAATACAATTGTCACATTTGTCAATTACTTCCTGTTGTACTCCTTTTACTTCATTTCCAAAAAACACTGCTATTTTAGGGTATTTCGACGCATCGAATTTATTAAGCATTACACTGTTCTTAGCTTGCTCTATTGCTAAGCAATGATAGCCTTCAGATTGTAATTGAGTAACACATTCTATAGTGTTCTCCATATATTCCCATTCAACAGACTCTGTTGCACCTAGCGCTGTTTTGTGAATGTCTCTATGTGGTGGTTGTGCAGTAATTCCACATAAGTAGATTTTCTCTAATAAGAATGCATCCGAAGTACGAAAAACAGAACCTATATTATTCAGACTCCTAATATTGTCTAGTACCACAATTATGGGTAGTTTTTCTACCTGCTTAAACTCATCAACACTAAGTCTATTTAGTTCGCTATTTTTTAATTTTCTCATCCGCTAGTCGTACAGAATTAATATCTTAGTCCTTTGTTCAAAACGAATGCAAATTAACCATTATAATAGCAATACCCTTGGCTAAAACAGTTAAAAAAAAGAAGGAAACTCCATTGATGACTCAATACAATGGGATTAAGGCGAAGTATCCTGACGCCATATTATTGTTTCGTGTAGGAGATTTTTATGAAACCTTTGGTGAAGATGCTATAAGAGCAGCTAGAATTCTGGGTATTGTTTTAACGAGTAGAGCCAACGGTAGTTCTAAAATTGAACTAGCTGGTTTTCCACATCATTCTTTAGATACTTACCTACCCAAACTTGTACGTTCTGGTTGTAGAGTTGCAATTTGCGATCAACTAGAAGATCCTAAATTAACTAAAAACATAGTTAAAAGAGGTGTAACCGAATTAGTGACTCCTGGAGTTTCTTACAATGATAAAACACTTGACATAAGATCTAATAATTTCTTGGCATCCATCCACATGGAAAAGGATAGCGCCGGAATAGCTTTCTTAGATGTTTCTACAGGAGAGTTTCTTGCTGCGGAGGGTTCTTGGGATTACGTGAATAAACTTTTACAGAGCTTTTCTCCTTCAGAAGTTATTTATCAAAAGCAACACAAGGCAGAGTTTTCTCGCAGATTTGCAGATAGCTTTTTCACCTTCACCCTAGAAGATTGGGTGTTTAGCCGTACGTATACAGAAGATCTATTACTCAATCATTTTGGCACAAAGTCTCTTAAAGGTTTTGGGGTTGATGAATTGGATTTAGGAATTATTGCTGCAGGTGCAGCACTTCACTATTTAAAAGAAACGCAACATAATAAGATTAGCCATATTTCGGCTATTAATAGAATTGAAGAAGATCTATTTGTATGGATGGATAATTTCACAATTCGAAATTTAGAATTAATTCAATCTACAGGTATTAATGGCGTTTCTTTACTTGATGTTTTAGATCAAACGACCTCTCCAATGGGTGCTCGTATGCTTCGAAGATGGTTGGTACTACCTCTAAAAGAACAGAAGGCTATACAAGACCGTTTAAATATCGTTGAATACTTCACCGAGAATAGTGATGTCTCTGATGAACTCTCTTTACAGATTAAACATATGGGAGATTTAGAGCGATTAATCTCTAAAGTGGCTACGGCTAGAATTTGCCCTCGTGAAGTTGTACAATTGAAAAGAGCTTTAAAAGCTTTAATACCTGTTGTAGAATACTGTAAGAAGTCTGGAAATAAAAGTTTAAAGGCTTTAGCTGCGCAACTAAATCCATGTGACTTAGTAAGCAGTAAAATTGAAAATGAGTTAAAAGATGAAGCACCAGTACAAATTGTAAAAGGGAATGTAATTGCCGATGGTGTATCTGCTGAACTCGACGAGCTTAGAGCTTTATCAACTTCAGCTAAAGAACATCTAGAGCAAATAAGAGTTCGAGAGTCTCAAGCTTCAGGAATTCCTTCTTTGAAGATTGCCTTTAATAATGTGTTCGGCTTTTATTTAGAGGTTAGGAACTCTCACAAAGATAAAGTTCCAGTAGAATGGATTCGAAAACAAACCTTAGTTAATGCAGAGCGTTATATAACGGAGGAATTAAAAGAATTGGAAGTAAAAATATTAAGTGCTAACGATAAAATAGTAGCACTAGAGCAAGGTTTGTTTAATGATTTGGTTGCTTATTTAATGGATTACGTGCAGGTTGTACAACGTAATTCTCAGTTAATTGCTCGAGTAGATGTGTTGTTGTCTTTCGCTAAAATTGCTTTTCAAAATAATTACTCAAAACCAGTTTTAGACGATAGTTTTGCTTTAGATATAAAAGATGGTCGTCATCCTGTAATAGAAAAGCAGCTTCCTATAGGAGAGTCTTATGTTTCGAATGATGTGTATTTGGATAATGATACACAGCAGATTATTATGATTACCGGACCCAATATGTCTGGTAAGTCTGCACTATTAAGACAAACAGCTTTAATTGTCCTTATGGCTCAAATGGGCTCTTTTGTTCCTGCAAAAGCAGCTTCTATTGGGATTGTCGATAAAATATTTACTAGGGTAGGAGCATCCGATAATATATCTCTAGGAGAGTCTACCTTTATGGTAGAAATGAATGAGACAGCTAGTATCTTAAACAATGTATCTAACAGGAGTTTAATACTTCTAGATGAAATTGGTAGAGGAACCAGCACTTACGATGGTATTTCTATTGCTTGGGCTATTGCGGAGTATCTCCATGAGAATAAATTTAAAGCTAAAACCTTATTTGCAACTCATTACCATGAGCTCAACGAAATGAGTGAGAGTTTTGAAAGGATAAAGAACTTTAACGTTGCAGTGAAGGAGGTAGATAAAAAAATACTATTCCTTCGTAAGCTCAAGCCTGGAGGTTCTGCTCATAGTTTTGGGATACATGTAGCGAAAATGGCTGGTATGCCTAATTCTCTTATTAGCAGAGCAAACGATATTCTCTCACACCTAGAAAAATCGCACTCTTCGGAACAGCTTACTAGTAAGGCAAAGACCATTACTATGGAGTCTGATATGCAATTGAGCTTTTTTAAACTAGACGATCCAGCTTTAGAAAGGATAAAGGACGAGATAATAAGAACCGATATTAATACTTTAACCCCTGTAGAGGCACTATTAAAGCTCAATGAAATCAAGAAAATGATTGGTGCTTAGTGACTTGAAAAAACATGATTAAATTCTCTTATTTTTATTTTGCGGTTTATGAAAAGTACTTATATTTGCATCGCTCTTGTAAAGAGAGTAAGATTGCGAGTGTAGCTCAGGGGTAGAGCATCACCTTGCCAAGGTGGGGGTCGAGGGTTCGAATCCCTTCACTCGCTCAAGATTTAAAAACATTATGCTCGAGTGGTGGAATTGGTAGACACGTCAGACTTAAAATCTGATGAACATTAGTTCGTGCGGGTTCAAGTCCCGCCTCGAGTACAAAACCTTCTCAGCAATGAGAAGGTTTTTTTGAATACTACAAGTAAGAAGGCTTCCACCTCTTGCTTGTAGTTAAACCCCAGTTTTATAACTGGGGTTTCTTTTTTTCTAAACCTTCTTTAGCTTTTGAGAAAGGACAACATAAATTCACTTTTTATATATAATTGAAGAAATTCCAATTCTTAAAATGCACTTAGTGTGATCACTTTGAGTGTTCCTTTTTTATCCGTTTTTAATTTACCTATTGGTGTTTCAATCGTCTCCATAGTAACAGCAGTAACTTTTAGTATAAAATCTGGATGCGTGAAAATATTCGTCCACCCTGTATTCAAGCAAAATGTACCATCTGGTTTTGAGAAGGTACTATACTGACTTTTAGATTGTGTATTTACTAAAGTAATGATTGCGTCTTCAATAGGTGAGCCGTCTGGTCCTACAACCTTTCCAAAAGCTTTTTTATGATTTGGGAGGTAGTCAATATTGTAATAATGTTCATCCTTGGGCTTTTTTATTTTTCCCCAAAATGGGATTTTATATGGTGATGTCGTCCTAAATTCTTTGAACGGTAAAGAGTTTGTCTCGTGTTTTAGCGTTCCTAAAACTTCGTCCTTATTTGAGTTTAGGTAGTAAGTATCCTTTGTTCTATGGACCAAACCATAACAGCTTTCTTGTGGACATTCGCCTTCTAATTGCTCTCGAGTATCTTGAAAACTCCACCAAGAATAACCACTAGCTCCTGCTGCTCTAAATTTATTTAAGGAATAGTTTATAAATGTTAATTGATCTTCCACAGTTCCAGACGCTAGGTTTAGTGGATCACATTCCTCAAGAGTATTGAGCCCTGTTTCGCCAACAATCCAGGGTTTTGTAATATTCTTTGAAATCCAGTATAGCTTAGACTCAAAACGTTCTAGTAAGCTTAAGTTTTTAGACCAATATGGATAGGCGTGAAAGGATAAAAAATCAACATCCATTAATTCTGGATCCCACTCACTTACAATTTTATAATGCGTTAAACCTATTGTTGTTAAATGGTTTGGGCTTGAGTCTTTAATCGCTTTGTTATAATGTTCTACAAATGTGGTTGTTTCTTTTTTACTGTATTCTCCTCTATCAAAATATATCGGTTCATTATAGAGGTCATACGCCATTATGGTTTTGTTTTTAGAAAGACCTTTAGCAATGGTACTTAGAAAATTAAGTTGATTCTCTTCTTGTGTTTCCACAGCGCTTAATAGTAAAATAACGCGAAGTTGATTTTCTTCTGCATAACCAAGTATCGTTTTTAGAAGCGGAATTAATCCATTTTTGATATTAGCATTACCTACTTTAGTGTTTGAAACATCAATCTGTGTCCAAGTATCAAATCCTTTATCAATTGCATCAGTAGCCGTAAAACCCGTTAGCCGAATAGCGTTAAAGCCCATGTCTTTAATGGACGTGAAATGACTTTTTATAATCGCATGAGTTTTTGTTGAGTCACTTCCCCAAGGTGTTGTGCTCTCTCCGGTTTTATTCCCATAACTGGGGTGGTATCCTTTACGTGGAGTCGCGTAAAAATTATTTGAGCTGTCTTTGTTTGAGCTAAATACATCTACGGAGTAATTCATCACCATTGGGTAGAAAGTGGAATCCCCTTGGTGGAATCCTTTTCCTTTAAGAGCTATATAGTATTCAAATCGCCCTTCTTCTTTGTGATTATTCCAATTTCCCTTTATCTTACCATTAATTATTAATCCGACTTTTTCTTCATTTTTATAAACCAGTCCATTTACAAGAGTGGAATCATATTTTAGGTACCAAACACTATCATTAGTACAAACAATGTCATCTATTGAATGTTTTTTTTGATCGCAACAAACGATCAATAGTAAAGTTAAAAGAGAAGTGATTTTTAATAGGTTTTTCATAACACTCTTAAGTAGTTTGTTTTCCACATCTAATGATTTTTCAAAGGAACTAAATTAATAACAAAATATCTGTGTTCTTTATATCCAACATCTATTTACCAAATCTATAAGGTAGTGGTGTACTAACAGTAATATATGTTCTAATAGTGAGCGCCTATAAATATTCTTGTTTTAGCGACTCTTTTATTGTAGAGTAAAGCTTTGTGAAAGAGTATGAGAACGACTTGTATTGAGTAGTTAAAATAGTACCCGATATCTTGGCTTTATTTTGTGCTGTGTAGTTTGGGTGTAATTATCCCAACTTAGTATTTAAAATGGTACCTTACAGATATATAATAATTAAAACCATACAATATGAAGAGTCACAAAAGTAGGCGATTAGAAACACAAAAAACACTTAACAGAAGAGCTGTTTTAATTAAATTAGGAAAGTACACAGCAGTAACTGCTCTAGGAACTTTTTTAATTCTCAATCCTAAAAAAGCGCAAGCAATGAGTTCTGCCCCACCTCCAGGAGGTGGCTTTTAGAAAACAAAACAGCCGAACTAATTATTAGTTCGGCTGTTTAATTTAG
>Ga0308010_1000544_pt1 | contig 23979 bp, 20 predicted proteins | sample Neamet129_FD_202368 | JGI IMG/M metagenome (GOLD analysis project Ga0308010, IMG submission 202368) | Marine microbial communities from water near the shore, Antarctic Ocean - #129 | ecosystem: Environmental > Aquatic > Marine > Unclassified | place: Southern Ocean | collected 2014-07-24 | reverse complement strand
GAAGCAAAGCGTTTAGACATTCAGCAAATTCATTGGGCTCAAGCTTAATTTCGCGACGCTCATGTAGAAGTGCCAGCGCGGCATCGCCCAGTTTGCCTGATACCCAGATGTCATCTCCCTCCCTGGCGCCACTGCGGTGCAAAGCCCTTCCTTTTGCCACCTCACCAATAATTTGTATGCAAATGGTAAGGGGGCCACGTGTAACGTCTCCGCCAATAAGTGCTACCTGATGTGAGCCCGCAAGCTCCAAAAGTCCTCTGGCAAATGACTCTACCCATTTCGTATCAATTTTTATCAATGATTCCGGTAACGCAAGCGCCAAAGTCGCCCAACGTGGGTTCGCGCCCATTGCAGCCATGTCGGATAGATTCACAGCAAGAGCCTTATGTCCTAATTTATAGGGATCAGTATCAGCAAAAAAATGCTGTCCAGATACCAACATATCAGTGGAAACTGCCACTTCCATTCCGGTTTCGGGTCTAAATAAAGCCGAATCGTCTCCTGGCCCCAGGATAACGTTGGGGTCAGAGCGAGTAAAAAGACGAATTATGTCTGCTTCGGAAACCATTTTTGCTTTCTGTAAAAGGTTGACAGTTTTTTGTAGTACGCCTGAATTGTCAGTCACACAAAATACAGACTCCTGCTTATAATTCCTGGCCCCTGTGTGTCCTTATATAACTCACAACATATTTTATTTCAGCTCTTCTGCGACTTAGCCGGTAGTGCCAACTCCTCTGGACGTAACTGTTTAGCCAGCTTGTCCAATACACCATTTACATATTTGTGTCCGTCCGTCCCGCCATAGGTCTTAGCTAACTCTACTGCCTCATTGATAATTGCCCTATACGGTATTCCTGGATAGCTAGTAAATTCGTGGGCGCTTAGTAAAAGAATGGAAGCCTCTATTGGACTAAGCTCTTTAAAAGGACGGTCCAGACATATTTGAATATGTTTTTCCAGCTCCGTTAGATTGGTTAGCGCTCCCCTCAATAGATCAGAAAAATATTCCTGATCTGTCTTCAGAAACTCCTTCGTCTCATGTAGCTGCTCTGTGATAGCCTGAATCGTTCCACCGGCTACAACCCATTGATATAGACCTTGTAAAGCTAGCTCACGTGATCGACGACGACGACCCTTACGTTTGACTTTCTGTTCCGGTCTAATTTCTGTTTGTGCTGCCGGTATCTTCTCTGTCATTGAATTTCTTCGTCGAGCTTTCTGAGTATATGAACCATTTCTATTGCTACTCTTGCAGCTTCAGCTCCTTTTTGACTCATTCGCTCTAGGGCCTGATCATTAGTATTAGTTGTAAGTATGCCGTTAGCAACTGGAATGCCTGTATCAAGCTGTACAGCAGTTATTCCGCCAGCAGATTCTGTCGACACAACCTCAAAATGATAGGTGTCTCCACGAACTACTGCACCCAATGCTACCAATGCATCAAACTGATCGGTTAAAGCCATTTTTTGTAAAGCCAAAGGAATTTCCAGTGCGCCAGGAACTGTTATCATCACAATATTCGGCACTCCGTTTTTTTCTAACTCTGCAGTACAGCTGTCAAGAAGACCCTTGCTGACATCAATATTATAACGGCTCATGACGATGCCTATATTTAACTCAGCCCCATTTAGCTCTGATTCGAGTTCATGAATCTTCTCGTAACGCCCCATATACTCTCCTGAAATTATTAACTGGAAAAATGAAAAGAATGCGGCCCTTAGCTTCTCTCTGTATTCTCAGGCTCTAGGTATCCTGTAACCTGTAGACCAAAACCTGTCATACTTGGCATTTTGCGTGGGACCGCAAGTAAACGCATTTTTCCTACATTTAGATCTTTTAATATCTGCGCACCAATCCCATAGTTACGTAAATCATTTCTCGTAGAGGGATGAGGATCAGTTTTTTCCCACGTAACATGCTCAATTAATTCTGCAGAGTTTTCCCTGCTATGCAATAAAACAACTACCCCACGCCCGTCATTAGAAATTACTCGAAGTGCATCATTAATGTTCCAGGAATGAGACTTGTCGTTCATATCCAATAAATCAATAACGGACAGAGGTTCATGCACCCGCACCAGAGTATCATCATCAGGAGTAATCTCACCTTTAATTAGCGCAAGATGCGTCGCATTAAAAGTCTTATCAAGATAAACAATGAGACGAAACTCACCATGCACTGTTTGAATAATCTTTTCTGCCACACGCTCTATAAGGCTTTCCGTGCGACTACGATGATGAATAAGGTCAGCGATTGCTCCGATTTTAAGCTGATGCTTTGTAGCAAATTTAATTAGCTCTGGCAGCCTTGCCATACTCCCGTCATCCTGCAGAATTTCACAAATTACTGATGTAGGTGTAAGCCCGGCCAGATTAGCTAAATCACACCCCGCTTCAGTATGACCCGCACGCGAAAGTACTCCACCTTTTTGAGCCATTAATGGAAATATATGTCCGGGTTGGATAATATCCTCTGGCCCCGCATCTGGGCTTGCTGCCATCTTTACAGTGTGAGCACGATCAGCAGCAGAGATACCAGTAGTAACCCCGGTGGCGGCTTCAATAGAGAGCGTAAAATTTGTTCCCAATGGTGAGCGGTTAGTTGAAGCAGATACCATCAGGGGCAGGTTGAGCTGCCGGCAGTGTGCTTCAGTTAACGTTAGACAAATAAGCCCACGGCCGTGCGTGGCCATAAAATTTATTGTTTCTGGTGTGACAAAATCTGCTGCTAACAACAGATCCCCTTCATTCTCGCGATTTTCTTCATCGACAAGAATTACCATTTTTCCATTCTTAATGTCATGGATGATATCTTTGATGGAGCTGATGACCATTTCGTTACTCTTTAATTAATAATTAGTAATTCAAATATATGCAATTATTATCTAGGAACCGAAATTAAAAATTTCTCAAGATAACGTGCAAGCATGTCTACTTCTAAATTTACTTCCATATCCTTCTTCAGCTCTTTAAGTGTGGTCACTGCTAAAGTGTGGGGAATAAGATTAACTCTGAACTCATCCTTCGTAATTAAATTTACTGTCAAACTTACGCCATTCACAGTAATGGAACCCTTTTTTGCAATATACCTCATCAGAGAGTCTGGGGGCCTTATAGCTAATATATAACTTTCTCCCGCTGGCTCCAATTTTATTACTTTTCCTACTCCGTCTACGTGGCCACTTACCAGATGCCCGTTTATTCTATCGGATAATTGCATAGCTTTTTCAAGGTTGACTTGCCCACCCCGCGTACCCAGGCTCTGGGTACAACTTAGAGTTTCCTGTGACACTTCCATGCTAATTATGTCTCCCACTAAAGTTGTTATGGTGAGACATACTCCATTAGTTGCAATACTGTCACCAATACGTAGGTCGCTTAAATCTAGTCCGCCTGATGTGATCTCTATACGTATACCACTTTCCAAAGGTATGATTTTTTTTATCTCGCCAACCGCTTCGATAATTCCCGTAAACATTAGTCCCTTTTATCCTCTGATCTTTGTGCGCTCATGTTATATGGTAATAAGTTTTAGTAAAATACTTAGATCACATCCTTTACTAAAAAATATCTTTCCTAATTCCTAATAATAGTTATGGCTAATATCAGTTTATCTCTCTCAAGAGGATATCACGAAGGGTTCTAATTCTGGATCTAGAGTAGAATTCAATAGGTTAGTCTAGCTTTATGTGCCATAACTCTGCGACAATTTGCCACATAGCTAGTAAATACAATATAAGCTAATGTTGAAATCAAATAAAACAATTGTAATAAATTTACGATGAACTTTTGAAATGTTCAGTAATCTTAGTCAAACAACGTTAAATAAAAATTTAGAGCGCCTGTTTTTTCTCAGGTGCATAACTATTGTTATCCAGTCCCTCACTTTTGGTTCAACATATTGGATACTTAATATACCGCTACCCTGGACAGAAATAATTACGGCGTTATCTGTTCTTTCTATATTAAACCTTGCGACTTGGATCCGTTTACGCAAAAACTTTTCAGTGTCAAATATAGAATTTTTTCTCCAAATCTTAATAGATGTTTTTGCATTAAGTACATTGCTATATTTTAGTGGCGGCTCGACCAACCCATTTGTTTCCCTCTATCTTTTACCTCTGACAATTACTGCTGCTGTTCTACCATGGTTATATACATGGTTGATGGCGGCAACCACTATTGGATTTTATTCTTTGCTATTATTTAACCATGTGCCGTTGCCACATAATCATAACGAACATATGAATGAATTTGATCTGCATGTATCCGGAATGTGGATCGCATTTGTTTTAAGTACCACATTGATTTCTTGGTTTGTCGTTAAGATGAGTGGATCTATACGTGAGCGCGATAAGGAGCTTTCTGAGATTCGTGAGCAAGCCCTACGTGATGAACAGCTTATTGCACTTGGAACTATGGCTGCCGGGGCAGCACATGAACTTGGAACGCCGCTAGCAACTATGGCCATCGTAAGCAAGGAAATACAAAACGATCATACTGAAAACCAGGACCTTCAAAAAAATATGAGTATCTTACGGGATCAGATTACTCAATGTAAGCATACGCTGACTCAACTACTTGCCGATGCCGGCCAATCCCGTACCGAAGATGCTAGTGGTCAAACTGTTGATCTCTTCCTACAAGACATATTAGAAAAATGGCAATTGATGCGCCCTACGGTCAGATTTACCTATGTCTGCAATGGCGATCTTCCGGCACCTAGCATAATAAATACGCAACCACTGAGCCAGTCAATTTTAAATCTGTTAAATAATGCAGCGGATGCTTCAATAGAAACTAGTATTATCAACAGCTCAACGGGTATTTCAGTAGAAAACATTATTATTAACAGCGACTGGAATAAAAAGGAATTACACCTGGAAATTCTTGACTTTGGTAAAGGTCTTAGTGAAGAGGCTCTAGAACGGGCAGGGCAGGCTTTTTTTTCCAGTAAAGATGAGCATGGCTTTGGAATTGGGTTATTCCTAGCAAATGCAAATATTGAACGATATGGTGGAAGCGTCCATTTAACTAACTATGAAAAGGGTGGCGCCTGCACTCAGGTTATATTACCTCTGATTAGGACTACGATATGACAGGACTTAAATCCCTAGGCCATTATTTAAAATCGACTCCTGATCATCCAAGTTTATTACTTGTTGATGATGATAAGGTTTTTTGTAGCGTGCTTGAAAAAGCAATGATAAAACGTGGATTTAATGTTACTTGTGCGCATTCTGTCGATCACGCATTGGAATGTACTAAAACATTTTCACCTGAGTATGCAATCATTGACTTGAGATTGCCCGGCCAATCTGGTTTGGTTTTAGTTGAAAAATTAAAAGCGATGGACTCTGGTACACGTATCATCATGCTAACAGGCTATGCAAGTATCACTACAGCCGTAGAAGCAATTAAACTTGGCGCGACGCATTATCTTGCAAAGCCTGTTGATGCAGACGACATTATGATGTATTTCGGGCGTATTGAAGGCGACCCTTCTGCTAAAATTAATACTAAATCTTTATCGGTGGGCCAGTTTGAATGGGAATATATTCAACGTATATTACTTGAGAATAATGGTAACGTTTCAGCCACCGCAAAAAAACTTAATATGCATCGCCGTACATTACAGCGCAAACTTAATAAGAGTCCTCATTAAATCATAAAGTTTTTTTATTTAAAATAATTATAAAAATCGGGTCATAATCCGAATATCTTCTCCAACCATACGCAAATCTTTTATCTTAAGATTATATTTTTCCGAAAGATCTGTTAATTCCGGTAACTGTAGCATGCCCATTGCCCTGTTACCTATTAGATGTGGAGCAAGATATATTACCAGTTCATCTACCAGACCTGCCCTGATAAATGCACCATTCAATCTGTTTCCTGCCTCAACTAATACCTCATTAATTTCAAAATCTGCAAGTATTTGCATCAGCTTTGTAAGATCCATTTTTCCTTTTTCATTCGGCAATATAATTGGACGAGCACCTACATCTTTTAACGCAGCTATTCTTTCTTTATTATCATTTGTAGTAAAAATTAATTCGCCCTCACCCCTGAGAACTCTAGCCGTTATTGGGATTTCCAGTCGACTGTCTATTATGATACGTAGCGGTTGTCTGGATGTCTCAATAAAGCGTACGGATAGCTGTGGGTCATCTTCAAGTACAGTACCAATCCCTGTTAGAACTGCGCAAGAGCGGGCACGGAGCCTGTGCCCGTCATGTCGCGCCGCCTCTCCAGTAATCCACTGACTAACGCCATTATTTAGCGCCGTTTTGCCATCAAGGCTTGCGGCAATTTTCATTCGTACCCACGGACGATTGTTTGTCATTCTAGTAACAAAGCCAACGTTAAGGTCTTTGGCTCTCTCTTCCATTAAACCAAATAGCACGTCAATTCCGGATTGTTTCAGAAGTGAAGCCCCTTTTCCTGCAACTAAAGGGTTAGGATCCTGCATTGCAATTATTACTTTAGCAACTTTAGCTCTAACCAGCGCTTCTGCACAAGGATGCGTACGACCATAATGACTACAAGGTTCCAGCGTAAGATATACTGTCGCACCTTGTGCTGCCTCTCCGGCAACATTAAGTGCATTGATTTCGGCATGAGGTTGCCCCGTATGAACGTGCCAGCCACTTCCAGCTATCTTGCCATCACGAACGATTACACAGCCTACACGGGGATTGGGGCTTGTACTATACAGGCCTCTTTCGGCTAGCTGTAACGCCTGAGACATGTAAGCATGATCATCAGATGAAAACATAATTCTATTTTATTTTTTTTTACGGCGCGGTCTTTGTACTTCTTTAATTGCGTCATGAAAATCATCTACATCCTGAAAACTTCTATAAACAGAAGCAAAACGGATAAATGCCACTTTGTCCAAGTTATAAAGCTCCTGCATTACCATTTCACCTATCTTACGCGATGCTATCTCTCTCTCTCCTAAACTTAGAAGTTTTTGTATAATCTGGTCTATCGCCTCGTCTACATCTTTAGTCGGCACAGGACGCTTGTGTAAAGCGCGCATAAAACCTGTAAGTAATTTGTCACGACTAAATTCAGAACGAGTACCCCCCTCTTTTACTACTTGCGGCAGACGCAGCTCAATAGTTTCATAGGTAGTAAATCGTTTGTCACAGCTCAAGCATCGACGGCGACGACGCACCTTGTTTCCCTCTTCACTAACACGGGAATCAATTACGCTAGTGTCATCCGCATTACAGAAAGGGCATTTCATAATTAAAATTTTAGAAAAAGTGGGGTGTTCTTATCTGCTATCAAAATATTTCAATTTAAAAATAAAACGTGCTGATTAAATTGCCAGGTAATTAGGTTCCATAAACCGGATATCTTGCACACAAAGCTTTTGCCTCATTAGCCGTTTGCAATAAAACTGCATTGTCTGTAGGTGCTTCTAATACATCGGCGATCAGGTTTGATAGATGCTCTACCTCTATTTCCTTGAAGCCACGCGTGGTAACTGCAGGGGTCCCTATACGAATACCACTGGTAACAAATGGCTTCTGTGGGTCATTAGGAATGGCATTTTTGTTTACAGTAATATTCGCGCGTCCTAGCGCTTCCTCTGCCTGCTTGCCGGTAAGGTTTTTTGCCTGAAGGTCCACCAAAAACATATGACAATCAGTGCGTCCGGAAACTATACGTAGCCCGCGCTCTGTCAGTACTCTTGTCATTACACGTGCATTATCAATTACCTGTCTCTGGTAATCCTTGAATTCCTCACTAGCCGCCTCCTTAAAAGCAACCGCTTTGGCAGCAATCACATGCATCATTGGTCCGCCCTGAGTCTGTGGAAAAATCGCTGAATTGAGCGCCTTTTCATGCTCGGGCTTTGCCATAATAATGCCGCCCCGTGGCCCACGTAATGTTTTGTGTGTAGTACTAGTAATAAAATCAGCGATTCCAACCGGGTTAGGATAGAGTCCTGCGGCTATCAACCCAGCATAATGAGCCATATCTACAAATAAATAAGCCCCCACGTCATCGGCAATCTTACGAAAAGCCTCCCAATTTATTACTAAAGAATAGGAAGAGGCACCTGCAATGATCATTTTTGGTTTGTGCTCATGCGCCAACCGTTCTAGCTCGCAGTAGTCAAGTTCCTCAGTATCAGGATTAAGTCCATATGAAACGGAGTTGAAAATTTTACCGCTAAGATTGACTGATGATCCATGAGTCAAATGTCCCCCATGAGCAAGTGACATACCTAGAATTTTGTCGCCAGGCCGCAGCACAGATAAATACACGGCAGCATTTGCCTGTGATCCAGAGTGTGGCTGCACATTGACATATTCTGCTGCAAATAATGATTTTGCTCGATCTATTGCATACTGCTCAACTATATCAACGTACTCACAACCACCATAATAACGTTTGCCAGGATATCCTTCTGCATATTTATTTGTTAATAAAGATCCTTGCGCCTCCAGAACAGCTGGGCTGGCATAATTCTCTGAGGCAATTAACTCAATGTGGTCTTCTTGACGCCCAATTTCGCTTTTAATTGCCTCCCATACTGCAGGATCAATGTTTTGAATAGTTTGCTTAGATGAAAACATGTCAGTATCGCCATTGTATAATTGTCAGAAATCAGATTTTACCATTATCAATTGAAAACCGTGGGCGGATTCAAAAAACATCACTTTCTGTTAACTACTTTGTTTTCCACAAAAACCACATTATCTTTGTAACCCATTATAAGTATTCTGTTTTATCCTTTTACATAGGTTAAATATAGGTTATTCCTCTTCATTTTAGAAAAATCCGCACATTGCAATTGCTTACCTGACTAGTTAACATCATTGCTATATAGCGTATTTAAGGGCCATAAATTAAACAAACTTCTAAATTGTTTATATATTCGAATTTATCAGACTATGCTCATCTTAAAATTTGGAAAACTTACCTATAAATTTTCGCCGGATAAAACTTGAAAAAAAAACTCAACACATATTTCTTATATTGAAAGGCTAGCACATGCCAATCGATATCAATGAAATTCTCAACCAAACTCATGGTAAAAATTTTGAGCTTTTCGAAAAACATATAAACCCTGTTCTTGTCAAAGTATTACGCATAACGGGATTCAACCGTTCCTGGGTACGCGGTGAAGGTTCATATTTGTGGGATGAATCCGGCACACGTTATCTTGATTTTCTTACCAACTGGGGCGTGTTTAACGTTGGTCGTCGGCACCCAACTATTCGTAACGCACTACAACAAGTATTGGATTCTGATTTTCCCGGGTGGATTGGCCTTGATGCCCCCCCGCTTGCAGGCGCTCTTGCCCGCGAGCTTACGAAACGTACCCCCGGAAATCTCGATATAGTTTACTTCTGTAACTCTGGAACAGAGGCTGTAGAAGCTGCCATTAAATTTGCACGCGCTTCAACCGGTCGGCCTTGTTCAGTACATCTTACAAAATCTTTTCACGGCTTAACTACCGGTGCATTATCTTTGAGTGGCGAACAAAATTTCCGCAAAGGATTTGAGCCTCTTCTTCCGGGTAACTTAGAATTGGCCCCAGGCGACCTTAACGGTCTGGAAGCACGGCTTGCACAAGGTGACGTTGCTTCTTTTGTTTTTGAGCCAATTCAAGGAAAAAGAGTTAATATTCTTAGTAACGAATATCTCTTATCAGCACAGAATCTGTGTCGTAAGTATAAAACTCTTATGATTTGTGACGAAATTCAGTCCGGAATGGGTCGATCTGGTCGCTTTTTAGCCTGCCAATGGATTGAAGGATTGCAACCCGACATTATCTGTCTTTCTAAAGCTCTTTCAGGTGGGTATGTTCCACTGGGCGCCACTATCACCCGCCGAGAGATTTATGACAGCGTCTATGATTCAATGGATCGTGCTACTGTTCATGCGTGTACTTTTGGGATGGGAAATCTTGCAATGGCAGCAGGACTGTCTACGCTTGCCGTCTTAGATGATGAAAACCTTCTTACACGTGCGAATGAAACCGGCGCTCGTTTTCGACAGGGTATTGAGGCAATGGTGCCCCGTTTTGAGTTTTTAAAGGGTGTTCAGCAGCGAGGGATGATGATCGGCATTGAATTTGGAAAACCTAGCTCACTTCCCCTAAAAGCGGCTTGGGCAATGGCCAATAAAATAGATGAAAACCTATTTGCTCAGGCGATAGTCATTCCTCTTTTAGAGGATCACCACATCCTTACGCAGGTTGCTGGACATGCCGTACCAATCATAAAAATATTACCTCCCCTTAATATTGAAGATACTGATGTTGATTGGTTTCTAGGTGCGTTTGAAGACGTGATGGTGAAACTCCACAAATTTCCAGGGCCCGCCTGGGAGATCCTAATGAAAATTGGTAATCAAGCACTTACTGCAAAACAAAAAGAAAACCGGTCTACCACTATCTAAATATTTATTCACCTTCTTCTTTTGGTGCCTTTATTAATGGCTGCCTATACATCTAAATTTCGAACTCGTAATGCATTATTCTCAATAAATGCCCGGCGCGGCTCTACCACATCTCCCATTAAGGTAGAAAAAATATTATCGGCTGCAACGCCATCTTCTATCATAGCTCGCAGTAATATGCGGTTCTTCGGATCCATGGTTGTTTCCCATAATTGACCTGGATTCATTTCGCCCAAACCTTTATATCGTTGCGTGCTAAAGTCTTTTCCAACTTCAAGTAACAGCCAATCAAGCGCTTGTTTAAACTCTTTTACAAGGTGCGTCTGTTCGCCCCGTTTAACATAAGCCTTAGGGCCGAGTAATCCTTCAAGTAATTTAGAGGCTTCTTTTATATGAAAAAAATCTCCGCTATTCAAAAACTCTTGGTCTAAGTAGCTAACCTGCTTGTTCCCATGATGCATACGAATTATTTTCAAGCGATAATTCTCGTTTTCAGAATCATAATCTGGAATAATTTCTACTTCGTTAACACGTGCCGCTAATTTTGCAGCTCCTGTCGTAGCAGACCCCTCACTACTTAAGTCTATTTCAGGATGATAAAACAAAGCATGCATTACTTCGCTATCAATAAGTCTGCTCATTCGATCAATTACAGCTTCTGCCAACAGATACCGGTCAGCTAGCTTTGTTAAGCTTTCTTCTGTGATTGGTGGCTTACCATCATGTGTATGTAACTCAGCACCCACTAGTGCCTGTTTTAGCTGATACTGTTTCAGCTCATGATCATCTTTAACATAACGCTCTTTTTTACCCTGCTTAACCTTGTAAAGAGGTGGCTGGGCAATATAGACATAACCACGCTCAATCAATTCTTTCATATGCCGATAAAAAAAAGTAAGTAACAGTGTTCGAATATGCGCTCCATCTACATCAGCATCAGTCATTATAATAATACGATGGTAGCGCAGCTTATCAGGATTAAACTCATCTTTACCAATGCCCGTTCCAAGTGCCGTAATCAGTGAAATAATTTCCTGTGAAGCTATCAGCTTGTCGAAACGAGCTTTTTCTACATTAAGAATTTTTCCTTTCAACGGCAGAATTGCCTGAAATTTACGATCGCGCCCTTGCTTGGCAGATCCGCCCGCAGAATCTCCCTCCACAAGATAGAGTTCGCACAGAGCAGGATCTTTTTCTTGGCAATCAGCAAGCTTACCGGGAAGCCCCATCCCGTCTAAAACACCTTTTCTTCTAGTTAATTCTCGAGCTTTTCTGGCTGCTTCACGAGCTCTGGCTGCATCGATAATTTTGCTACAGATGGTTTTGGCATCATTCGGGTTCTCTAGTAAAAATTCTGAAAGTTTTTGAGCAACCACCTCTTCAACTACCGGACGGACCTCAGCTGAAACTAATTTTTCCTTTGTCTGAGAGGAAAATTTTGGTTCAAATAGTTTTATCGATAAAACACAAGCTAGCCCCTCGCGCATGTCATCGCCCATTGTTTCAACTTTAGATTTTTTTGCTAGATCATTCTTATCAATATAATTATTAAGTGTTCGTGTCAAAGCGGCACGCAAACCAGTTAAATGTGTTCCTCCATCCTTTTGAGGAATGTTATTTGTAAAACACAAAACTTGTTCAGCGTAGCTATCATTCCATTGCATAGATAACTCTACTTCAATGTCGTCTCTTCTCCCGGAAGCATAAAATAGATTAGGGTGTAGCGTAGACTTCGCCCGATTAATATATTCTACAAAACTTTTAACTCCACCAACAAAGGCAAAGCTTTCTTCTTTATTGCTTCGCTTGTCAAGCAAGTTAATCTTAACGCCGTTGTTAAGAAAAGAAAGTTCACGCAACCTCTTTGCGAAAATATCATAGTGATATTCTATATTTCCAAAAATTTCTTTGCTGGCTAAAAAGTGTACTTCTGTACCACGACGCTCTGTTTCGCCAACCTTGCTTAATTTGGTGGTCGGAGAGCCCATACCAAATTCCATCTGATATTTGTGGCCATCCCGTCGGACAGTAAGACGAAGCCATTCTGACAGAGCGTTTACCACTGAAACGCCTACACCATGAAGTCCACCGGATACTTTGTATGAATTATCATCAAATTTACCGCCTGCATGTAATTCTGTCATAACTATTTCTGCTGCAGATCTCTTAAACTCGTCATCTTGTTTAATGCCAACGGGAATACCTCGTCCGTTATCTTGCACGCTAACAGAGTTATCTGAATGAATAATTACTCCAATTTCATCACACTCTCCTGCTAACGCTTCATCGATGGCGTTGTCTAATACTTCAAAAACCATATGATGCAAACCCGTCCCATCACTAGTATCACCAATATACATTCCTGGTCGTTTTCGAACAGGATCCAACCCCTTTAGGATTTTTATATTGTCTGACCCATATTCTTCTTGAGTTTTATTTTTTGATTGTTTAGAAAGGGAGTTTTCGCTCATAGTAAATTTTTCTTTATTTTAGTTTAGTTTGGATTTTATCGTTTTCCAAAAGCGGGCTATATTCTCATTGGCATTACTACGTACTTAAAATTATCATTTCCCGGAATAGTGATTAGGGCGCTACTGTTTGAATCACCGAATGAACATTGTATTGTTTCACTTGTTAGATTATTTAGTACATCTAATAAATAAGATATATTAAAACCTATATCTAACTCTTCTCCCTTATAACTTACTTCTAGTTCTTCTTGAGCCTCTTCTTGCTCATTATTACTACAAACTATACGTAATTTTCCTTCTGTTAAAATTATACGTACCCCACGAAATTTTTCGTTAGATAAGATAGAAGCTCTTTGTAGAGTCTGTAAAAACAATACCCGGTTTAATTCGATATGTTTTTTATACCCGGATGGGATCACCCTATTATAATCCGGAAATTTTCCCTCTACTAGTTTTGAGACTAAAACAACATTCGCAAAGGTAAAACGTATCTGATTTTTAAATAGTTCAATCGTTACTGGATCTTCGTTTTCTTTTAATTGTTTTGTTAGTTCTAATACTGCTTTTCGAGGAAGAATAATTTCTTTTTTTTCTTGTTTTTCTTCAAGAGCTAGAAAAGAAAATCCTAATCTATGTCCATCTGTTGCGACAGCTTTTAAACTATGCTCTTCCTTTACCAAAAGAAGACCGTTTAAATAATATCGAATATCTTGCTGGGCCATCGCATATTGTACAAGTAACAAAAGTTTTTTTAGTTCCCCTTCCTTTACTATAATTTTATCTTCGATTTCTGTTTTTTCTGGAAGCTTTGGAAAATCTTCTGTTGGAAGTGTTTGTAAGTTAAATCTACTTTTACCTCCTTTCAAAAGCAATCTTTTTTCTTCCCCTTCTAATGTAATATCAGTTTTATCAGGCAGTGCTCGAAGTATATCTTGAAGTTTTTTTGCTCCAACGGTTACTGAACCTTGCTGTTCTTTAATACTAGAATTATCTTCAGTTGTAGATGTTATTTGAATTTCAAGATCTGTTGCAATACATGATATTTTTTTGTTTTTTCTTTCAATTAATACGTTTGAAAGAATTGGTAATGTATGTCGACGTTCGACGATTCTAGTAATTGATTCTAGTTGTTTTAGTAAAGACTCTTTATCTGTTTGTATTAGTTTCATTTATTTAAACCTTAATAATAATAATAAGCCTTAGATAAGTCATGTATTAAAAAAAAAAGATAATGTTATTAGTAATATAAATTATAAACTGGTGTTGTATCATTTCTGTATTAATAGTGAATCAATTGTGAATAGATTTTTATAATCCAGTTTAAAAAATTTTATCCACAAATTAAACAGAAGTTTATCCGCGTAAAATATGGAGTAAAGTATTAAAATCTCGGTTTGTAGATGAATCTGAGGCTCGAAGCTCTGCTATTTTTCGGTAGCCATGTAAAACTGTTGTATGGTCTCTTCCACCAAAAGCCTCTCCTATGTCAGGTAGGCTTAAAGGAGTTAATTCTTTTGCTAATGCCATTGCCATTTGTCGTGGCCGGGCAAAAACCCGAGAGCGTTTTTTAGAATACATTTCTGCAACTTTTATCTTATAGTAATCTGCAACTGTTTTTTGGATATTTTCAATTGAAATTTGCCTATTCTGTACAGCCAACAAATCTTTGAGTGCCTCTCGTGCAAGATCTAACGTTAGTTGGTGACCTGTAAACCGAGAGTAAGCTAACACCCTTTTTAAAGCTCCCTCTAATTCTCGTACATTTGAGCGTATATATTTAGCAATATAAAAAGCAACATTTTCGTCCAGGACAATTTTTTCCATTAGCGCTTTTTTTATTAGTATAGCAACACGCATTTCCAGTTCAGGTGGCTCAACTGCAACTGTCAGGCCCCATCCAAAACGAGAAATCAATCGTTCTTCCACTCCTGATATTTCTTTTGGATAAGAGTCACAGGTAATTATTACTTGTTTGTGTGATTCAGTTAACGCATTAAATGCATAAAAGAACTCTTCTTGTGTCCGGTTTTTTCCTCCAAAAAATTGAATATCATCTATTAGCAACAAGTCTAGTGAGTGATAATATTTTTTAAATTCATCAAAGGCTTTGTGTTGATATGCGCGAACAACGTCAGATACATATTTTTCCGCATGAATATACCGAACTTTTGCCTGATTGTTTTCCGAAAGAACGTAATTACCAATTGCTTGAATTAGATGTGTTTTTCCTAATCCAACACCACCATATATAAATAAAGGGTTATAAGCACTCCCCGGCTTTTCTGCAACTTGTATAGCTCCGGCACGAGCTAACTGGTTGGCTTTTCCGTTTACAAAGGTTTTAAAAGTGAAAAACGGATTTAGTCGACTCTTATTTATTTCTGTAGAAGGTCTTCTTGCAGCGGGCGAGGGCTTTGTTGTTTTTAAAACTGGCGTAGTAACTACCGCTTCTTTCTGGACAACTGTTTCTGTAGTTTGCTCTGTCTTTTCATCAATTTTTAATTCGAAGCCAATGGTTCTAGAAAAATGGTTTTTTGCTATTTGTTCAATACTTGGTAAAAAATTATCTTTGACCCACTGTAAAACAAAACGGTTCGGGGCTACAAGTATTAGCTCATCATTTGTGATAGACAGTCTAAGTTGCAGTGGTTTAATCCAGGTATTAAACTGCTGAGCACTTAATTCACTCTCAAAGTGTTGAATGCAAGAAAGCCAAAAGGTATCTGTTGTTGCCATAATTTTGAGATATTTTTCAGAAACTAAGAGCGCTATAAACGTTGAGCGAGTTTATGTATTCTAGTCCTTTTTTGTCGACTTATCCACAGGGTTGGGGTGCTGTGGATAAGAAAAAATGGTTGGTTTTTGGCAAATAAGATTAAGGGTTTTTAGTAACCATTGTTCTAACTAAGGACGATATACGGAGAAGACAGAAGAATTACTAACAATTTTTCTGGTCTTTTATGTTTTTTGTTATTAAAACAATGACTATAAATAATTTATTCGTAGTGTTAAATAGAGTAATTAACATGTTATGAGTAATTAACATGTTATGAGTAATTATAAGTTGACATTATCCCATGTAAAGTGTTGTAATTCAGGGCTTATTTATCAGGGCACAGAGAAAAGTTTTGGATCAAACTTTATTTCTAGGGCCAGAGCTTAAAGCTAAACGTCGAAAGAAAGGAAAGTAGATGAAGCGCACTTATCAACCATCAGTTATAAAGAGAAAACGAACGCATGGATTTAGGGTTCGGATGAAAACCAGTAGTGGTGCCGCAATTATCAGAGCTCGCCGCGCTAAGGGCCGTGTTAGTTTGGCGGTATAATAGCCGGCTCTAGGCGCGCTGACATATAAAAGAATTGAATTATTCGTTTGTTGCCAAATGTTTCCAAAATATCACAGGCTGCACAATTCCAAAGAATTTTCATCGGTGATCCGATTCAGATGCGCTGAAAGTAGTAATTTTTTACAAATCTTCGCAAAGCCTAACGATCTTCTTCATTCAAGATTAGGGTTAATCGTTGCTGGTAAAGTTGAGCGATTAGCAGTTAAGCGCAATCTAGCTAAGCGGGTCTTGCGAACCGTATTTAGTGAGCAACAAAAAGATTTTGTGGGATTAGATGTGGTAGTTCGTTTACGATGCCGCATTACCAGAGCAGATTCTTCCAGAATGAAGGAAGAATACAAGGCATTACTAATTAAATTACATAGATGTTGCGGATAATTATAGGCTTTATTAAGTTTTACCAATATTTTTTGAGTCCTTTTTTTGGGCCCTCGTGTAGGTTTAGTCCTACCTGTTCTCATTATGCTAGAGAAGCGCTTGTTAAGCATGGATTCTGGCGGGGAATGTGGTTGAGTGTGTGGAGAATTCTTCGTTGTAACCCGTGGGTCAGCGGTGGACATGATCCAGTTCCTTAGTCGCCGGCATTACTTAGGATATTAATAGTGTGGCGCACAAATTTTTTTAATACAAAATAATAATTAACGATGGATATCAAAAAACTTGTTCTTGTTATGGTTTTTTTCACTTCAGGATTATTCCTGTGGGAAGAATGGCAGGCGGGACAGCAGAGTACAGCGCCACAAGTTGCTACAACGTCTACAACGGCTACTACGGCTAGTAAGGCGGCACAAGGTGCGACCGGGTCTGATAGTAAATTCGAGGAGGACGGAGCTCCGGTTCCTGGAGAAAAGCTTATCTCCTCTCAGCAAATTAATGGTACTGGTTCAGGAGGGGTCGCTGCTCCCGTGGTCGCATCCACTGGATTAGAGTCGGGAACAAAAATTGTAGTTAAAACTGATATGGTTTTAGCTGTAATAGACACAGCTGGTGGGGATATACGAGATCTAGATTTATTGAAGCACCCATCCCGAGCAGATAAGAGCATCCCGTTCGCTTTGTTACAAAGTGAATTTCCTCGGGTTAATGTTGCGCAGTCTGGCTTTACAGCTGGAGAAGGCCTTCCCACACATAAAACCCTCTACACGACAGAATCTGAAAGTTATACGCTAGCTGCTGGCGAGGATAAAATCGAGATACGGCTTTCTGCTCCTGAGGTTGATGGAATAAAAGCAACTAAGGTTTATACCTTTCATCGTGGAAGCTATGTCATTGATGTTAAATTCGAAATTGACAATCAAGGAAGTGAGGTGCTTCAGCCTTTTTCTTATTTCCAGGTGATGCGTGATACCGTTCCCGTAGAAGCTTCGATGTTTATAATGCCGCAATTTAATGGCGCGACGGTTTATACAGAGGAAGAAAAATTCCAAAAAATACCGCTAGATGAAATAGCTGATGGAACAGCTACTTACCCTACAAATACCGATAATGGCTGGCTTGCCATGCAACAGCATTATTTTCTTACTGCTTGGCTTCCAGAAGCTGAAACAAAGAGAGAAAATTTCGCTAAACACCACGGGGGATATAAATATTCCGCAGGAGTAATTGTGCCGGCAGGTACAATTCGGCCGGGTGAGATTGGTAGTGTAGAGGTTCCACTTTATGTGGGCCCACAGGAACAAAGTAAGCTGGCTGCATTATCACCAGGCCTTGATTTAGTGGTTGATTATGGCTGGCTTACTGTGATTGGGGCGCCGTTATTCTGGTTGTTATCCTACTTTCATTCTTGGACTGGAAACTGGGGATTCTCAATTATTCTTTTGACAATGTTGGTTAAGCTAATCTTTTTCCCATTGTCTGCAGCTGGCTATCGTTCAATGGCAAAATTAAAGGCAGTTGCTCCTAGATTGAAGCTCTTACGTGAACAACATAAGGGAAAAGATAAGCAGAAAATGAACCAGGCAATGATGGAGTTCTATAAAGTAGAGAAGATTAATCCGATGGGTGGTTGTTTGCCTATATTGGTTCAAATCCCAATATTTATTTCACTTTATTGGGTATTACTTGCCAGTGTAGAGCTGCGCTATGCTCCTTTTGTGTTATGGATACAAGATTTATCCTCGCCGGACCCATTTTATGTATTGCCTTTGATCATGGGCGTTTCCATGTATATTCAAACCAAGCTGAACCCGGCTGCAACTGATCCGATTCAGCAAAAGGTAATGCAGATTATGCCTTTGGTTTTTTGTGTATTTTTCTTCTTTTTCCCCGCAGGACTTGTGCTGTATTCTGTAATTAATAACTCGCTTTCTATTTTACAACAATGGCAAATTACGCGGATGTACGCTCCGTCTACTGTCCCAGCAATTAAGAAAAGATGATCTGAGGAAAAGCAACGGCGTATATAATTGAGGTTTAGCTCAATTTATTTTCATGGGAAATACTGACATTATTGCCGCTATTGCTACTCCGCCGGGACGAGGCGGGGTTGGAGTGGTACGTGTTTCCGGCAAAGACCTTCAACAAATAATTCAAGAGATATTGGGACTCTTTCCAAAGAGTCGTCATGCTAGTCTAAGTAATTTTAAAGACGAGAATGGGCTGATCATAGACCAGGGCATTGCTGTCTTTTATCCCTCCCCTCATTCCTATACCGGTGAAGATGTATTAGAGTTGCAAGGTCACGGTGGGCCGGCAGTAATGGATATGTTGCTATCTCGCTGCCTTTCTCTGGGCGCAAGGTTGGCTCAGCCAGGAGAGTTTACCTTGCGCGCCTTCCTTAACAACAAGCTTGATCTGGCCCAGGCAGAAAGTGTCGCGGATATTATAGACGCGAGTACCGGCGAAGCAGTGCGCTGTGCCATGCGCTCATTGCAAGGGGAGTTTTCCGCCGCCATTCATGCGCTGACACAAACAATTATTGACTTGCGTATGCTTATAGAAGCGACATTAGACTTTCCAGAAGAAGAAACTAGTTTTCTTCGACACCCCGATATTTATAGCCGGCTTGAAAATATTAAATCAGAACTTGAGGGCATAATTGCTGCTGCACGGCAGGGAAGCTTACTTCGTGAAGGAATTCAAGTTGTGTTAGTAGGGCAGCCTAATGTGGGAAAATCCAGCCTAATGAATAAGCTGGCAAAAGAAGAGGTCGCTATTGTTACTTCAACTCCGGGCACAACCCGGGACGCTATCCGGGAGACCATTCAAATTGATGGAGTGCCGATTCACCTTATAGATACTGCCGGACTGAGAGATACTGATGACGAGGTTGAAAAAATAGGCATTGCCCGTGCTTGGGCGGCCATTGAGAAGGGAGGGTTGGTGCTCTTGTTGACGGACTGCCGTTATGGGCTAACTTCTGAAGATCAGGTGATACTTGATAAGCTTCCAGCAGGAGTGCCTTTAATTCATATAATCAACAAAATTGATTTACTAAAAGAATTGCCCTGTGCCCCAGACAAGAAAGATAAAATTTATCTTTCCGCAAAAACCGGCGCCGGCATAGAGCCGCTCCGGCAAAGGCTCCTTGAAATTGTTGGCTGGAAATCAGGCTCTTCCACGGGCGAGGGTTTGTTTATGGCCCGCCGCCGCCATTTGAAGGCTCTCTCTGATACAAATAAACATTTGGAGGATGCTTGCACGATAACTAAGCAAGAGATTAGGGCGGAGTTGCTTGCAGAGGAGTTGCGGCTTGCACAGCTTACCTTGTCATCGATTACCGGCGAATTCAGTGCAGATGATTTGCTGGGGGAAATATTTTCTCGCTTTTGTATCGGTAAGTAGCTTGCTCTCCAAAACACGCGCTACCCGGGGTGAAGCATAGGCTGTCTTTTGAAGACAGCTCTATCTGGGGGCTAGTTTATAACAATGTTTCACGTGAAACATTGTTATAAAGATCGCGGGACGTTTCACGTGAAACAGTTTCGGCGCCAGAACGAAGTAAAATTTGTTGTCCGTCTAAAATAAGAGAGCGGCCTTTTGTCCCAATGATCCCAGTAGGGCCTTAGTCAGTTGTCGGCAAGCGGCAGAGATAGATGGTTACACCGGCGCCAATAATGCCTAGCGTCGCAACCGCCCACCATTGTCCTATAATCCAAACTGACAGTGACATGCTGGCCCAGAGCGTCGCCAATGCCCGCCAACGCACGCGGCGGGGAAGGCCGTTACCAGATTGGTATTGGCGGACAATTGGGCCAAGGTGGCGATTGGCAAGCAGCCAACCGTGAAAACGCGGAGATGATTTGGCGAAACAAGCGGCCGCCAGGAGAATAAACGGCGTGGTGGGTAGTAGTGGCAGTATCACCCCAAGCACGCCAAGGGCAATTGAAAGGCAGCCTACACTGATTAATAGAATTTTGATGGTATGGTGCTTCATAAGCTTTGTTTTGTAACAAGTGATAATAACAGAGAGATGGTGTTGGCCCAATCTGTCTCTATCCTTCCATTGCCCTGGTGTGGCAGTTGATGAGCTGGGTTCGGCACGATAACATTTGTATTTGGTTTGCCGTATAATATATTTTTCTAAAAATGGCTTTATAAGGCATTGGTTCAGATGAGTGTTTCTGAAAAATTTGATGTTATCGTGGTAGGTGGCGGACACGCAGGCACTGAGGCTGCGCTGGCATCCGCGAGGATGGGAAGAAAAACTCTTTTACTTACTCATAATATTGAAACCTTGGGGCAGATGTCATGCAATCCTTCTATAGGTGGGATTGGAAAGGGTCATTTGGTTAAAGAGATCGATGCGCTTGGTGGGGCCATGGCTGCCGCTGCGGATGAGGCAGGAATTCAGTTTCGCATTCTTAATGCGAGCAAGGGTGCGGCGGTTCGTGCAACTCGCGCTCAAGCTGACAGAATGCTTTACCGACAGGCAATTCGCCGCCGACTAGAAAACCAGCCGAATCTAAGCTTATTTCAACAGGCAGTAGACGATTTCACTTTAGAGGGTAGCCGGGTTACGGGAGTTGTTACTCAACTGGGAATTAAATTTTTTTCCGATACTGTAGTATTAACTGCTGGGACGTTTCTTGCTGGCCTTGTGCACGTTGGGTCAAGCAATTTTCGAGCCGGGCGTGCAGGGGATCCCTCATCAAATACTCTTGCGAGTCGTTTGCGAGAAATGGACCTAGCTGTTGGAAGACTAAAAACGGGCACGCCCCCGCGCATTGATGGCCGCTCCATAGACTATTCGGTTTTGGCAGAACAGCCTGGCGACAGTCCTGTCCCATCGTTCTCATTTTTAGGCAGCGCCTCTCAGCATCCTTCTCAGTTATCCTGCTGGATAGCTTCTACTAATGAGCGCACCCACAATATTATTCGTGCCGGATTAGATCGATCGCCTTTATATACGGGTACGATAGAAGGAATTGGTCCTCGGTATTGCCCTTCCATCGAAGATAAGGTCGTGCGGTTTTCTGATAAATCGGCGCATCAGATCTTTTTGGAGCCGGAAGGTCTCAATACCAACGAAGTCTATCCTAATGGCATTTCTACAAGTTTACCATTTGATCTGCAGGTTGATTTGGTGCGCTCCATTAAGGGGCTAGAAAAAGCACATATTACCAGTCCCGGATACGCGATCGAATATGATTATTTTGATCCGCGAGGGCTTAAAAGCTCACTTGAAACTAAGGCTATTGAAGGGCTATTTTTCGCTGGACAAATCAACGGCACCACTGGCTATGAAGAGGCGGCGGCACAAGGTCTGTTGGCGGGGATTAATGCCGGACGCAAATCACAGGGGCAAGATGGATGGTGTCCACAGCGCGACGAGGCTTATCTCGGAGTATTGGTAGACGACCTAATTACGCGTGGAGTGACGGAGCCATATCGAATGTTCACTAGCCGAGCAGAGTATCGTTTGCAGTTGCGCGAAGATAATGCTGATTTACGCTTGACTGAAATCGGACGTAAGCTTGGAGTTGTTGATGACGTCCGTTGGGTGGCGTTTGAATCTAAGCGTGAGGCAATTGGCGGCGAACAGAAAAGATTAAAAAAGATTTTTATTGGACCAAATGCCGGAATAAGGAACGTGCCGGAGGAGGAAATGATCCGAGTATTGGGCGGCTCTATTGAACGAGAGTTTTCGCTATATGAGTTGTTGCGCCGACCTGATGTAACCTATAAGAAGTTAATGTCGCTGTCAGGGGTTGAGGAAATTGCCATTGATATCAAGGTATCGGCTCAGGTTGAAATCCAGGCGAAATATTCTGGTTATATCGAAAGACAAAAAGCTGAAGTGGAGCGCAATAAACATTATGAAAAGATGGTTTTGCCCCAGAAATTGGATTATCAGTCCGTACGGGGTCTTTCTAACGAGGCGCAGCAAAAATTAAATCAGCATAAACCAGAAACTTTGGGTCAGGCGGCACGGATCTCTGGAATTACTCCGGCGGCAATTTCGTTATTGTTGGTACACTTGAAACGTGGCTTTGTAGAGCAGAAAGAAAAGAATAAAAAAAGAGCGTGAATTTAGAATCACAACTGGCTGAAGGGGTTGCTGCGCTGGGGATTTCCCTTCCAGAAGGATCTGCGGTTCGTTTGCTGCAGTATCTAGATTTGGTCGAGAAGTGGGGTAAAGTATACAACTTGACATCGGTACGCAAGCCGGAAGAAATGTTAAGTCGACACCTGTTTGATAGCTTGGCTGTTTTACCGCATATTGCAGGGCCATTAGTTGCAGATGTGGGCAGTGGAGCGGGTTTGCCAGGAATCCCTTTGGCTCTAGCGCGACCTGACTGGCATGTGGTTCTGTTTGAAAGTAATCAAAAGAAAGCGGTATTTCTACAGCAAGCCCGAATCGAGTTGGGCTTAAAAAATATTGAGGTAATTGGAGAGCGAGTTGAGGGCTATAGTCCGAAAGAAAAATTTGACACGGTTATATCTCGGGCCTTTTCCAGCCTTTCTGTTTACGTCCAGCTGGCAGGGCACCTGTGCAAAGAAGATGATAAAGGGGGCACGATAGTAGCAATGAAAGGAGAAAGTCCCCAAGAAGAGCTGAAGCAAATCCCAGAACAATTTTCTGTAAATAAGATATTTCCGGTTATGGTTCCAAGTCTTAATGCAAAGCGCCATCTTGTGTTCATTAAACGAAAATAATTTAAGCGGCACATAATTCGACGATTATGTATATAGCAACAAAAATTCGGGGGGAGGTTTAGTGGCGAGAATTTTGGCGATAGTAAACCAGAAGGGTGGAGTGGGAAAAACCACAACGAGCGTAAATTTAGCAGCAAGTCTTGTGGCTGCAAAACGCAAGGTGCTGCTGGTTGATCTGGACCCGCAAGGCAATGCCACTATGGGGAGCGGTGTAGATAAAAGAGCGCTGCAGAGGACGGTTTACCATGCTTTAGTGAGTAGTCAATGTATAACGGATATTCGTATAACCACAACCAGTGGGAAGTATGATCTAATTCCTGCAAATCGTGACCTGGCCGGCGCTGAGATTGAAATGGTGGGGCTCCAGCGGCGTGAAATGCGATTGAAAGATTCACTAGAAAAAATTAAAAATGAATATGATTTCATTCTCCTAGATTGCCCGCCCGCGCTTAGTTTACTAACGCTTAATGGTTTATGTGCGGCAAGTGCCGTGATGATTCCAATGCAATGTGAATATTATGCATTGGAGGGGCTAAGTGATTTAGTTAATACCATAAAAAGAGTGCGCGCCAACCTAAATCCAGTTCTGGAGATTGAGGGTTTGTTGCGGACAATGTATGACCCAAGAAGCGCCCT
>Ga0308010_1000542_pt1 | contig 24005 bp, 21 predicted proteins | sample Neamet129_FD_202368 | JGI IMG/M metagenome (GOLD analysis project Ga0308010, IMG submission 202368) | Marine microbial communities from water near the shore, Antarctic Ocean - #129 | ecosystem: Environmental > Aquatic > Marine > Unclassified | place: Southern Ocean | collected 2014-07-24 | reverse complement strand
TTACTGCTACGCTGTTAGCTTGTGAAGTTGCCGCTTTAGCAAAACAAAACAAAAGTTCTTTCTATGAAGAATTATTAAATATTTATATCCGAAACAACTTTTACAAAGAACATTTAATTGCTATCACTAAAAAAGGAATGAATGGTGCTACAGAAATTAAACAAATGTTAAGTGATATGCGTAACAATCCGTTAACTGAAATTGACGGAGAAAAAGTAGCATCACTTTCTGATTATGAAGCATCAACAAGAAAAAACTTAATTACTGGTGAAATAACAAACATTGATTTACCAAAATCTAATGTGTTAATTTATCAAACTACAAACGGAACAAGAATTGCAGCAAGGCCAAGTGGAACAGAACCAAAAATAAAATTCTATTTTAGCGTGAATGCGCAGTTAGATGTTGCTGAAAATGCTGATGCTGTTGAAGCTGAATTAGACGCTAAAATTCAACGAATTATTAAAGAAATGAAACTAAACTAATGGGGTACTTTAAAGACATCTTAAAATACGAGAAGAAATATAGAAAATTTACGGTTCTAAATATTCTTTTTAATATTCTATACGCTGTTTTTAATGTTTTATCTGTCCTTGCTTTTATTCCTGTTCTAAATATATTATTTGGTACAGAAAAAAAAGTAATCATCAAGCCTATTTATGAAGGTTTAACAAATATTGGAAGTTATCTTGAAAATAGTTTTAACTATTTTATTTATCAAAAAATTATTGATGATGGTGAAATCAACGTCCTGTTATTTATCTGCTTATTATCCCTTTCATTATTCTTTTTCAAAAACTTATTTAGATATTTAGCTTCTTATGTAATTACTTTTTTAAGAACAGGAATCGTAAAAGATTTAAGAGATAAGCTATACAGTAAAATTGTAGAATTACCCATAGCATACTTTTCAGAAAAAAGAAAAGGAGATATCATTGCACGTATGACTTCGGATGTGCAAGAAGTTGAAAACTCTATTTTAACCTCTATAGAAACCATTGTTAGAGAACCTTTAACGGTCATTATTTCGATAACTATTATGCTTTTTATGAGTTTAAAATTAACACTGTTTGTTTTTATTTTACTCCCTGTTTCTGGCTTTATAATTTCTTCAATCAGTAAAAAATTAAAAGCAAGCTCGGGAAAAGCACAAAAAGAGACGGGTAACTTTTTATCATTTATAGAAGAAACATTAACAGGCTTAAGAATTATTAAGGGTTTTAATGCTGAAAATGTAATTCAGGAAAAATTCAATAACTCTACGCTAAGTTTTAGAAAATTAATGACCAGCGTTTTTCATAGACAAACTCTAGCTTCACCAATGAGTGAATTTTTAGGGTCTGCAACTATTATTGCGATTCTTTGGTATGGAGGTGCAGAAGTTATCAATAAGACAAGTGCTTTAGATTCTAGTAAATTTTTAGGGTATATCCTTTTATTTTACACCGTTTTAAATCCTATTAAATTAATAACGACAACATTCTATAATATTCAAAAAGGAGAAGCTTCTGCCGAAAGAATCATGTCTGTTTTAAATACTGAAAACAGTATTAAAGACAAGCTGAATGCAGCAACACAAGAAGGTTTTACAAATAAAATTGAATTTAAAAATATTTCATTTAAATATAAAGATGATTATGTTTTAAAAGACTTTTCATTAACGATTCATAAAGGTGAAACGGTTGCTTTGGTTGGACAATCGGGAAGTGGAAAATCGACTTTAGCCAATCTTATTACTCGTTTTTATGACGTTAATAAAGGTGATATTCTTATTGATGATCAAAACATTAAAGACGTTACAAAAAGATCTTTACGAGACTTAATGGGGATTGTTTCTCAAGATTCCATTTTATTTAACGATACGATTGCAAATAACATTAAGTTAGGAACTCAAGATGCAACAGATGCTGCTGTTTTAGAAGCTGCTAAAATTGCAAATGCAGATGAATTTATTCAAAATTTACCTGAAAAATACAACACGAATATTGGTGATAGTGGAAACACACTTTCTGGAGGACAAAAACAACGTTTATCTATCGCAAGAGCAGTTTTAAAGAATCCGCCAATTATGATTTTAGATGAAGCTACTTCTGCTTTAGATACAGAATCTGAACAATTGGTACAAATTGCTTTAGAAAAAATGATGCAAAATAGAACCTCTTTAGTAATTGCACACAGACTTTCTACGATTCAAAAAGCAGATACAATTGTTGTACTAAAAAAAGGTAAAATTGTTGAACAAGGTAAACACGAGGAATTACTAGCTAAAAAAGGCGAGTACTTTAAGTTAGTTACCATGCAATCGTTTTAATACTCCATTCAATAACTAAACGCAACATCAACGCGGTCATCTTCAGTTTCTATTGCTTTTAATACACAAAGAAGTATTTCTTATTCTATAAAAAGTAGGTGTTTATTTTTTTTTGTTGATATTTCATCAATATCTCCCCCATTTTCTGATGAATTAAATTCACAGCTTTTAAAGGTCTTAGCATCACTTTAAAACTGGTTATTTTCCCTTCATCATTCCAAGAAATCATATCAATTCCGTTAACAAGAACACCGTCAATTTCAACTTCAAATTCTAATAGCGTTTCTGTTTCATTAACAACTTCTCTAACATATTTAAAAGTATCATTAGAAAACACAACAAACGCAGCAGACAAGTACAAAAAAGTAATTTGTTTTCCTTTCTGAGGGGTGTGTACAACAGGTGAATGAAACACAACATCATCAGCTAAAGTTGCTAGTAATTTAGTTGTATCTTGATTAAAAAGAATGTGGTGCCAAGTTTCAAGATTTGTATTCATTTAGTTTTGTTTTAATCCTAAAGATACACCTTTTTCAATCATAAAATTAACGGAAGCTTCATGTTCATTTGGAATTTCACCATCTAAAATCGCTTCTTTTATCGCTTCTTTTATTTGTCCGATTTCTCTACAAGGCTTTAAATTAAAAGCTTTCATAATTTCTTCTCCAGAAACTGGTGGCTGAAAATTTCTGACTTTATCTCTTTCCTCTACTTCTTTAATTTTGATTCTTACCAATTCGAAGTTTTGATGATAGCGCTTAAATTTCTTCGGATTTTTGGTGGTAATATCTGCCTCACACAAAATCATTAAAGAATTAATATCGTCACCTGTATCAAATACCAAACGCCTTACAGCAGAATCGGTAACTTCTGAAGCCAAAACAATTGGACGTGAACTTAACAATACCATTTTTTGAACAAACTTCATTTTATTATTCAATGGCATTTTTAAACGTTTGAATAATTTATAGACCATTTTAGAACCTACAAATTCATGTGCATGAAACGTCCATCCAACTTTTTTACTAAATTTTTTAGTAGGTGCTTTACCAATATCATGCAATAAAGCTGCCCATCTTAACCAAACATCATTTGTGTTTTCGGCAATATTGTCTACAACTTCTAACGTATGATAGAAGTTATCTTTATGCTTCTGTCCTTCAACCTCTTCCACTCCTTTTAAAGCAATTAACTCTGGAAGAATATGTGGTAATAAACCTGTTTCTTCTAACAATAAAAATCCTACGGATGGTTTTACTGATGACATAATTTTATTCAATTCATCAACAACTCTTTCACTCGTTATGATGTTAAGTCTGTCAGCGTTTTTACTTATTGATGAAAGTGATTCCCCTTCAATTATAAAGTTTAACTGTGTTGCAAAACGAATAGCACGCATCATTCTTAGAGGATCGTCAGAATAAGTAATATCAGGATCTAATGGCGTTTTAATAATTTTATTTTCTAAATCTTCAATTCCGTTAAAAGGATCTAATAATTCGCCATAATTATCTTCATTTAAACTTAGAGCTAATGCATTAATTGTAAAATCTCTTCTATTTTGATCATCTTGTAAAGTTCCTTTAGAAACCTCCGGGTTTCTACTTTCGACGGTGTAAGATTCTTTTCTAGCACCAACAAACTCAATTTCAACATCTTTAAAACGCAACATTGCTGTTCCGTAGGTTTTAAAAACTTGTACTTTTGGTTTGTTTGGTAGTAATTGAGAAACTTTTAAAGCCAGCTCGATTCCACTTCCAACTGCAACAACATCGATATCCTTTGCTGTTCCTCTTTTTAAGAAAAAGTCGCGCACAAAACCACCAATCACATAACTCTCTATTTGTAATTGTTTTGATGCCTCTGATATTACACTAAAAATTTCTGATGAAATTGCTTCTTTGAAGAATTGCTTTTGCATGAATTTAAGCTCTTAAAACCTTAATTTAATAACCTTCAACTTTAAATAGTTTCCGGTTTTGGGTTCATTTTATATTGACGCAAATTTACTATATAATCAACACAATCCAAAATTGCCGCACTAATTTATTGAAATGATTTTGGTCTAATAGCCTTCTTAAAACTTACAGCTCTAAAAACAATCAGTTTACCAAACCTTTTAATTCGTTTCCTGTAAAATTTACTTTAAACAACTGTATTATTTTCCGCTAATAACCACCTAAAAAACAATAGCTTATTATAATTTATACTCTTTGTTTTTTCTTATGTTATTAAAAAAACGTAGTTTTTTTCGTTAAAGGGCTACCAAATTGACTCCAAACTTTAGTCCTTATTTTTGTTTTTAAAATTGTGCATTCAAAATAATTCTAAAAATACTACCTTTGTGTTTTTATATAAAATACATGATTAAAAAAATTCCGAATTATATAAAATACATCTTTACAAATGTTTTTTTTCTATTTATTTTCATCACTCTTTTTAGAGGTCTCTTCTACCTATTTTTCGCACAACTAGAAAACACTTATTCTCTAGAAATACAAAAAGCTATTTTGCTTGGTATTCGTTTTGACTTAAGATTAGCTATTCTTACTATTTTCCCTTTAGCAATATTTGTTTTAAGTACAAATTATCGTTTTTTTGAACGCCTAATTTATAAAAGAACAGCAACAATTTACCTCATTTTATCCTACTTAATTTTAACACTGTTTTACCTATTCGATTTTGGATATTATGAGTATTTAGGAATCCGTTTAGACGCATCTTCACTCCGTTTTTTAGGTAATTTTAAAATATCTTTTCAGGTTTTAATTGAAAGTTATCCGGTTTACAAAGGTGTTATAGGATTGCTTGTTTTAGGTTTTATCATCTATAAATATGCCACTTTTGTTTATCAATTATTTTCAAAAACACATCAAAAAATAACTAAAAAACTAAAAGCAGTATTCTTTATTTCAAGTATTCTACTTTTCTCTTTTGGTATTTACAATAGCATAACGCATTATCCTTTGCGCTGGAGTGAAGCTTTTTTCTCTAAAAACAATACTATAAACCAGTTTGCTTTAAACCCAGTTCTATACTTCTTTGATAGTTTTAAATTTAGAAGTGAGGGTGTAGACCTCGAGAAATTTAAAGCCTATTACCCCGTAATTGCGAAACATCTAAACTTACCACAAGACAGCATTAATTTCGAGAAAAAAGTAACTTTTAAAAATCCATATATAGAAAAGCCAAATATTGTCTTTGTAATGTTAGAATCTGTAGGAACTGCCACTATGAGTTTTTATGGAAACCCATTGAATAGCAGTCCGAATATGGATTCGATAATTAAAGAGAGTTTAAGTTTTTCTAAATTTTATGTTCATAAACCAGGAACTGCAGGTAGCGTTTTTGCAAGTATTACTGGTTTACCAGATATTGAAGATATAAAAACAGCTTCTAGAAACCCTATGATAATAGATCAGCGTATTATTTTTGATCAATTTAATGGGTACGAAAAGCTATATTTTTTAGGAGGATCTGCAAATTGGGCAAATATCAGAGGCGTTTTTCAATCAAACATAAAAGACTTGAAAATTTATGAAGAAGGAAGTTTTGAAGAAGAAAATAGAGCTGATGTTTGGGGAATTGATGATTACGACTTATTTAAAGAATCTGACAAAAAATTAAAAAATTTACACGAAAAAGGAAAACCTTTTGTTGCTTACATTCAAACAGCAACAAATCACATGCCTTATACAGTACCGAATAAAAAAGAAAGCTTCACCCCTATTTTAGAAAATGAAATAGATGAAAAAACCTTACTAAAAGGAGGCTTTAGATCTTTAGATCAATTAAACGGAATTCGTTATTTAGACTTTAATGTTACACGTTTCTTAGAAAGAGCAAAAGAATCTGGCTATTATGACAATTCAATTTTTGTTTTTTTTGGCGATCATAGAGGAGGAATGAAAAAACTAGATTTCTTAAACAATAATGAAGATGATTTAGGAATACAATTACATCATGTTCCGTTTTTTATTCATGCTCCAAAATATGTAAAACCTCAAGAAATAGATAAATACGCAAAATTAGTAGATGTTTTTCCAACTGCTACAAGTTTAGCGAAAGTAGATTACATAAATTATACTTTAGGAAGAGATTTACTAGATAGCACAACGATAAATACTGCTGCTTTTGTTTGGTCCCAAAGTCAAGGGGAAAAGGCTGTTGGCCTACTAAAAGATGATTTTTATTACGAAAAAACAAACATCTCAAAAAAAACAAGTTTGTACAGTTTACAAACAAACACTGTTAAAGATATTAAGCTAGACAAACCTACTATTGCACAACAAATGGACAGCCTTTTATCAGCCTATTATCATACCACTAAATATTTATACTTTAATAATAAAAAACAATCTAAGCGTGTTGTAGATTTTAAATAACAAGAACCTCTTAATAACATAGTTTTATTATTTTCCGCACTCTAAAAGAAGAAAAATCGTATTTTTGTTGAAACCACATACATCAAATTAATATTTAATGATTATTGTTAGAATTGTTGGCGGACTTGGAAATCAAATGTTTCAATATGCATACGCTAAAGTTTTGCAACAAAAAGGCTACGCTGTTAAAATTGACATTTCTAAATTCAAAAAATACAAACTACACGGGGGATATCAATTAGAAAAATATAAAATTGATATAGAAGCCTCTACTCCAATTTCTAATTTTTTATCAAAATTAGGAGTAAGAAAAAATATCAAAGAAAAAAGTTTATTGTTTAATAAGAACTTTTTAAACTTACCTAAAAACCAATATGTAAAAGGTTATTTTCAAACAGAAAAATATTTTTCAGAAATTAGAACCGTTTTAATAAATCAGTTTGTTATCAAAAAAGAACTTTCTGAATCAACAATTTTGTATTCAACAGAAATAAATAAACATACAAATTCTTGCTCTCTACATATTCGAAGAGGAGATTATGTTTCTGATAAAAAAGCAAATAGTGTTCATGGAACTTGTGACTTAGATTATTACAAGGATGCTATTAAATTAATGAATGAAAAATTTGAAGAAATGCAGTTTTTTGTTTTTTCTGATGATATTTATTGGACAAAAGATAATCTTAAAATTGAAAACGCGATGTACATAGATCATAAATCTACACCTCATGAAGATTTATTTTTAATGAGTTTGTGCAAGCATAATATTACTGCAAACAGTAGTTTTTCTTGGTGGGGAGCTTGGTTGAATCAACATAAAAACAAGACCGTTATTGCGCCAAAAAAATGGTTTATACATAAAGAAAATGAAGTTGCTTGTGAAAGCTGGATAAAATTATGACATCATACAAAGTATACTACATAAATTTAGACAAAAGCACTAAGAGACGTGACTTTATGGAAGATCAATTTAAAAAATTGAAGATTCCTGTTACACGAATCTCAGCAACTTATGGAAAAGATCTAGACACTGATTTTTTAAAAAAAGAAAAAAGAAAACATAATATTTTAGCACATTTTCCATTGCCAAATGATGGTGAAATTGGTATTTGCTTAACACATTTTAAATTATGGGGATTTTTATCAAATCAACCTGAAGATTTTTCTATTGTGCTAGAAGATGATGCTTTAATCAACGATGATTTCTTCAATGATTTAGAACAACTTTTATCACAAATTACTAGCAACGATTTTCTAGATATTTCTGGAAAAAAAGGTTTTTATCCATTAGCGGAAAACGCCTTAATCACGACATTCTTAATCCCTCCTGTTTTAATGATTGGACAAATTATTGGTAGAAACGCTGCTAAGAAATTGACTGATAACTTGAGTGACTATTATGCTCCTATAGACGTTATGAAACAAGATGTTTATAAGCACAAAGTGCCTTTACATTCTACAAATAAACAATATGTTGTTAGTATTGATAAACAAATGGGAGGAAGCACTATTCAGCAAAATAATATGATCGTTTGGAAAAAAGTAATTAGAGAAATTTTTCGTCCTTTTTGGCAAATCTGTTCACTTTTTACTTTTAAACTAAACAGATGTATTAGAAATTATCTGTTCTACAAAAGCAACTAGTTTTCTTTAATTCCTTTATTTAACAACCACAATTTAATATATCTCGTCAAAACACCATAAGCCTGTGTTTTTGCGACTAAAAAACCTGTAAATCCGTCTAAAAACCCAAGACGAATTATATAATGAATAAAAAAACGTGCAGCAGGTTTTACCATTACATGATAGATATTTACCTTGTTTCCTTTTGCGTGTAATTCTGTTGCTCTAATGGCAGCGTAATGATTCATTTTAGAAATATAATGATCATAATTTCTGTAAGAAAAATGGTCTATTTTATTTCTAAAAAAACCTACCTTTCCTTTTGTAATAATTTTTTCATGCACAAGACCACTGTATTTACAATGTTCTTTTAAAAATAAACGAATTACCTTATCTCTTTGAAAGCCACTATAATTAACACGTTTATCACAAAAATAAAAAGTTCTCCTCACATAAAACCCAACACAGTCTTTTGGACTTTTAACGGCTTCTAAAATTTCTTTTTCAACTTCAGATGTGACTCTTTCATCAGCATCTAAAATATAAATCCAAGAATATTTAGCCTCTTCAATCGCAAAGTTTTTTTGAGAAGAAAAATCATCAAACTTTCGTTTGATGATTTTTACATTGTGTTTTTCTGCCAAAGCAACTGTATTATCATTACTAAAAGAATCTATTACAATAATCTCATCAGCAAAACTAACAGATTTAATAGCTTCTTCTATGTGAATTTCTTCATTTAAAGTAGGAATGATTGCAGTAATTTTTGTCATATTTTTTTTGAAATCCTAAACAGCAACATCGTATTCACGAAGTGCGTCGTTTAAAGAAGTTTTTTTGTTGGTACTTTCTTTTCTTTTTCCAATAATCAATGCACAAGGCACATTGTATTCTCCTGCTGCAAACTTCTTGGTATAACTCCCAGGAATTACGACAGATCTTGCAGGTACAATTCCTTTCATTTCTATAGGTTCATCTCCGGTTACATCAATAATTTTAGTACTCATTGTCAACACAACATTTGCACCTAAAACGGCTTCTTTCTCTACCTTTACACCTTCAACAACAATACATCTAGATCCAATAAAAGCGCCATCTTCAATAATTACAGGTGCTGCTTGTAATGGTTCTAAAACACCACCAATTCCTACACCACCAGACAAATGAACATTTTTACCAATTTGTGCACAAGAGCCAACTGTAGCCCAAGTATCAACCATGGTTCCTTCATCTACATACGCACCAATATTTACATAACTTGGCATTAAAATAGTTCCTGGAGCAATATATGCACCGTGTCTTGCAACAGCATTTGGCACGACTCTAATTCCTCTTTCTGCAAAATTTCTTTTTAAAGGAATTTTATCATGATATTCGAAAATACCAGCTTCTAAAGTTTCCATTTTTTGAATTGGAAAATATAAAACAACCGCTTTTTTTATCCATTCATTTACTTGCCATCCACCTTCAATTGGTTCTGCAACTCGTAATTCTCCTTTATCTAATAAATCAACTACTTTTCTAATCGTATGAATCGTTTTTTCTTCTTTTAATAAAGCACGATTATCCCAAGCTGATTCTATAATTTTTCTAATTTCTTTCATTTTAAAATTTACTTTTTACAAATATAAATCTATCTGTAAAATCTAAAGCGAATATACATTTTTTAAACATATTAGGTGTCTTTGTTTAAAATACAAAAACGAATTTCGACGAACTTATTGATAATATTCTCTTTAATTTACACTATTAAAAGTATAAACTATATTTTTGCAAAAATAGTATACAGATTGGGAAGAATTTTAGCCATTGATTTTGGAAAAAAAAGAACAGGAATTGCAGTTACAGACGAACTACAAATTATTGCTTCTGGTTTAACAACAGTAAATACTGGGGAATTAATCTTATTTTTAAAAGACTATGTTTCTAAAGAAAAGGTAGACCTTTTTTTAGTTGGTAAACCTAAACAAATGGACAATACGGATAGTGAAAGTGAAGCTTTAATACTTCCATTTTTAACAAAACTATCCAAACAAATACCTAAAATACCAGTACACAGAGTTGATGAACGCTTTACTTCTAAGATGGCTTTTCAAACGATGATTGATGGTGGATTGAACAAAAATCAGCGCAGAAATAAAGCTTTGGTTGATGAAATTAGTGCAACCATTATTTTACAATCATATTTATACAATAAATAGTTTTGTTCAAGTTACAAACTTTGTACTTTTGCAGTCATTAAAAAAATAAAAATGATTTTACCAATTGTTGCTTATGGAGATCCAGTTCTTAGAAAAGTAGGAATAGAAATTGACAAAGATTATCCTAATTTAAAGGAATTAATTGCCAACATGAAAGAAACCATGTACAATGCTTCTGGCGTTGGTTTGGCTGCTCCACAAATTGGCAAAGCAATTCGTTTGTTTTTGATTGATGCTTCTCCTTTTGCGGAAGACGAAGATTTAGATGAGAAAGAAAGAGCAATTTTAAAAGACTTTAATAGAGTATTTATCAATCCTAAAATTATTGAAGAAGAAGGTGAAGAATGGGCTTTTAATGAAGGATGTTTAAGCATACCTGATGTTCGCCAAGATGTATATCGCCAACCAATAGTAACCTTAGAATATCAAGATGAAGATTTTAAAACACATACAGAAGTTTTAGAAGGATTGGCTGCTAGAGTTTTTCAGCACGAATATGATCATATTGAAGGGATTTTATTTACTGACAAGCTTTCATCACTTACAAAAAGATTAATCAAAAAGAAATTAGAGAATATTTCTAAAGGGAAAATTAATGCAGATTACAGAATGCGTTTCCCGAATCTAAAGAAAAGAAGATAACACAAAATCATATATATTTAAGCATTAGTGAGAGGCAAAACGAAGTTTTAATAACGAACTGTTTTCGACTTAAAACAACCTCTCGACCACGTTTAAAAAGACAATAATATAAAAACACATATGGAATTTAATAAAATTATTTCGGTTACTGGTAAACCTGGTTTATTTCAAGTAGTATCACAATCTAAAAATTCAATTATAGTTGAATCTTTAATAGATAAAAAACGTTTAGCAATTAACACAACTCAAAATGTGAGTTTGTTAGAAAATATTGCGATTTACACATATGAAGAAGATGTTCTTTTGTTAATCATCTTTAAATCTATGTTTGAAAAAACGGGAGGAAAAGAAGCACTTTCTCATAAAGAAAATGGAAAAAAATTAGCGGCATTTTTCGCTGAAGTTTTACCAAATTATGATGATGAAAGAGTTTACACCTCAAACATTAAAAAAGTAATTCAGTGGTTTAATATATTAGTAAATGCTGGTATGGATTTCTCTACAATAGAAATTCCTACAGAAGAAAATACTGAAGAAGCGTAATCAGTATTCAGTATTCAGTCTCAGTTTTCAGTTAGCTCGTTTGTGATAATAGTATTCAGTTGGCAGTCACAGTTTTCATTTTATTCTTGAAACTTTACTACTTTGAAACTTTTAAACTTTGTGACTCTGCAGCTTTGCAACTTTAAAAACTTTGTAACTCAAAAAAATGAATACCAGAAAAGAGCAGTTAGCAGCTTTTAATCGTTTATTAGATATTATGGATGAACTTCGTGAGAAGTGTCCTTGGGATAAAAAACAAACCTTAGAAAGTTTACGTCATTTAACAATTGAAGAGACGTATGAATTGGCTGACGCTATTCTTGAAAATGATTTACAAGAAGTAAAAAAAGAATTGGGTGATGTTTTATTACACATTATTTTTTACGCAAAAATAGGTAGTGAAAAAAATGCTTTTGATATTGGAGATGTAGCCAATAGTATTTCTGATAAATTGATTCATCGACATCCTCATATTTATGGTGATGTTGTTGTTGAAAATGAAGAGGATGTAAAGCGTAATTGGGAACAATTAAAACTAAAAGAAGGCAAAAGTTCTGTTTTAGAAGGAGTTCCTAAAAATTTACCTGCAGTTGTAAAAGCGAGTAGAATTCAAGAAAAAGTTTCTGGAGTTGGTTTTGATTGGGAAAAACCTGAACAAGTTTGGGAAAAAGTACAAGAAGAACTTACAGAATTAAACGAAGAAATTAAAGCAGGAAACAAAGAGAATACCGAAAAAGAATTTGGAGACGTCTTGTTTTCTATGATAAATTACGCACGTTTTATTGGCGTAAACCCTGAAAATGCTTTAGAAAAAACGAATAAGAAATTCATTAATCGTTTTCAATATTTAGAAAAAGAAGCTAAAAAAGAAGGCAAGGAAATTTCAGATATGTCACTTACTGAAATCGATGTTTATTGGGAAAAATCTAAAGAATTTTTCAAATAAAAAAAGCGTTTAAATTTTATTTTTTATAATTCAGTATCTATTCTTATTTTTTGAATCTAGTAATTAACTTTTTTTATATCTTTAAGACTCTTTAAAGATTAAATAAATACTTTACTAATTTGTTAAAAAAAATTGACATTCTCTTTTTTGGTTATGTAGTTATCACCACAGTTCTATTGTTTTTTTCGTGGAATGAATCTGATAAATCTCTAGAACTCCTTTTAATTAGAGGTCTTATTGTACTGATAAGTATTTCTTTAATTTACTTCGATTCTAAAATAAAATCAACAATTGTAAACTTATTAAGAAATTGCTACCCGATTCTATTTAGTCTGCTTTTTTACACAGAAACTGTTTTCTATAATAAATTATTTTTTAATAATTTAGATAACTACTTGGTTCATTTTGAATTTCAATTATTTGGTTTTCAACCCAGTGTAAAATTTTCAGAATATTTTTCAAACCCAATTTTCAGTGAAGTAATGTATATAGGGTACTTTTCTTTATATATTTTAATCATCAGTTTTGTTTTTATTTCTTTTTTCAAATTAAAAAAATATAGGGAAGAGTTATTTTTTAAGTTGACAGCCTCTATGTTATTGTTCTATTTATTCTTCTGTTTTTTCCCTGCTGCAGGACCACAATTTTATTTTCCTCCATCAGAAAGAGAACTCCCTTCTGCATTTGTTTTCGATAAAATAATGCACTTTATACAAAAAGCAGAACAACCAACAGGTGCTTTTCCAAGCTCTCACGTTGGTCTTTCATTAATCATTTTAGCTTTAACACGAAAAAAAGTTCCAACGTTTTTTAAAATTGTACTTCCGTTTGTAATTATTTTAATTTTATCTACTGTTTACATTAAAGCACATTATGCTATAGATGTAATTGGTGGTATTTTATTTACGCCAATTACCTTATATTTAAGCGGACTTTTATATATAAAAATACCCGATTATAAATTATGATTCAACTGACAAAAGTCAACTCAAAAAAGGATTTAAAGCAATTTATAATGTTGCCATTTACGATTCATAAAAATCATAAAGAATGGCTACCGCCTTTAATTTCTGATGAATGGAAAGTGTTTGATAAAACCAAAAACCATTCTTTTGAACATTGTGACACTGTGCTCTTTTTAGCAAAGAAAAATAACACAATTGTTGGTAGAATTATGGGAATCATCAACCATACTTATAACAAAGGAAATAATGAAAAAAACGTTCGTTTTTATGGTTTAGAATGTTATGACGACACAGAAGTATACGACACATTAATAACTGCAATAGAAGATTGGGGAAGACAAAAAGGAATGGAAACCATTATTGGTCCATTAGGTTTTTCTGATAAAGATCCACAAGGTTTTTTAATAGAAGGATTTAACGAACCCATGACTGTTATGGTAACTAATCATAGTTTTAATTACATGATTAAACATACAGAAAGAAACGATTTTACAAAGAAGTTAGACATCTTTCAATACAGTGCGACTATTCCTAAAAAAACGCCTGAAATTTATACAAGAATTGCTGAAAGAGCAACTAGAAGTGGATATAAGGTTTTAGAATTTAAAAAATCGAAACACGTTAGGCCTTATGTAAATGACGTCTTTAAATTAATTAATAAAACCTATAAAAATATTTATGGTTTTGCGCCTTTAGATGACATTGAAGCTAAAGAATTTTCTGAACGTTTTTTACCTTTACTAAAACCACAATACATAAAAGTGGTGTTAGATACATCTGATACTATTGTGGCTTTTGTAGTCGCAATGCCAGATATTAGTGAAGGGTTTAAAAAAGCAAAAGGATCGTTATTTCCATTTGGATTTATACCCATTTTAAAAGCTTTTAAAAAAACAAAACAACTAAACTTATTACTGGGTTGTGTAGATGAAAATATTAGAAATTCTGGTTTGGTAGCGTTAATGAATATTGCATTACTAGATTCTGCAAGAAAAGGAAATTTAACAGTTTTAGACAGTCATTTAATTTTAGAAGAAAACAAAAAAATGCGTGCAGTTATGGAACGTATGGAACACACCATTTATAAGAAATATAGAATTTTTAAAAAAAAATTATCTTAAAAAACAGGTATCATACATACTGATTTTTAACTCAAACAAACTTAGCTAACGATTAATAAAAATTACTTGTACTGAATCTTATTCAGTATTAAGTTCACAACTAAAAAGACAAAACATAATGTTGAAAAAAAAATTTATGTACAGTTTTATACTAACTATAGGTGTAATTGCAATATCATCTTGTAGCTCAAGTTTAACTGAATCAATACCAACTGTTAATTCAAAAGCTTCGCTAAAAAAACCTTATGTAATATTAATTTCTCTTGATGGTTTTCGTTGGGATTACGTTGAAAAATATGTCCCACCACATTTAACTAATTTAATAAACAATGGTGTAAAAGCGGAGTCTTTAATTCCTTCTTTTCCATCAAAAACATTTCCAAACCATTACACCATTGCAACAGGTATGTATCCTGACAAACATGGTATTATAGGTAATTCATTTTATAGTAATAAAAAGAAGCTCATCTATAAAATAGGAGACCGTGAGATGGTTGAAGATGGTGCTTTTTATGGAGGAGATCCTATTTGGGTACAGGCAGATAAAGCAGACATGGTTTCGGCTAGTTATTTTTTCGTAGGTTCTGAAGCAGATATTCAAGGTATTAGACCCACTTATTACAAAGTCTATGATGGTAAAATAAAGAATAAAACACGCGTTGCTCAGGTTATCGATTGGTTAGCATTACCTGAAAAAGAAAGACCCCATTTAATTACGCTGTATTTTTCTGACATGGATGATGTTGGTCATAAATATGGACCAAATAATGAGAAGGAATTAAAAAAAGCTTTATTTGATTTAGATGAAAATTTAGGCGCTTTATTTAAAGGCACACAAGCTACTGGCTTATCTATAAATATCATTATTGTTTCAGATCATGGTATGACAGAATTATCTACATCTAATTTAATACCTACCGAATCTATAGAAAATGATAGTTTGTTTTCGGCTATAGACAACGGAGCTATTGTAAATATTCATCCAAAAAAAGGTGTTGAAATCGACACTGTTTTTAAGTTTTTAAAGCAAAAAGAAGCGCATTTTAAAGTTTATAGAACCGAAGATACACCTGGTTTTGAATACAAACCAAAAAATAAAGATTGGGGAACATTCCAATTATTACCCGATTTTGGCTATTATTTCAATAAAAGAAAACGCATAGCATCAATTCATAAAAATAACATTAAAAGAATTGGTGTACATGGTTATGATCCTAAATACGAAGACATGCACGGCATATTTTATGCAAATGGCCCTGCTTTTAAAAAGGCTTATGAAGTTCCTTCTTTAAAAAACATTCATATTTACCCATTAATATGTGAGATATTAGAATTAGAAATCCCAGATACTATTGATGGAGAATTAAAGCAAATAAAAAATGTTTTAAAACCGATAAATAATTCCGCTCGCAATAAAAGTGAAAATTAAAAAATATCTTAAAAAGCAGGAAATCGATTCTTAAATAATTGCACAAGCAACTTCTCTCGAAGATTCTAACGGAAATAATTTTTCAGCTTCTACTAAATCACCTATTGTATCTATTTCGTACCAAGGTTTCTCATCAAAAGAAATAGCTTCCAACAATAATTTTTTTTCTTCGACCATTTTAGAAAAAATGGTTTCATAATAACAATTCACACTCCCTTCCGAAATAAATTGATTCATTTTTTTAATAATTTCTTTCCAAGATGAAATTGAAAAACTATAAATATTTACCGTTTTATAGCGAGTTTCTCTATAAGGTTCTGTAGTACCTGGCTGAAACTGCGTAACAATGTTTTGGCTATTTAAGGTTACTGTGGTTCCGTTAAGCCAAGGTTGCATTTTTGCAACAGCGATTCTATCTGGATACATCATATCTGTAAGCAAAGAGGTTTCTAAAACCAAATCACTTTCTAGGAGAACAAAAGGTTCGTTTATAATCGTACGAGCCATCCAAAGTGAATAAATATTGTTGGTCGTATTGTAAAGTGGGTTATGTATATATTCTATGGACAATCCTTCTGTTTGGTCGCCAAGAAAATCTACAATACATTCTTTTTTATACCCTGTTACAATTACAAGACGTTTAAAGCCTTGTTGTTTTAGATTGGTAACTAGTCGCTCAAGAATTGATTTCTCATTGACAAGAGTTAAGCATTTCGGTGAATTTTTCGTTAATGGATACAAACGACTACCAGTACCAGCTGCTAGTAATAAAGCAGTTGTTATACGATTATCGTTATTATAATTTCCTGAATTAATGTGCATGCATTCTATATTTGTGGACATCAAAAAAAGCATAAAAGTGCTGTTAAAACTTTTAAGTTTTCTAAATCTAAGACTTTGATGTGTGGGCTATTTATGGATAATTTAACGAGTAAAGATAAAGTCTGTTAATGATGTGATGTTGGGTTGACGAAAAACTCATGAACCAAAACAACGTGAATTAACAAAGGTTTTTGTAAAATAAAATAGCCTCCAATAACTGAATAAATTCAGTATAAATGGAGGCTATTAAATTTATACTAATTTCTTAGCATTCTTCACTTTTTGCTTTGTAAGTGCCAATTCTATAACTTCTTTCATTTCTCTAACATAATGAAAAGTCAAGCCTTTTAAATAGCTTTCTTTTATTTCTAAAATATCTTTTTCATTGTCTTTACACAAAATGATTTCTTTAATATTTGCTCTTTTAGCAGCAAGTATTTTTTCTTTAATTCCGCCAACAGGTAATACCTTTCCACGTAATGTAATTTCACCAGTCATGGCTAATCTATTTTTAATTTTACGCTGTGTATAAGAAGAAACTAAAGACGTTAACATGGTAATACCTGCACTTGGTCCGTCTTTTGGTGTTGCACCTTCAGGAACGTGAATGTGTACATTGTACTTTTCTAAAACTTCTGGCTTAATACCAAATTCTTCCGCATTCGATTTTATGTATTGCAATGCAATTGTTGCAGATTCTTTCATTACGGTTCCTAAATTACCTGTAATAGAAAGGGTTCCTTTTCCTTTGGATAAAATAGATTCTATAAATAAAATATCTCCACCAACTTGTGTCCAAGCTAAACCTGTAACTACACCAGCAACATCATTATTTTCGAATTTGTCTCTGTTTCTTGGCGTTCCTAGAATATCTTCTACTTTTTCTGATGATACAGCAATATCATATTCTTCTTCTAACGCAATAGATTTTGCGGCAAAACGCACCACTTTTGCAATTTTCTTTTCTAAACCACGTACTCCAGATTCACGCGTATAGCCTTCAACAATTTGTTCCAATTGTTTTTTACCTAACTTTAAATCTTTAGTTGTTAAACCGTGTTCTTTTAATTGTTTTGGTAGTAAATGTCTTTTTGCAATTTCTATTTTTTCTTCAATCGTATAACCAGACACATTTATAATTTCCATTCTATCGCGTAAAGCCCAAGGAATCTCTCCTAAATTGTTCGCTGTTGCAATAAAAAGTACTTTCGATAAATCGTAACCAACTTCTAAATAATTGTCGTAAAAAGCTTCATTTTGCTCAGGATCTAATACTTCTAACATTGCAGAAGAAGGATCTCCTTGATGACTATTACTTAGTTTATCAATTTCATCTAACACAAAAACCGGATTTGAAGTTCCTGCTTTTTTCAAGTTCTGAATTAAACGACCAGGCATTGCACCAATATATGTTTTTCTGTGTCCGCGAATTTCTGCTTCATCACGCAAACCACCTAAAGACATTCTAACATATTTACGCCCTAAAGCTTCTGCTACAGATTTCCCTAAAGAAGTTTTACCAACTCCTGGAGGTCCATATAAACAGATAATTGGCGATTTCATATCCCCTCTTAACTTTAAAACCGCTAAGTGTTCTATAATTCTTTCTTTTACTTTTTCTAAACCAAAATGATCTCTATCTAAAACTTTAGTTGCGAGTTTTAAATCGAATTTATCTTTCGAATAAATTCCCCAAGGCAATTCTAACAACAATTCTAAATAGCTTCTTTGCACTCCATATTCTGCAGCCTGTGGATTCATTCTTCGCAAACGAGCCAATTCTTTTTCAAAAGTCTCCCCTACTTCTTTTGTCCACTTTTTCTTTTTAGCCTGTTGGCGCATTTCTTCCAATTCTTCATCATTAGAAACGCCTCCTAATTCTTCTTGAATGGTTTTTAACTGCTGATTTAAATAATACTCACGTTGTTGCTGGTCTAAATCTTCACGTGTTTTAGACTGAATATCATTTTTTAATTGTAATTTCTGTAGCTCTTTATTTAAGTTTTTTAGCGTTAATAAAGCACGTTCTTTTAGATTGTTTTTTTCTAAAATTACTTGCTTATGCATGACGCTTAAATCCATATTCGAAGCAATAAAATTCACCAAAAACGAATTTGACTGAATATTTTTAATCGCAAATGAAGCTTCTGAAGGTAACATTGGATTTTCCTTAATTACCTCTAAAGCTTGTTCTTTAATAGAATCTATGATTGCTTCAAACTCTTTTTCATCCTCAATATCCTTATCATCTACCGCTTCTTTTACAGTCGCTTTTAAATAAGGTTCATCTTGAATAATTGCATCAATTTCAAAACGTTTTTTCCCTTGAATGATCACAGTTGTATTACCATCAGGCATTTTTAACACACGTAAAATTTGTGCCACAACACCTGTTGTATGAATATCTTTTAAACCAGGATCTTCTACATCTTCATTTCTTTGTGCAACAACTCCAATTATTTTATTACCCTTATTAGCTTCTTTAATTAATTGAATTGATTTATCTCTACCCGCTGTAATAGGAATTACAACTCCTGGAAATAAAACAGTGTTTCTTAACGGAAGAATTGGCAGTATTTCTGGAACGCTTTCTTTATTGATGATTTCTTCATCTTCTGGCGTCATTAATGGTATTAATTCAGAGTCTTCGTTCAAGATGTTTTGAAACGACAAACTGTCTAACTTTATAATCTTTGTTTTGCTCATTTTCTGTATATCTGTCATTGTGACATTGATTTATTATCTGCATAAAAACCAACACCTTTCTTTTAATTATAAAATACTGATAATTAATTACTTAAAAATAAAACAGTAATTATCTATTCTAAATAAAACAATTGTTATGCCATTGATAAATAGAATACAAATACTTCATTTTTTTTTACTAAAATAACAATTACGTCAAACGTAAAGATTAGAAATAGCATATGTAAAGGTTGGAAAAATACGATAGATATTTCAAATTTAGATATTAAAATCTTGATAGCATCAAAAATTGAAAGATTTATGTATTCTATTTTTTTTAGGTGAATCTAGAAACATTACAAATAAAGAAATCATAAAAAGTAATAGTACTTTAACGGTGGATACAGATGAAATTAGTGCTGAAATTGGAGGTTCTAGAGATGTAATTGACAAAAATTTAAAATATAGCCCATCTAAATTTTTCTAAAAAAAATACTTTAAATAAATAATCCCTAAAAATGACATCGCATTTTTAGGGATTATTTATTACTTTATAACATTGATACTTTACAACTATACTGCAAAGTATTAGTAATTTCTATACTGACTGGTTTCATCAAAAATGTGTTCTAAAATTCGTTGCTCAATAGCATCAAATTCTAAATCTCTACGCTTCATAACAACCTCTGCAACTTCAAAAACTTTATTAGTTTTGTATTCTGTAAAACCTGATGCACCTCCCCAACTAAAAGACGGAACAAAATTCCTTGGAAATCCGCTTCCATAAATATTTGTAAAAACACCAATTACAGTACCGGTATTAAACATCGTATTAATTCCGCATTTAGAATGATCACCCATCATTAAGCCACAAAACTGAAGTCCTGTTTTTGCAAAACGACCAGTTTCATAATCCCATAATTTTACTTCTGCATAATTATTTTTTAGATTAGAAATATTTGTATCCGCACCTAAATTACACCATTCACCTAAAACAGAATTTCCTAAATAACCTTCATGACCTTTACTAGAATAACCCATTAAAACTGAATTATTTATCTCTCCTCCTACTTTACAATAAGGGCCTAAAGTTGTTGCTCCATAAATTTTTGAACCAATTTTTACAACGGCATTATTACACATTGCAAAAGGACCTCTTACTGCAGCATTTTCCATAACAACAGCATCTTTACCTATATAAATAGGACCTTTTGAGGCATTTAAAGTCGCAAAAGTAATTTCTGCACCTTCTTCAATAAAAATATTTTTTTTGTTGATGAATCTTGTTCCTTCCGGAATTGGTTCTGAAGTTCTTCCTTCGGTAATCAAGTCAAAATCTTCTTGAATAGCTTTGTCATTTAACGAAAAAATATCCCACGTATTTTTTATTTGAAGAATTTCTTCATCAAACTCAATCTGAGTATAATCATCAAAATCTACTTCTTCTTGAGAATCTGATGTAAAAAAAGCAATTACATCTTCACCTCTAAAAATAGCTTCGTTTTTTGATAAGTTTTTTACTTTTTCAACCAAACTTTTTGTCGGACAAAAAGAAGCATTTATCAAAATATTTTCTTCCAATTCAACCATTGGATATTTTTCTTCTAAGTATTCTTGTGTTACTGTTGTCGTCGTTAAACTTAAATATTTTTCCCATTTTTCTCTTATGGTTAAAATACCGACTCTTATATCTGCAACTGGTTTTGTGTAGGTAAAAGGCAATAGCGAATTTCTAACATCACCATCAAATAAAATATAATTCATTTTCTTCTTGTTTTAAAGCAATACAAATCTACTTTAATTAACGCAAATAAAAAACTGCTTGTAATTAATTACAAGCAGTTTTCCTATAAGTTTAAAATATAAATCTACTATTTTTTAATAAATTTCTGACTTCCAATTTTGTCCTCTGATAAAACCTTCAGAATATAAACTCCTTTTGACAAATTATTTACATCAATTTTATTACTAGAATTCATTATATTTTGAGTTAATGCTAATCTACCTAAATGATCATAAAACTCAACTTTAGCAATATCTGAACCAGAAGGTAATTGAATCGTTACACTTGCTGAAGCAGGGTTTGGGTACATTTCAAAATCTAAACGACTAGCTTTTGAAAGACTTAATACAGTTGCACCATTTGTACTTGTGTTGACCACTTTATCCTCTACTCCATTTTCACCATCACCATTAGCAATAACTACAGAAGAGTAGAATTTGATGTTACCCTGATCTGTAGACGGAGATTGCCACGTAAAAGACCAAGTACTATTACTAGAATTGCTATGCGTAATTCTATCACCAGAAACTGACGTTCCTGAACCCGCAGTCAGAACACCAACTTTAGTATTATCATCGTTTTCTGCAACTAATTGAAAACCACCTGCTGCAGATGTTGACTTACTAACAGTAATTGTATAGTTTGTATTTAAATTGTATCCTGCGGCAGGAATATTAGTCGTAATACTAGCAGAAACCCCAGATGAACCTCCTGTATGACAAGCCATGCATGAAACACCTGCATCACCAGGCGAACCAGATCTAGCATCTGTTCTTCCGTCAGAACTTGACATTAATAAAAATGCAGAAACAGGAATTAGTAATAACAATAATTTAAAATAGTAATGTTTTTTCAAAATTTATACTTTTTAATTGTTAAAGAATTTGTCGTATTTTTTTAAAAAAAATTACAACTAATACTTCTAAATATAATAAAACTCTTCTTAATCACAAATAAAATAATTTTAAGAAAACTCTACAATAAAAAATAACTGAAAGGGAATATTTTCAGTTAAAAAGTTCTTGAAATATTAAACCCTAAGTGAATATCTCCACCAAAGAAATTACCGGTAGTTTCTGAAATAAAACTTTTTTCAATCATGGTAATTGCATTCGATAAAATAAGCTGAAAAACATGACCTCCAGTTTCTATATCAACTCCAAAAGCCAATGAATTTCTTGCATTAATCGATTTAGACTTATCAAAAGCATAATAATACTCCCCATTTAAAGAGACTCTTTTACTTACTTTTATTCTACTTCCTAAACCCAATGCAAAAATATCATGAGGATCTGCATCAATTTTTACAGTATTTCTGTGAATATATGTGGGTGTTATTTGAAATGAAAAAGACTGACTAACTTTTCTAGCGATTAAAACCTGACCAACATAAAACAAACTCTCTGCAAAAGTTCTTTTGTCTGCAGGGTCATAATCCTTTATCGTTTTAACTGCTACACTTCCAAAAAGTGATACTGCAAAAGGAAATGAATTTTCTCCGTTTTTTTGTTTTATCCAACTGTATTTTAAAAAACTATCATATGTTTTCTCGAAACTACTTCTTCCAAAACCTGCCGTTAAATTATCATTTAAACCATATTCTAAAGAAAAACGAATGTTAGATTGATCTAAGCCAAAAAGCTCATCAAAACCTAAGTTTACTCTTCCGAATCTATGAGAAATAATAAACTCTAATTCTTTGTCTTTTCTATTTTCAATTGAATGCCCGTTTATAATTCGTGTTCCCTTAAAAGTTGCAGTAACAATAGCTGCTGTTTTATTTTCGGGTGTTTCATTGTCTAAAATATCTAACAAATCATCCTGAGAGAATACTTGAAAACTTATTGAAATTAAAAAAATGGCTAGTAGTAATTTTTTCATAATATTATTTATTGTAAGGTTTGTGATTAAAGTTAAAACTCACTTTTATTTTTTTGTTAATATTTTTGTCAACTACAGCAGGAATTTCAATACCAAAATCATCTACTTCAATAATAAAGTTTCCATCAACTAGTATTGCCTCTTTTGTTTTTGTAAAATCACCATCAATCGTTATTTCTTTTGAAACTCCGTGAATTGTTAAAACACCTTTTACTTGTGCCTTGGTTGCAGTTTCTTTAATCGCATCAAAATTTAAAATACTTCCTTTAAAAGTTGCTTTTGGAAACTTGTCTGATTCTAAATAGTTCTCATTAAAATGTTCTTGCATTAATGCTTTCTTAAACATAAATGATTTTATTAAAATAGAAATTGCCATTTTCCCCGAAGAAGCATCAATAATACTTAAAACTTGATTATTATCTGCTGTAATATCTTCCACTGGTGCTTTTGAATAAAAAGTAATAGCACCGTTTTTGGTTAAATATCTTTCTTGACCGTTACTTATTGCTACAAATAAAAAGCAGGAGAAAATTGTTATTAGAATTTTCATAGTTGATTGACTTTAATGATTACTAAATTCGCATTTCACTAGAATTACATCCATTAAAAAGCCTGTACAAATTCCTTTAACAGTTATGGATTGCCCCTCTTGTAATGCACTCATTTTT
>Ga0308010_1000539_pt1 | contig 24042 bp, 25 predicted proteins | sample Neamet129_FD_202368 | JGI IMG/M metagenome (GOLD analysis project Ga0308010, IMG submission 202368) | Marine microbial communities from water near the shore, Antarctic Ocean - #129 | ecosystem: Environmental > Aquatic > Marine > Unclassified | place: Southern Ocean | collected 2014-07-24 | reverse complement strand
GAGAAATTATGATGAAGATTCACCCTTTCATTATCACATGAGAACAAGACAAACATGTAATATGGTTTATCATGATGATGATTTCAGGACAACAAAGAAAACAGATGATAATGATAGTGAAATTGAAGATATGAAAGCTAAATCGTTCCAATCAATTATGGATAAACAAAGTCTTGAGATAACAAAAGATTTGAAAAACTTATCTCCAAAGATGTTCAGTATCATGACAAATATCGGTAAATTTATGAAAGATGATAATTCTGTACCGACCGGTAAGATATTATTTTACAGTGATTTTAGGTCGGACGGTGGTTCCGAAGCATTTGAATTAGTCCTAAAGAGCAATGGATATACAAAGTTTGATCATAAAGATCCCCAGAAAGAGCCAGGCAAAAGATATACATTCATTACAGGTTCGGAAGGACAAGAAGAAAGAAGAATCAATAAAGATCATTTTAATAGTGAACAGAATAAGAGAGGTGAATATATTCAGATTATGATAATTTCTTCGGCAGGTGCCGAGGGTATTTCACTGACATGTGTAAGACAAGTTCATATTTTAGAACCTTTCTGGAATTATGTAAGAGTTGATCAGGTTCTAGGGAGGGCGATTCGCATGAAATCTCATTTGGATTTACCTAAAGAAGATAGAAATGTAGAACAATATCTATATCTCAGTGTGATTCCCAAGGGAATCACTATGGAAAGAGTTTATAAATCGTTAAAAAATGACCCGAATCAAACGTGGTTATTACCAGATTTTCCAGATGAATCTATTAAGAGTGAATTATCAAAATCCGAAAATAGAGAAACGAGAGAAATCATTGACAGCATTGTTAAGATTAATGTTGATTCGGGTGGCGAATCTGCCGATGATCATTTATTTGAAATTATGGAAAGAAAATACAAAGTATCTTTAGAGATTAATTCGGTAATCAAAGAATCATCGTTAGATTGTATCCAACATACAAGAGATGATCCCGAATTAAATGATAAATGTATTCGGTTCTCAGATAAGTTATCGGGTGAAATAGCATACTTTCCAGGGATATCAGCAAAAGTTTTAGAGAATATTGATGTTATTCAGTTGAAATCTAAATATCTATATCATATTAAGCCAAATGTATATGTTATATCGGCATCGAATGATGAAGGAAATAATATCTTTATTTACTATGAATATGCCTCTTCAGAGTCAGACAAATCAGATCCAGATATCAGATACATACGAGAGAACGGTAAGCGATTATGTGATGTTTATATAGATACTATGATGATTTTAAATTATGTATCTAAGGATCATCCATATAATAATAAACTTGGCAAAGAGTTTTCTGTTTATCAGGAGATTTATACCTTAAATGATAGTATTTTAGATGAATATATATCTGTTGAAAAGTTTCCTCCCTTAGAGAAAGTAATCTTAAGAGATTCATTAAAAGGATACAAGTTGAAATACAATGTGAATGATACTTTCTATTACATGGGGACTGATAGTATTTTACCCGATAAATGTATTCAGAGAATTTATCCTTATCAGATATATGAAGAAGATAATTATAAGATTGATAACATCAAAGCAAGAGTTATTTATAAAGGGGAATTATTTATAAGTGAATAACATATATATGGCAAACTCAGTAGGCGATTGGTTAATTGTAATTGTGTGTCTGGCGGTAGTCGCGTTATTGTTATTCGGGGGGAATATTATTGTTTGCTCATTAATGTCCGATGAGGAAATAGACTATAAATGGATATTTGATGGTGATGACTATTTTACTTGTTCAGAATCACCGACAGCGGTAACAGCGACTCCTGGACCAGCACCCCCTGGACCACCACCGACACCATCAGTGACACCATCAGAGACACCGACACCATCAGAGACTCCTGGATCACCACCAACACCTCCTGGATCACCAGTAACACCTCCTGGACCAGTAACACCTCCTGGACCAGCACCACCTGTCATTTCCCCCGGCTGTCTTCCTAATCCCAGCGCAGCATGTAAATTACTACCGTCTGCAACATACAATCGCGGCAAATTCCATGCCAACCCCGGTGTGACGGTAGCCGCCGCCACCGACCCGTGTGGATTCTATAACATGACAGCAACACAATGTAATAGTACTTGGTGGGAAGGAGACATCAGGGGCGATACACGCTCATTAGGGAAGGCTTGCAACTGGGATGAGGGCAAGTGCGTATCGAAAGCCTCTGAAGAGTGGCACCTGTCATCTCTCTGCCCGGTAGAATCTTGCTTTGCGTTCGGACCCGGCATAGCGAACAGTCATGCGATTGGTGGATGGATGGAGAAGGGGATGACGGACGCGCGAAAGCAGACGCTGTGGGAGGAATGTCAACCGCGTCACGGCGGGCCACCTAAAAACAGCGTCTGCTGTGGTGATACATGCCCAGACAGCACAGCAGGAGGAGTTCCGACCCCTCCTGGACCATCACCGATATAATGTAAGAATAAAATCAGATATATGAAGAAGATAATTATAAGATTGATAACATCAAAGCAAGAGTTATTTATAAAGGGGAATTATTTATAAGTGAATAACATATATATGGCCGCCGCCGCCCCCGCAGTATTTGATACTTGTGAAAAATGGCCAAAACTTTGTGCCTTTCTGGCGATGTTCGCTATGGGAGTATGGGTGCTATGGATGGTGGGCGTATTCTATTTTATTCCACGTGGTTTGATTAATATTGCTTGTTGGATGTGGGAGGGGGAGGAGGATGAAGCAATGGAATGGAAATGGTTCGAATGGTGGGGTCCAAATTGGCCCTGGCCATCATGGTGGCCGGAGATCTTGAAAAAGCCTTTTCCATGGTTTGTGGATGACGTGACACAATGTAGTATAAAATGTGATAATTCATCTTATTGCAATAATCAAGGGGAAGCAGAGACTACAGATGATTTTTATCCAGATTGTAAATGCGCTTGTGATACCGGATATTCAGGACTCAAATGTGAAATAGGACCGGTAACAGCACCATCACCTGGACCAGCGACACCTGGACCAGCGACACGTGGACCAACGACTCCTGGACCAGCGACACCTGGACCAACGACTCCTGGACCACCTCCTGGACCACCGCTCCCACTCTGCAAAGCGAATGGGTTGACGCACACAGGAGGAGGAGGGTGTCCTGCTCAGGCGTTCGGCGCCAAGTGCTCCTCCTACTATGATCCCGTCGGAAGTGTGTTATGTAAGCAAACGCCAGGCGGCAAGCAACGGTGCATGGCGGGCGAACGTTGTGCCCTACCGCCCCGATGCCAATGTACGACTCCTGCCGGCAGTGATGGAGTAAATTCCCCCACCGACTGCAAGGAGCCGGCAACTGGCAATATTAAGTACAGGCGCAATCTGAACTTATGTACTTCGAAACTCAGTCAATCCGCGTGTGAAAACCCTCAATTTCCACCGGCGCCGGGGACTTGTCAGTGGGTTGATCAGGACGATAGGTACTTATATTAGATCCAATTACGATGATTCCCAAGGCAGTGTTGGAAGTAGAAGCGTGGTCGTGGATAATCCTAAACCAGTCCTTCAATCGTAATATTTTTATTCAGTTGTAAACAAGAATAATTTAAATTGAAATCTATTTTTTCTTTGCTCGTTAAAAGATAGTTCTGAAGAACCTTCTTAACGAATAAACTTTTACCGATCTTATTATCAGATAATAATCCTAATTCTTCTCCTTCTATAATATCATGATCATCTATTTGTAAACATAAGTAATCTTTCCCTTCATAAGAAATAGATTTTATCTGATTGATTGGATAAATATCAGATTCTTGTAAAGGATCTATCATCATATAATTTCTAATCCGTATCTTTAAAAATTCAGCACATTGAATTTTATCTTCAGTGATACATTCATAAGTATGATATTCATTATCATCTAACTTTTGTATATCCTTTAACTTAAATAACAGATTATCTGTATCATTGAATAGGATATTGATATTTGGATTACTGAATAATGAATTTTGTTCTTTGAGTAAAGTGATACTCTTAGGCTGAAATTCATTGAAATCTACCGATAACGAAAAGTGATATCTATTTTGGGAATCTAACTCCCTCTGACTTGATTCATTAAGTCTCTGACTTGATTCATTAAGTCTCTGACTTGAATACAAAGATATCTGATTCTGTATAGGTTTTTTAACCTGATTATGATGAGGTGGTGATGGTATTTCTGTAGAAACCGGTTTCAGAATAGGTTTTGATCTTAGGTCTATTAGGATTAAATTTCCTATCCTATCAATGATTTCTTTATTCAGAATAGATATTTCGTCTGCCGACATTGTTTCAAAAATTTCGGAATAATGTAATCTATATAAATCAATGTATTTAGATGAATGTGAAATATCTATATCGGTTTCTTCCTGTATCACCTTTGCTAGCATTTCAAACATGTAGTTTTTATTTTTCTTAGAAAAATACATGTCATAGAGAGACATAATTAAAGATTACTAAAATTATAATTTTACTCTTTAAACAAATTTAAGCATAAATATCATCGTCCATTTCATCCCGACGATGAAATTCTTCTTGCGATGCCCTTCTCAAATTATAGTCTAATTCATCTTTCTTATCAGAATCATACCCACCTTCATTCTTTGTTACATTATCCATAAACTTTTCATAATCAAATACGGGACAACAATCTACAAATACATTTGTCGGCTGATATATATTACAATCAATTATATCACATTTATCATGTTCATAAATACATTTATCAGCGGGTGATAGAGAGGGATTCGGCTTGGAGGGTGTCGGAGAATTCTCCACCCAATAACATTTAGACTTTTGAGATTCATCGCATTCATCTTTTATTTTATCTTTTTCATCAGGGAGACACGATCGCGATTCATTACATTTTGTTTTGTCTTTTATGTCATTACATCCTGGTACCAGAGTAGCAGGCGCTGGTGATGGTGTCACCGTTACTACATTCGGACCACTACATAATATCAAATTGATGAATGCTGAGATAGTTACAAACAGCGGTATGAATACGATATATAAGTGCCCACTTACTAAATTATTGAGTTGGAGAGGTTGGTTCCTAGAGATAAGCCGCATATAAATCATGAGGAAGATAGTTAAAACCAAAGGAATCGTTAGTGTCACCATATAAAAGGTTCTGTCTTTCATCGAGGTGACCCAAACGACAGGAATAACAAGTAGTTCCAGGAACACCAAAATCCCCAACACTACTCCCATAATATTGATGAGTTTATCGGGTGGGTTCTTTCCAGAAGAGAATGAATAAATGAAAATCAAACAGATAGCATAATATAAGGTTATATTTGAACCTTCCAAAATTTTCAGAGACCAACGGCGCCAAGCAGATGGGGCTTTATTTTGACAATCATTCAACAAGACAAAACCTAATGAAATGATAAAAGATAATATAAATAGGACAAAATAGTGTTTATTTTCCATTTGAATTTACATAGATAATTATTGGGGACTTAATGACCTTGTCGTGCTTGGAATACTGTTTGAACTATTTGGTCCATTTGAACCATTACCAGGCTGAGAAGGTAAACCCCTTGCCATGCGATTACCTAATTCAACTTCATTAGATAAAGATGTACTAGTGCTGGTATTCATATTACTGGTAATACTGCTATTTTCACGACTATTATTAATTTGACTTACGGGCACATCAACATTGCCAGATCTCAATGGATGATCTATCGTCAAGATAGAATCTGATGGGAATGCTTCTTCAGCTTTGTAAAAATCATAATCAGGCATTAGTTCATAACTTTCATTTGCTTTCACATCAAAAAATCGGCCACCACTAGTGACACCTGGATTTCTTCCTGGAAAGATTCCACCGATAATATCATCAACAGTCGGACAATTTGAATTTGCAGAGCAAGGAGGGCAATTAGGACATTTCTGATCGGTCGGACAAATACAATCGGGACATTCACCATCACTATCACACGTTAAACTCGGACAGGTGGGACAAGAAGGACACGATGGGATAGTCGGATGGTCGGGACATTTGGGATTGGCCGGACAAGCAGGACATTCCATTTCTAACTCCGAAATTTCTTTCTTAAGTGCTTGTGTCTTCTGAGACATCATATAAATCATGGACCCAATAACAACTAATAGGAATAAAGAGAAGAATTGTAATAATTCACTATATTCGCGTGGATTATCAACAATGTAACCGAACATTTCTATATGTTAGTTTATAAATTTATTATTGGAGAATTACATTTTCACAAAATACTGATCTCTTAATGTAATCATTAATTTATCAGATAAAGGAATCCCTAAATATTCATTAAATGATAATCCTTCTAACATCTTTTTAATAAAATGAATCGCATACATCCCACACTGAGAATTCGCTTTCTGATAGGAAACATCATTGTAGAAATAAACCGGTTTGTGACCACATTTTGATCCTTGTCCCTGTATTTTTGTAATTAATTCATTCACTTCCTTTGAAGGTTTTCTACCGAAAGAATCAAAATAATAAATACCATAATTATCAGAATTATGCTTCCCTAAATCAACATACATTGAAATCCAATGCTCCCCATCCTTATTACTTGGGTCCGTATTAAATACGATACCTATTTTTGTCTCATCTTTATCCAGATGTTTCTTCATATTGAAATTACAGAGATTACTTACCGAACACTTTTTGAAATCCATTGGCACGGCGCCATAGAAATAAAAATTTTTATCAACTTCTTTATGTTGTTCCAGACAATCTTCAATCTCAAATGTTGATAACCATTCATTGTAATCCTTAATCCATTTTTTAGGCATGAGAGGCTTAAAACTATTCTTAAATTCGTCTTTATCTTTCCCTAACTCACTCATCAAAGACTTGATCGTTTGCCAGCATGCTTCAGAAGAACACTTAGATATCTTAGAAATTTCTTCACAGACATCGCCATGAATATCTTCAGGTGACCTATTTAAATCAATCACATTTAATTTTTTATTTTTTTTACTCATCTTATTGATTACCTTCGCCACCCTAATTACAATATCATCATCTAAGCAAGAACCCATAACATCGGATTCACCAGGAGAGCAATGATGTTCCTTAAACATTTTCTTTCTGGTTTTACTCTGGGCGCCACCGATATAGCCGACTGACCCGCCGTCCGAACCACCCATGAAGACGTCTTCTCCTCCTTGTAAATTATTCATCTATATTTTGTAATTAGAAATTTATTTAAAGTGAAACCATCTAGAAGTAAGTAGTGGTAATGGATATCTGTAAAGCACAAAATAAAATTAATGATTTACTTCAAGATATCTTTAATGAATATAATCGTATGAATGAAACTAAAATCCAATCTAAATGTGAAATAGATTTAGAGATGAGAACAATGATATCTACAATTCGGTCTTTGGAAGAGGTTACTGTAGAGAAAGACGGTGAAATTAGAGCACTAAAGAAAACTGTTCATGAATATGAAGTTATGATAAATGATTTACAAGAAAAACTCGTAGTAGCAGACGAAGAAGAAAAGGAAACAAATAAGTTTGATATGCTACGGATGCAGTCCAAAGAACTTGTATTGAAGGATAGAGAAATTGATAGACTGAATGGTCTATTAAATCATTTTAAAAACAAATCAAAAGAGGACAAGAAAATTGAGTCTGTATTGACCCAAGTTGAAGAGAAAGTTGAATCTGAAGAGGTTGTAGTTGAAGAGATTAACAATGATGAAGATAATCTTAGATTAGAAATCTCTACTGAGAATAGTAACAATGATAATTCATCTGTAAAAGAGGTAAAAGAGGTAAAAGAGCCCCCTATGAATGAATCTGAAGTTAAAGAAGAGGGTTATGTTATAAAGGCACCTCTTCAAAAGTTTCTTCTAGGAATCCCAGTTGAACAGCTTGAACAGTTGGCTAGTGATACTCATGAAATTTCACCTAGACCCGGGTCTGATTCTGATTCTGATCCTGATACTAACAATGAGGTAAAAGAACCTGACCCTGAACCTATTCAGGAAACGGTTACAGGAGATGATACAGAAGCTGAAGAAAGAGAAAAGGTGGAGAAAGTTAAGGCAGATACAGAGAAGATGCTGAAAGATAAAACCGAACTCGGCAAACTCCTTATTGTTACTTCAAAGAAAGTGAAATATTTTGTATATGAGAATGAAAATCCTCAGAAACTCTATGAATTCAATAAACATAAACACGCCCAGAAGGTAGTCGGGACAAGGACTAAGAATGACAAGGGTAAATATAAAGTTCAGTTACTTACTCCTTAGAATCCATTTCAAAATCATCCAGTGATAACTCAGGATCTGCAGTCAGCATCCTTTGTATATGATCAATCGGATAAGGTATCATTCTCTTTTCCACATAATCCGCGATGTAAAATACAGGGTGAAGACAATTAGATATTTTACAAGCATTAAAATGTTTCTGATTCATTTGATTTAAGACTTCACCATGATTTTCTCTTTCATATGAACGACATAGATCGCAATAGCCCACGATAACTTCATCTTGATTATTCATTTATTATAATATTACTTCCCCTCAAATGTTTAAATCTAATTATTTATCGTTTATATCAAATAATATTAATAATATTAATATAAATGGAGTCAAATATAAAATATATTGATATGTCAGATTTTCATGATCAGGTTGATCGTTTCTGTTCAGAAAATTCTGTAGATGTCTGTGATAATGGAATAATTATTAAAATGATACAAAAAGGATATTCCTTTGCTAATATATCTCCTTCAAAGAGAAAAGAGGCATTGGCCGAATTAAGGATTGTGGCTACAGATGGAAAACATGCCGAAAGTTTATCTATAATTAATAGTTTTTTAAAACGGTGCCCTTATTGTGAAAAAAGAGAGGAAGAGGAAGAAGAAGAATATAATATGGATCGATAATAATAAATTCTTTATTGATAAATTGATAAAATTAATTTACTATTTAGATTTATCTTCTTCTACGTCTAGTTCTAGATTTTTTCTTCTTAGATTTTTTCTTCTTAGATTTTCTTCTCTTAGATTTTCTTCTCTTAGATTTACGCCTTCCCCTTTGATAATGCTCTTGATCGTATTCCGCAAACCGGTCAGCAGCGTCGGGCACGCCTCCCCCGCCGCGGGAACAAACGCAGGACTCTTCAGAGTGGCCGCATTTCCCACATCGCGCGCCAGATGACGGATTGGGATTGGGATTGGGATTGGGTCTGCATTTTGGGCAACCCGCTTCTCCAGGCCGAGCGGACCCTTTATATGGGCAGTCTTTCATGAAATGCCCCTGCTTGTTCTCGTAGAGACCATATTCCCGTCGTTCTTTGCTGGCGCGTAGTTCATCCTCTAGTTCATCATCTTCCCCCATTTATATATTACGAATATATTTTAATTTCATTTTAATTCCATTTCTTGTTCCTCGTCAAAACCTCCATCATCATCGTCTTCGTTATCATATTCTTCATTGTAATCATAACCAACTTCTTCTTCCACTACCTCCTGAATTAAATGAACATCTGATGTTCCGCCCTGTAGAACATCAAGTTCTAAATTTGCCGAAGAATAAATTTCACCTAATCTTTCTCTTCTTTCAGATTCAGTTTGCTGTGAATACTCGTCGCTTTTTACATAATCTGATGCCTGAATTGATAATACGGTGTTCCAAATCACCATATTTACTAGGATAATTACTTACTCCTTAGAAGACCAATATATTTTTCGGAGACTTCATCCTTGGTTGATGCATGTTTAAATGATCCTAAAAATCTCTTGGTATCGTTTGAATAGAGTTCAATTAGGAATGGATCTATATAATTTTTTCTACAGACTCCTACGGTGTTATTCAGCTTGAGAGCTGTTTTTTGTAAAGTCTCATTAATATTTTTCTTTCTTTTCGTATCATTTTCTGGAGTATCGCATTTTAGTATTTCAGTGATGAAACTTAAATTCGCTACCCATGTCCTAAAATTCTTACTACTGAAGTTTCCAAATTTCTTGAGATATTTATTCACATCAGTTGATTTCAGGGTGTACCATTTGGATCCCCTACGATAAGAAAAGATGGGTTCATCACTCTTGAATGTTCTTTTCTTAGTCCTAAGATTCCGACTGAGTCTCTTTGACCTAACTTTACCTGTATTTTGAACTCCTTTTTTACCTATAAAATCAACTGAAACGACTTCTCCATTGATTTTAATATGACGCGGTTCTAATGTAGTCGCTCCGAAAGAATTATTTTCATCGCGATATTTTTCGGAACCTATTCTTATCCCACAATCAACAACTAAGAGTAAAGCCATGGCGATTTGTTTATCTTTCGTATCTCCTTCAGAATATAAATCTCGTTTTACTTGATTCATTATCTTTTGATATGATTCACCGAAATCTATCATTTTCATGAATTTGGTTTTACTTTGCCTTTCAGTAAACTTCTTATTATAGATATACTGAGGTCTATCTTTTTCATCGTAACCAATCGCCAAGACTTTATCGTTTTTGTTTAGATTAATTTTAACATCATCATAAGCAGGTGGAACATAAAATCCTTCTACGCAGTTTTTGATGATTGATTTATCAATTTTAGAATTGTGCTTATCAAGATATTCATAAGTATATTTTCCGTTGCGTTTGGATTTTATTTTACGAACAATATATTCTTTCATCTACTAAAAGATTAGATTTAAAAATAATATATTATCATTCATAAATGTTATCATTGATTAAGAATATCTTTCTAGGAGCAGTCGCATTAAATAATTTGGATTTTATCAAGGATCATAATTCAGGGAATCATTCTTTCAATGTCTCAGAGAACCAATTTATCAATGTAACCTATGATAATGAATTTTCTATTCATGAGAATCATTATTTAGCGAATCATTTATTAACTTTCATTGATTTACCGATTACAGATAAATTATCAGTTGATTGGAGAGATGAACATAAAGTTTCATCGGTTAAAAATCAAGGTCAATGTGGTTCTTGCTGGGCCTTCTCCTCAGTTGGTGCTACAGAATCGGCATGGGCTATCAAGCATAACCAGTTATATAATCTTTCTGAACAAGAATTAGTTGATTGTTCGTCAGAAAATCATGGATGCAATGGAGGAGAAATGGATCTTGCATTTCAGTATATCATGAATCATAGTCTGTGCACTAATTTATCATATCCTTATATAGCGAATAATGATAACACATGTGCAATCAATCAGTGTGAACCAATCGTTCATATCAGTAATTATTCAGATGTTTATCCGAACAATGAAACATTACTAAGATATGCGGTTGCTCAACAACCTGTATCTGTTGCGATACAAGCTAATAAAAGATCCTTTCAAATGTATCAATCTGGTATTTATAATGATCCTGATTGCGGTTATGAATTAGATCATGGTGTCTTGGTAGTAGGATATGGTTATGATGAACAATCTGATATGAAATATTGGATCATAAAAAATTCATGGTCTTCATCATGGGGGGAAAACGGATACATAAGGATACTTAGAGATAGTAATGATACAAGAGGATTGTGTGGTATAGCAATGATGCCTAGTTATCCGATAATTTAATCATTAAGATCCATTAGAATCTCCCGTCTTAATGAATATTTCTTTTCAATACTTCGTTTATCCTTGATAAATAAGAGTAATTTCTTTGCTTCTTCTTCAGAATTAAAATATTCTCTAAAGCATTCAGTTAGGAATTTATTTGTGAGTCCCTCATATGAATTATTAACTTGCGGTTTAATACTGGTATTCAGTGCCTGAATATTAAATGTTGGCAAATCTGATTTCTCCTTGTTCGGAACATCTAACTCAACAATAATTTCTTGTTCAAGTTGTTCTTTCATTTCTTTGAGCGGTTTCATTTTTTCTTTCATTTTATCATTGTATTCTTTGAGTTGATTATCACACTGAACCCACTGAACAATTTTTTGATCCATGTTTGATTTATCAAATATAATTATTATTGAAATCAAATTTATTTCTACTTAGGATATTCTTAAATCAAATTCAAGTTATGTGCTTAATGTGAATTTCTAATCAATCGTCAAATCAAAACTATCGGCGTCATGTATTTGACGACCCATAGTGTCAGACTGATAATGTTCAACTAATTTAGCAATCTTACCTTCTGGATCTATGCTAAAGTTAGCGCCCTCTTTCCCATCTTCATCCTGACCTAGATTATAATCTGCTAGTAATGCTAAGAAAATGTGCTTACCAACAAACTTTCCTCCACGGATAATATAACCTTCATCTATTTCTTCGCTTCCGATCGCAACCATTAAATTAGATAATTGTTTAATTAAATCATCTTTGGTCTCACCCTCACCGTACCACTTTGTCACAAATTTGTTCATAACAGCTGTATAATGATCATCCGCATCTGCTGTCATAGCTAGATCTGGCCGGGCCAGCGGGCGGAGCGCCGCTTGTGCTGCCAGGGCGCGGTCCAGCATTCCCTTCTCCGCAGCAGACCCACCATATTTATTAAGGATTTGTTTTCGTATTTGTCTACTCCTTCTATTTCTTCTATTTCTTCTAACTCTTTGACTGCGTCTATTACTTTTCTTAACACTTCTCTTAACATTTATCTTATTTCTCCTAGTTCCCTTAGTTCTCTTAACACTTCTCTTCTGAATTCTTCGTTGACTTCTTTGACTTCGTTGACTTCGTTGTCTCCTTAGACTTCTTTGAACATTTCTTCTAGCAGTTCTGGATCTTCTCATTTTTTATATATTCATTTAGATTTTTTTTTTTGATGAATTATTGGGAGTCTTTCCGACTGGCGGGGCGGAGGGCTCTGAACCCGAACCTGACACTAACACTGACCAAAATATCATAGATCATATATTAGGAAAGATTGAGGTATTAAATTTTGAACTTGGAATCCAGATGCGATCCGGTAAAAACATGGACGGCTTCTGGGATCTAACAAGGCGAGATTAAAAGTAACAAATCTTGAGATTCAAACACAAGATAACAAACACTGATATCACTATAAATGCCGTTATCATGCTAACACCGATGAAATAAGGATACAATTGTTCTAAGACTTTATCAACGATAGGTTTGATGATATCATTATTAATTGTATCTATATGTTCTTCTTTTCTTAATTCTATTTTCATTGAATCTAATAACTTTGTTGTTATCGTCTCAAAAGACATCTTAAATGATACAATAATGTTTATCGTAGTTTTAAACTTAAATAAATTTGATTTTTCCATTTAAAATCAAATCAAGAAAGCATATTATACTATGGGAATCAAAGGTCTCACTGGTTTAATCAAGAAAACATCACCTGATTCAATTCAGCATATTGGACTATATACGATGAAAGAGAAGAGGGTGGCGATTGATACAAGTATTTTCCTTTATAAGAGTTTAATAAATGTTAGATCAAAAGGTGATTATTTACGGAACAAAGATGGAAAAGTAGTTAGTCATATTCAGGGTTTGTATTATAAAACGAATCAACTCTTATCTTTCGGTATTACTCCAATCTATATCTTTGATGGGAAACCACCTCCAGAAAAGAGTCAAACTATCAAGGAACGAGTTAAGAAAGCAGATGAATGTAAAGCTAAAATGGATGCAACGACCGATAAGAAGGAAAAACAAAATTTAGAGAAAGGAACTATCAGAATTAAGAAAGAATATATTGATGATCTGAAACGATTATTTGATTCTATGGGCGTATCCTATATTCATCCTGATGGGGAAGCAGAGGCATATGCTTCAGAATTATGTAAGATAGGTTTTGTTGATGCAGTCATGACTGAAGATATGGATACTTTATCATATGGATGTCCTCAGCTAGTAAGAGGTTGTATTGATAAGAGTATTAAGAGACCCGAAGTAATTACTACATTTAACTTTGAGAAGATCCTAGAAGACTTTCAAATGACTCATGATGAATTTATTGATATGTGTATCCTCTGTGGATGTGATTATTGTCCCACGATACCTAAAGTAGGTCCAGTGAGAGCAATGAAATTTATTCAGAAGTATAAGACAATTGAGAATTATCTTGACAAAGAAAAGGTTGAAAATGAAGAATTTAAAAGTAAATATGAAGCATCACGTGGTTTATTCAAGATATTCAAAGATAAGATTGATTTAGAAAATCTACCGATTCATACATCAGAATATGATTCAGAAAAGATCTATCAGTATTTAGTTCATGAATGTTCAATGAATGAAAAACGTATTCAGAATTCAATGAAAAAATTATGATATCTATATATATATTAGATGAAGATATGTCAATTACTAATAATAGCGGCGATTGTTTTGATTGCCCTTAAACAAAAAAATGGGTTACGGGATACGCTCTTGCTTTTAGCATTCTTTTTTTCATTTTGTCTAATAAATAAGGAAGGCTTATCAGAGGAAGATGATGATGATGATGATTCAGAAATACCTGAGGTTATTATTAGTATTCCTCCATCACCTGCTGATGGTCCTGTAATTTTCTCAGGACCGCCTTCGGTTCAGTGGACATATACAGGACCATTGGGAGATGATGGTACAACTATGACTGTAAAAAAACAGTCGCGGACGCCAGGACTGAGTTGTAGTCATTTAGTTCCCGAGTGCTTTAGCTCCAAAGTGCCTGCGCGGGTTTGGTGGGGGCTCGTCGTCGTCTTTTTTCTTTCGGTTGTGATAATTATCTTCGCGATACGCCTGGACCGCAATTACGCAGGAGCTAAATTACACGTTGCTTCTCACTACGACATGAATACGTCTTTCGCAGTGCGCGATGTGGGTGGATTTCGTGGCGCAGATGCGCGTGACTGGGGCAAACTCTCACCAACTGGGGGAATGGCGAGGAGGTTGGTAGTCGGGGTTTTTATCATTATTTGTATCATTATTGCCGGTTTGTTTGTTTACTCGTGGACTTTGTCTGAAGATGCCAATGGTTGTATCAAGGATACGTGGCTCAACCGCTTCCTCACTAGGAACCTAATAATGGAACATGAAGAAAGGACTCCTGGGACAGTCCGGTTACGTGATCAACCGACACCCACCCCTACACCATCACCTACACCATCACCTACACCATCACCTACACCATCACCTACACCGACACCATCGGGTAATGGAAAATCTTGCGAAGATTGTATAAATGAGGCTGCGGAGACTGGTTGGCAAAACTTGTGTCTAATGGATGAAAAAATATGCAGTGCGAACATCCAACTATTATGTATTGAAGATGACCCAAGTTCGCCGATGAAATGGTGTGGATCTCCCCCACAAAATGTGGGTGGTGTATATAGCGGCGAAGATGAACCACAAAATATAGATGATGTATTTATATGCTGTGATAACTCTGACTCCTGTGCCTGTTCAGACATTAATAATTATGCCGAGCAGTGCAGGAATTTATCATTGAATGGAGACGATGGGGATGATGATATCTGGAATAAAACCGGAAAACTCAATGTCGGTGGAGATAAATTTAGTCCGGAAGAGACAGCAGAGAAGAGTTATCTGGAAAAATGTTGTGCTCCCGTTGTTAAATGCGCCGAAGCTTCTTTTTCGTGTGCTCCGGGAAGCACACCAAAAGAAGAAGCTACATGTTCTTATTCCCCCTGTTCACAAGAGGACTTTCAATCTTTCACTCCTTCGCCATCCCCCCCCACATCCACCACATGTTGTAATGTTGATTAAATTATTATTTTTTTATTTTTCATAATATATAATGAATATGATCCGAATTTTATTGATTGCTGGTTTAGTTTATTTTGCTCTTCAGCAGAAACAAGAATCAACTCGTAATATGATATTAATTGTTACCGGTTTGCTTGCTGTTTGTATGATGAGTCGGGAAGGATTTACCTTAACAAGTGCCTCTGGCGGCACAGGAATGTCGGCTTGGGGTGGGGCGTCCCCCCAATCAGGCAATACAATTACCTCCACCGATGGTAGCACGGTCTTCACTTTTGCTTTGCCAGCAGATGGCGAATTGGATCTGGATGGTTCCACTCCGGACATCACTGACAAGGTTACTTGTACAGTGGACGATGGCGGGGGTGCTGCTGGAGGTATTGCCTCATTGAAGGTGAATTTTGCCACCTTACCCGCCGTGACCATTGCCTCGGATATCACTACTTACCTTGACTGCAACGTGGATGCCGCGGTACCTCCACCAGACACACCATCGCCATGCCCATCAACCATCTGCCCACCACCTCCACCTCCATCCTGTCCCCCCGCGTCTTCTACAACGTGTGATGGGTTGCAAAAGTTCTCCTTGGATTTGGATTGTTCGGTCTGCGCGACCAACACATACGAAAAACAAGTTGACCCAACGTCCAGATCCGGATGCTGCGACCCTGGCTCGTGGTTGGACTGGTTCACTACCGGATGCTCGCCTTCGCCATCATAATTTAATTTGTATATTGTTTTTTTATATTCTTTATTATATATAATGAATCTTGTCAGAGTTTTATTGATCATAGGTTTAGTTTATTTTGCGATGAAACAGAAGAAAGATGAATCGCGTAACATGATATTAATTATTACTGGATTCCTTGCGGTTTGTATGATGAATAAAGAAGGGACAGGGGCCCCGGGATCTATGGATCCGACTGAGGTGGTGGCCATGGCTACCACCTCAGGTGGTCTGGATCTATCTACGCGCGGTGTAATCAAACATATCCCCCTTGATAGATACAGGAGCATCATGGGAAGTGAATCTAAATTTACGTTCGCATCTGGACCTAAACTAACAATCACACCCGAAGGCGCCACAGGTCTTAATAAAATACAAATTTCCTCAGCAGATCCGGGCGACGACATACCAACCGATGGGATAACATGTGAAAATACTCAGGCACGCGCCCAGGGAAGAGTATTGTGGAGAAAAGGTAGGTCTCCGCAGAAGAATTGTGAGACCTTTCCCCCCCCAGGCTCATGTACTTCCGCGCAGAACCTTGAGCAACTCAAGCCTTACAGAAATCCACCGACAGCCGGTGGTCAGCAACCGCGCGACCATATAGACGACCTACTTATGTGCTGCGATTCTAAGACCTGTCCATGTCCTATCATTACACATAAAGGTCTTGATTCAGTTGATATTTGTTTATCTCGGACGGGATATACTTCACCCGATTCCTCATCTTTGAATAGATATGATCCGAGCGATGATAATGATAATGATTTTTATGAACAATGCTGTATATCCAACTCTCCAGCGACACCACCGACACCACCGACACCACCGACACCACCGACACCTCCGACACCACCTGGACCGACACCACCGACACCACCGACACCACCGACACCACCGACACCACCGACACCACCGACACCACCGACACCACCGACACCACCGACACCACCTGGACCGACACCACCGACACCGACACCGACACCGGCACCCGCTTGCCAGCCTACTAAAATTTCGGATTTTTTGTTGGATCGTCTATTTGACGCACTCATCATCGGGACTATCTTCCTCATATTGTCCTGGATTATATCCTTGATGGGTGACTCCCACGCCGCAGTCAAGGGGGGGGGAGTGAAGGCGAGACGGGAACAGGGTAAATGGCCAACAAAGAAATATTTTGGGGTGGTTTTCGGTTTTATCTTCATCTGCGTCATTATAGATCTCATTTTTTATAGTGCATCCGAAAAATGTGGACAAGATGGGGTCCCTATAACAAATGCTCGCGACGTCGTAACTGGATGGCTGGACGACTCACAAGACGCCGCATGGGTTGCTGCCGCGATTGGGTTTAGTCTTGGGGTTTTGTTGAATGTTTACGTTCGCCGCCAGGTCAAGACGAAATACGATTGGGCCCCAACGCGAGACGCACTCCAAGGAATCTAGTCTTCCTTCTCCGATCACGCCCTCGGCGCAGAATGATACTCCCCGTTGTTATAAATAACTATGTAAATGAAATTTAATTTAAAGATTTAGTTACAAGGTTAATTATAGCGAATGAACATTTACAACGGAAATCTTGATGAAATTTCTACTGAGCAAGTGATTGTTACCGATAGAGATATTTATCGTAAAGTAGGTAATATTAACGAATCATATGATCTTTACATGTTATCTAAACTTAATAATAAGTTTGTATGGGAAAAAATATATGATAATAAAGATTTAAATGGTTCCCAAATAGAAAATATAGACAGATTATCTTATACAATTGAGAATACAGTTCTTAAAGATGATGAAAAATACACATTCCTGACTATTTATAAAGTTGATGAGAAAAATACTCTCACTCATACAGCAACATTTGATGGTTCTTATGATATAACACTCTATTGGAAAAACTTATCATCTGAACTGAATATTCGGTTAATTAACAAATATGTCACATCAAAGGGCTTGAAAGATATCCCAACTCATATTGATCTGATAAAAGAATGCTCTTACCCTTCTGATTATCCAGACCCCTCATTTTCTTTGGACCCTTATGATATCATTGATGATTTTGAACCCTTACAGGGATGGAATAACCCGATTCAAGTAAATGATTGGACCAATGTGGAATCACATGTTCGGACCAATGTGGAATCACATGTTCGGACCAATGTGGAATCACATGTTCCGGTCAATATGGAATTTCAAAAGAATAATGATAAAGAAGAGAGTCTTTCTGAATCAGATTTAGAAGAGAAATATGAGGAAGAAAGGATTGATCCCTTTGATGGAATGTGGTATACTGAATCAGACTTCATTGATTATTATGGCGGTAGAACCGAATGGGACCATCAGCATCCTAAGAAAATTTTACTGAGAGAAGAGTATTACAAATTTACGAATATTCATTCAAATTTGGAGATTAATAAATTTATATTCTTATTTAAGAAATATGAAAAGACGTTTCAGTAAAGACATGTTAGGAGATGATTCAATCAGTGAATATTTTCATGGGATTAAATCTAAAAAAAGTTATCTTAAAAAACCCAAATTATATCTTTACCGATGGATCCATGATGGTGATAAATTCATTTATAATGTCCATCCACCGCCAACAAATACTTTATTCCCCAAATCTTTGGGTAATGAAGATCCATGACATGTTAAAATAAAATCAATCAACTTCTTCTTTGACCAACTACTTTCACAATATTTATATGTACCAGGTTCGCGACCTATCATTTCATTAAGCATTTCTCTTAATTCATCTTCAGTCATCTTATTTATTTCAGTATCTGACCGATACTTATAATCGGTCTTAGTATTCACCTTCATCTTTTTACCCTGACATTGCAAAGCAATCGTAACTAATTCACTCTTAGTCAAATTCTTAATATCACCATAATCATATGAACTTTTATCTCGTCCAGCAATTAGCTGAACAATTTCCTTCAGTTCTCCCTTACCTCCCTTAGAATTTTCTAAACCATGTCTCGTAAATTCATCATCTTTAAACTTATTATCTTTCTTAGATGGTTTTCTAACATCAGATTGAATTACTTCGGGTTTCTTCATCTTATCATGATATTTCTGTGCCTTCTCATCCATATCTATAATTTTTCCATCTTTGACCTTCACTTTACCAACAGGATCTAAATATGAATCAAAAAGAGTATCATCTTTAAAAAAATACTCAACTCCATCATGGTCTATTTCAATGAATTCATCTTCGTCATCTTCAGATAATTCATCTTCTTCCTCGTCATCATCGTCATCATCTTCATCTTCGTCATCATCGTCATCATCGTCATCATCATCATCATCATCATCTTCATCATCGTCATCTTTCTTAACCTTAACCTTTTCCTTAACCTTTACTTCTTCATCAGGGTCCTCTTCTACTTCTTGTTCTTCTACCTCTGGTTCGGGTTCAAAAAAAGTTCTCTTTTTATTCCATCCTTCCATTCCATCTTTCCATTCGAGAGTGTTATTGAATCCACATTCATAAAAAAAGTCAATTAAATGTTCTGAGGCATCGCATTTTGAGTGAGCACAATAAGTTATTATCGGAACATCTTTGATATCAAGTTTCTTAGATTTAACTAAATCATTTAGTTTAGGATATTCTTTTAAGGATGATCTTAAAAATTTCATGATTTGTCTTTCTTTACTCTTACTCGTTAATTTCTTAAGAGATTGAGTCGGTAAATTAACCGAATTCGGTATTTTTTCTTTCTCATAATATTCTCTGGGTAATGCGTTAATGAGTAAGCAATCTTTCTCCTTCACTTTCTCATCTAAATATGCGATAGGTATGGTGCAAATCACTCTGATTGATTTTAAAGGTAACCATGTTTGATCATCATCTTCAACTAGATAGTGAACATGACGACAATATGTTTTCTTTTCATCTTTGTAGGGTTGGGGCTGATTAAACTTCAAAACTACTTCGCCTTTTGAATTACATTTCTTAAGACCATGATTTTCATAATCACCATAGGCAGATTCTGGTGGTAAAATTACATGAGTATCTTCTTGGACACTCGTAGCCCAATAAAAAACCCATTTATCTTTCGTATCCTTTAACGTCAATTTAACAGATAAAGCATTCTCATCTAATTCAGGTTCTTTTTCTTTTAAATCTTCGTTCTTAAGACTGTAATTTTCATCACATGAAACCATTTTTGGATAAGGAGAATAATTTTCCCTCTTCTTAGACCAGTATGGAATTTCTTCTGTTAATTCATTCGCAAATCTACAAAAATTACAATCTTTCAAGGTTTTATCTTCGCTCATTATTGAATAGGATAGATATTAATTTAAAACGTTTTTTCCGAAACTTTCATCAGCATACGTAAATCATTTACAATTTCATCAATTTGGTCAAGGATAAAACCGGTCGCCCCGAGAATCTTAGACACTTCATCACCCTTCGCAAGCTTATGATTCGGATCTAATGAAACGATAAATAAAATCTTATCTTCCAGAGGATGAGGTTTCTTATAACCACAGAGATTTACAAGAGTTTCATCTGTAACAGAACGTCTCATCACATGACTCTGAATAAGATTACCTAAAGTATGTGATTCACCCTCAACTTTGTAATGATAAATATATTCTTTATTCTGTTCTACCGAAACTCTGGATGAACCATCCTTCAATAACTCAATAAATTCCAACTTAAGATTTTCACATTGCTGAATCAAAAGATCAACACTCTTCTTGAAAAGAGTTTCAGAATCATAATAATGATTTGATTTTATCGCGAAATGATACCGATTCGGTTCGCCATAAGTATCTCTGTGAAAATATCTTTCTGACTCAGCTAATCTGAACTTACGTTCATATGTTTCTTTATCATCTTTTTCAATACCCTCAACCTGAAGTCTTTCCTTAAGAACACTTGTAACCAGTTTTTCATCTATCTCAAATGAATAAGTCGCCTGAGAAACACCCTGAAACTTCGCATCCTGATGACCATATCCAACTGTTGGCGATCCATAAAACTGAATTTCTTGATAAGTATCTTCAGTATTCGTTGATTTCAATTCAGTTATCATGCAATAATGAGTATTTCCTCGGAACTTATACGGTCTGAAAATCTTATCTTTTTCCTTCTGTGAGAAAGGTTTTCCTAAATCATAATTTTCAGGATTAGTTTCGCTTAATTGCTCCACAATTATCCTTTCATCTTCAGGAGACATATCATATGAATCATCATAATAATGATCAAGTCTTTCTTGGAACCCCGATTTAAGAGGATAAATTTCAACATCGTTTGATGTAATGAACTTAAATGGCTCAACTGAATCATGTTTCACCTTACACTCAAATAAATGATTCCTCATGTAATTTTCAGGATTGAGATAGAGAGGTATCAGAGCAATACGATGTGCCAGCATCTCATTATGTAATGAAGAATTATTTGTAGTCATGGTTAAATCATTGTTTTCACCATCCGGATTTAGGACAAATCCTACTGTAGGGATATCAGTCAGTAAAACACGTCTTAGGGCATTCGCCAAAGATTTATCAAATCCATATTCATCATCACCAGATAGGATAAATCTTAATTCACCATTGACAGATTCAACATTTGAGATTGAAGGCTTGAATACTTTCATTTCATCGCTCATTTTATATGTATTTACTTTATTTAATTTTTAAATAATCAAATTTATCTAAAAATATAATGAGAAAAAGCATTATATATTTTTAGATAAATATATAATGAGAAAAAGCATTAGAATTACATGGGAATTAAGGAGAAGTATGATCGCTTAATGGATTGATTAAACTTAATAAAACAAATATATCACCCATCCCTCCTTTAAGGTCCTCTGGTGAAGTATTCATTCTCTCATTGCATTTTTGTTGTACTTCTTCAATATCATGTTTATTTGGGTCATATTCTCGCGCATTGTGAAGGACACCGATAATTAAATTACCACTTTCGGTTTTTACTCCATTCACATTCTCATTATTAAAACACTCAAATGATGTAATTTCATTGGGTATTTCTTCTTCTTTGAGACACGGATCACCAATGACTAAAACGTGATAGTCTAGAATACCATCTGTTAATTCTACTTGATGATTTTCTAAACGAACATATCTCATTATATCACATAAACAAGGCCAACAACAACGATAATAATCTCCAATATATTCTTTATTATCGGTACCTTTCACAACTATCTTATCTTTATTATTTTCATGAGGTTTTATCGGAGAACCACTAACAGCACAATAAACTTTATGATGAGATAAATATTCTTCTTTCGTTAATTCATTGCTTCTATTATGAATATGATGAAAAAACTGGACACCTCCTGCATTTCTATTTCTATCTTTAAAGATAAGATTAAAATCATTCATAAGAGTTTCATATGTTATCATTAATTCATCTAAATCATCTAAATCATCTAAATCATCTAAATCATCATTAATTGTGAATGATTCAAAACAATAGAAAGATAAAAATAATGCGATACATATTACACAAGATAATAATAGATATTCCATTATAATTTATACTATAATTTATACTATAATATAATATATATTATAATATACTATAATGAGTAAAGTAATTTCAATTATTGGAAGAGGTAAAATAGAATTTAGCAAAGAGAAAGATAAAGATAAGATGGATAAGAAATACCCAGATGTTGAATTTGAGAAAATGAATTCTTTAACCTTTACGACAACTTATAAAGGGAATAATCTGTTTGATTTGAAAATTAAAGTAGGCTCGACAGAAATACCCTGTTCATTTAAGAAATTTGCATGGCCTTGGAAATATGGATCAATACTTGCTCTAGAACCTCATTTTGAAGACTTGGGAAAAAAAGCAGATATTAGAATATCAGGTGGTATTCAAGGGAAACTCTTTAAATTCTTCAGATATGATTATGAGAAGATGCTAAAAGATAATCCTCAAAGACAAAAAAGTATTAAATTAAAAGCAAAAGCAAATAATCTAACGAATAAACAAAAGAAAGCAATTAATGCCCATCTTATCCAAAAATACAGCTATAAAAAATGGGCAGAATCTCTTAGCGATAAAGCAGACCCTGAATTATTAAAAGAATACAATAAAATACTGAAGAATCCAGATTTTTTAGAAAAGATAAAAAAGACCAAGAAAAAGGGAGGAGGCAAAACCATCAGAGTGAAACCTGACGAATTTAAGAAGATGATTTCTGAAATGGAGGGTTCAGCCATGAAAGATAATCAAAAATGTAATACCTCATGCTATAAAATCAAGACGAATCACGCTAAAGATAAAAAGAAACTTCAGTTAAAGCGTAAATGTCATCAAGGTTGTGAGAAGAAAAGAATGAAAACAGTCAAATCATTTCATAAAAAGTATCCTAAAGAATTCAAAGGATTCGTCAAAAGTTTAGGCGGAGGTAAGAAAAGAACCGTTAGGAAGAAACCTAATGCTGACTCAGTCTATTTTGAGTTTGATAGGTTCTTGGGAAAGGGTAAGTTTTGGCGAATTACTAAAAATGATTCTAAAATAACAACTCATTATGGTAAAATTGGGACTTTGGGTCAAATGACTACAAAAGATTACGGTTCAAAAGTAGATCAAACATTTGATTCATTACTTAAATCTAAAAAGAATAA
>Ga0308010_1000531_pt1 | contig 24266 bp, 22 predicted proteins | sample Neamet129_FD_202368 | JGI IMG/M metagenome (GOLD analysis project Ga0308010, IMG submission 202368) | Marine microbial communities from water near the shore, Antarctic Ocean - #129 | ecosystem: Environmental > Aquatic > Marine > Unclassified | place: Southern Ocean | collected 2014-07-24 | reverse complement strand
GAAAATTTAGCTCCCCTTGGGCTGGAATGTCAGTTGGATGGACATTATAAGATAACTTAATCTTATTATATCATTTAAAAAATCTCAGCATTGTTATTATTACAATTTTTTTCATTTAATCGAGGGTTATTTCGACAAAATAACCACAAACAAAAAAGCCCCACGCTTAGGTGAGGCTCTTTTTAAGAATTAGGATGAAGTTTTAGTTAGTCTCTTTTTCTTCCACTTTTTCAATTACATCATTATTTGTCACTTTATAATCTGTTCTCATTCCACCGTTATCAGGTTGAGAACGTCGGGTTTTTTTTATGGTTTCCAATTCGGAGTGTTTAGTGCAATTTAGATTTATAGAATCTTTATTTTTTAGATAAAAAAGTTCTTCATAATTTTTATCAGTATAATGATGAAGTTTAAAGTTAGTACTTAGAATGTGCCCTCCGCTAATAAAGAGAGACGCACTAAAAACTGTATTTATTATAATTGTAATCATATTTTCTATTTTTCAAAATTTTATTTTAAGGATTTCATAAAAAAAGTTACAACGAATAAGATAACCTATGTGTGAGTTCTTTTTATTTGAAGGGTACACCCCCTAAAAGGTGTTCTGGGTTGAGTTTTTAGGTTGAAAATGTATAAACCAAAAAAGCCCCACGCTTAGGTGAGGCTTTTTTTAAGTAATAGTTAGAAAATAGACTACTTAAGTAATACCATCTTTCGAGTCTTCACAAAGTCTTTACTCTGAAGTTGATATAAGTATACTCCAGCACCTACAGGGTCTCCATAATCATTGGTCGCATTCCACTTTAATGCATGGTAACCAGCCGGAGTACTTTGCATATCATAAGTTCTAATCTTCTGACCTAACATATTGAAAATAGTCAGTGTTATGTTACTTGCCTCTGGTAGATCAAAGCGTAGTGTCGTCGTTGGATTGAAGGGGTTGGGATAGTTCTCATGTAATGCAAACTCCAGAGGAACACCTTCACTTTCTACAGAGAGGTAATCATAACGATTTAGATAGATAACTCTATCTTCTCCCGTTACTTTTGTAGAGTCAGTTCGATCCTGCGCATAAACAGTAAATTTTACTGTTGCACCATTAACGAGACGGCCTTCAAAAGCACCTTCTAAAATTTCTTTATAGATTAATGAAACAGATGTACTAGTTGTATCAAATATTTTTTCCGCTGGATAAACACCAATTTTTGCATAGATAGAATAATTAATAGAGTCACCGTCAGTCGTATCTACACTGGTTCCCCATTGAAGAGTATAAGTTGAGTTTAAGTTAGTTGAATCAATTACTATAGTATCTGAGGCGTTACTTATCCATTCAAAGTCTGTTGGTAGACTATTTAAAACTCGAGTTGCACCAAAAAGAGTCCCATCATTACTATTGGGACTTGAATCATACACTGTTGAATCTGCCCCTTTATTAAAATCCCAGTAACCAACTAAGTTTGGTTGATGAGTGTTCCCATTATAAATTTTATCTATTTCTTGATCATTTAAAATTGTATCCCAAACGGAAACTTCATCAATATAACCTTTGAAAAAACTTCTAAAACTCGAACCATTGTCTACTGTCTCGCCTCCAATAAAAAAATTACCGGTTTTTGTTTCAAAAGCCCTGCTATAAATCGTACTATCTTTTTTATTATTGACCCGCGCTTTAAAACTTAAACTATCATATGTAAGTGAAATAAAAACCCATTCATTTTGTGGAATTATTAAATTTGTTTTCCAGTCTTGGCACCCACCCCAAAATACGAGTTTTCCACCTTGTTTCCCGAGCCCCCACATTTTACCATTACAATCTCCATTGCCCCAATGCAATATTGAACCCCAATTATTACTTGAACCATTATCTTTTATCCAGGCTGAAACTGTTCTTGAAGAGTTATCTAATGGTAAGTCAGGTTCTGTAATTATTTTTATATAATCATCTGACCCATCAAACTGAATATAATTATTTTGAGAATAAGAGACACTTACTCCGCAAATTACAATAATAAACATAGCTATTTTTTTCATAATGATCTTTCTTGATTGTTTTTACAAAGAAAAATTACGATATAGTTACTATAATTTTACCGTTATTTAACTTGTTTAAGTTGGTGGATTTTAATTGAGAGTCCTCTTTATTCCTAAAGATTGACCATAAAGTAAATAGCCGAATAAAGTAATTAAATCATTGTAATTATTTTTAATAATAAATGTATAATTTAATAAATGGCAAAACTAAAAAAATCCCTAGGCTTATTTGATGGTATATCCCTTCTAATTGGGATTACAATCGGCTCGGCTATCTTTGCAACGCCTCAAATCATTGCAGGATATACAAATTCATTTACTTTAATTATAATACTCTGGCTTGCTGTCTCTCTTTTTGTTTATGTAGGCGCTCTAATATATGCTGAGCTAGGATCACGTTTCCCTAATACGGGTGGAGAGTATATATATATAAGAGAAGCTTTTGGTCCTTTCTGGGGATTTATATTTGGTTGGGCGCAACTACTAATAATCCGAACAAGCCCAGCCGCCGGGATTAGTTTAATTACGGCTAATTATTTAGGTTATTTCATACCCATGGATCAATTTGAAAAAATTATAGCATCAATTATTATTATTATTATTTTTGGTACTATTAATTATATAGGCGTTGAACGTGCAAGTTTCTACAATAAGTTTTCAACCTTAATTAAAACACTAGGTATCACAATCTTTACCGTGGCTGGCTTAGCAATGTTTGAAGGAGATTTTTTAAAATTATCAGAAACAGCTATTGTAACTGAAAATTTGGGAACGATTGGAAATATAGTTGCGGCCCTAATGTTAATACTATTTTCATATCTGGGTTGGGATAGAGTCGGATACATTGCTGGCGAAATGAAAGAGCCTCAGAAAGTTATCCCTAAAACGATGTTTTATGGTATAGCAGCTATTGCAATTCTTTATATATCAGCAAATATACTCTATCATACAGTCTTAGGAATGGAAGGTGTCCGATCAAGCTCTATTGTTGCTTCAGATATAGCTAATTTACTATTTGGGAATTTAGGCGCAAGTCTAATGTCAATTATTGTTATTATATCAGCAACTGGAAGCATTAATGGGACAATGATGTCTGCAAGTCGTCTTTACTATGCTATGGCACGTGATGGGATGTTGTTTAAATGGTTTGATAATATTCACCCAAAATTTCAAACCCCAAGCAATGCAATAGTTGCTCATTGTTTTTGGGGCATTGCCCTGCTAGTTATTAGACAAAACTTTGAGACAATTGTAACTGGGATGGTCTTTACTATACTCATTTTTTATATTTTTACAACGGTTGCTTTCTTTAAATTTAGAAGATTAGATCTAGGCGAGAGTGGATATAGAATCCCTTTTTATCCTTTTTTACCATCAATATATTTAATTGGTCTAGCAAGTTTGGTGCTGTTAAGGATTTATTATCAATTTAATCTATCAATGCAAGACCTTTCGTTTGTCTTAACCGGGATTCCAGCTTACTTTATATTTTTTAAAAAAAATAAAATCTTACTTGAAAAATAGTGGTTGATTTTTTAGACTAATAGATGCCTTCAACACACGATTATCAAGAAGATGCTCGCAATCAAGATATTCAAGTTTATATTAATGGTGATTTTTTTCACCGATCAAAAGCCTATGTCTCTGTTCTTGACAGCGGTTTTCTTTTAGGTGATGGGGTCTGGGAAGGCATTAGACTTCACAATGGAAAGCTTCTTCATCTTGATGATCATTTAGACCGCCTATTTACAGGTGCTGATGAAATTGCACTTAAGATTAATAGAAGTAAAGATGAAGTGAAGGAGATTATATATAAAACAGTAGAAAAGAATAAAATGTTTTCGGATGTCCATATCAGATTAATAGTTTCAAGAGGATTAAAAAAAACACCTTACCAGCATCCAAAAGTTACTATTGGAGGACCAACCATTGTCATAATCCCTGAGTACAAAAAGCCAGACCTTAGAGTTTCTGTAGAGGGGATAAAATTAGCAGTCGTTTCTACTTTAAGAGATAATCGTGTACAAAATCCTCATATTAATTCTTTAAGTAAACATAATTGTATTGCTGCCTGTATTGAAGCTGACAAAAAAGGAGCGGATGAAGGCCTAATGCTTGATCCTAACGGTTATGTCTCTACCTGTAACTCAACTAATTTTTTTATTATTAAATCAAATGAAGTATGGACTTCAACTGGTGAATACTGTTTAAATGGAATTACGAGGAAAAGTGTGATTCGCATTTGCAATCAAAATAAAATAGTAATAAAAGAAAAAAACTTTAGCGTAAAAGATGTCCTATCTGCTGCTGAAATTTTTGTTACTGGAACATTTGCAGGAATTATTCCTGTTATAAGTGTTGATAATAAAGTAATTGGAGATGGTATCAGAGGTAAAATGACAAAAAGATTGCAAGGCTTTTATATTGCAGATGTCAATTTCAGCTGATTTGTGTATAAAAAATGCCCATATTTCGATGAGAGTTTTCATTTTATTCTCTTTTATTTGACCCAGAAGCGTTTCACTCAACTATTTGCCATTCTTTATCACCTAAAATTAATTTATCACTTTCTATTGGAATTAAAACACTATATACAGCACCACCAATTGCACCTAAACTTCCATATATAAAACTACCCAACACTACCCAATGAAATCCGTAATTAATTGCATCTGGCAATCCTATAACGGCACCTGCAAATACACCGTATTTGGCACCTTTTATTACACTTGAAGTGAATGATTTTAATGATTTTTCATAGTATCTAAATGATACTACTGAATTAAAGGCTAAGGTGTCTTGTATTTGAGAATTATGTTTATTTACTAAAACATATTGTTTTGAGTAATCAGTTTTAAGTAGGGTGTATTTATTATCATTTATTTGAAGTTTCTCACCTGTTTTAATTTCAATAGTTTCATTGCTATTATTCTTAAAGTGTAGAGCTTGCCCCCAAACAAGTCCAAGGAATAGAGTAACCGTTAGTAGATGTTTCATAAAGGAACTTACAAAAAATAACGTAACTATGTGTGAGTGCCTTTTATTTGAAGGGTACCACCCCCTAAAAGGAGTTCTGGGTTGAGATTTTTGGTTGAAAAAGTATAAACAAAAAAGCCCCACGCTTAGGTGAGGCTCTTTTTAAGAATAAGATTTAATAGTCTTAGATTATTAAATAATCATTAATTGCAAATCGGAGAATAAGTTTTTATTTCAGAAGATTCATAATCCCAAATTTCACTACTGAGAACACTACCCCCCATACTAAAGGACACTTTTAAACCATTAGTTCCATTCCTTGTCATCGCCACCTTGACATCAGGGCCCTCTGAAAAACTTAAGCCGTCCCCATCTTTTGTTACAGAGAAACTTTCTGCATCGTAGCAGTCATCGCCCTGACCACAGTCATCGCCATCATAATCCCAATTACTTACCATTAGATTATCAATTGTAAGATATTGAACATCAAATTCACCATCACCACAATCCGCAGATTCCATGGATAATTTATAAGTGCCATCTAAGTTTACTGCAGCAGTCTCATCAGCTTTATCATCTTCGCAAGCAAAAAGAAATAGCAATATTGAGATTGAAAGTATTTTTTTCATTAGAACCTTTTTTTATTTTTAAATAATAATTATATATAAATAATTAAAAGAAAATACTAAGGGATAGAGCTTGAAACAATGAGATCTTTCTCACGATGCTTTTAGGTAAGACCCTTTACCTATATAAGGGACTCACTGAAGGGGGTATGATAAGGTAGGTTTTATTGTGGTAGCATCTATCTAGGTAGCATCCATACGGTAGAACTTGGCATAGTATGATTCCATTTTGTCAGATTGCCAATACAGGTATTAGCACCTTAACTTAGGCTAACAAATTATACTTAACCGACAAAGGATTGAGGACAAATGGACGGATTTACAATCTATCATAACCCACGCTGAGGCAAGAGTAGGAAAGCACTCCAACTGTTGCGTGACAACGGAATTGAACCAATAATTATAGAATATTTAAAAAGTATTCCTTCTCAAGTTAATTTTAAATCAATTGCTAAAATGCTAAATAAACGTCCCTTAGATTTTGTAAGAAAAAGTGAATTAGACTTCAAAGATAATAATATTGATAAAATATTAGATAATGATGATGCAATGATAGATGCTATGCAAAAATATCCAAAAATTATGGAACGCCCCATTATAACTAAGGGAAATAAAGCAGTTATTGGACGCCCACCAGAAAATATTTTAGAGTTATTATAAAATGTCGGTAAGAATTTTCATAACAGGTGGAACCTTTGACAAAGAATATGATGAAATTACCGGTTCATTGTTTTTTAAAGATACTCATATGCGAGAAATGCTTGAACTTGGGCGCTCTAAAATTGATGTGGATATTCGTACTCTGATGATGGTTGATAGTTTAGAAATGACACCTGAGGATAGAAACTTAGTTGTTGAAAATTGTAAGCATGCTAAAGAAGAAAAAATTATAATTACTCATGGGACAGATACAATGACAGAAACAGGAAAAATGCTCGCAGAAGCAAACCTTGAAAAAACTATTGTTCTTACAGGTGCAATGATCCCCTATAAATTTGGCAGTTCTGACGGCTTATTCAACCTTGGCAGTGCTCTAGGTTTTGTGCAAAGTTTGCCAAAGGGTATTTACATAGCAATGAATGGTCGCTGTTTCAACTACGATAAAGTTAAGAAAAATAAAGAAACAGGTATTTTCGAAGGAATATAATTTTTACTTATCGGTCTCCCAATCTATAATGATCATTTCAGTTTGTCTTGGATCAATATATTCACAGGTTTCTCCATCAAAAAATGCATCTTCTTCAAGTTGAATAGCAACTTCTTTGCCCCAAGATTTAATAAATACTTTTGCATTTAATTCAATAGAATAAGCTGTATTTGGGTATAAAGGATAATCCCCATTTACTGGAACACCTTCTTGTTTATCCCACATCCCAATAGTGGGCCCCGAACCATGTCCATAATATCCAATTGGATGTGTATAAATTTGAGGATTAATTCCTTCTGAGTTTGCTTGCTCTAAAGCAGATAAAAGCATTTCATTTCCTGTGCGACCAGTTTTGAATTGGTTAGTTAGAATATCTTGAAGTCTATTCCCGGTTGCTAATGCTTGAGTTAATTCATTTGGCACAGTATTCTCGCCGGGCATTAGTACATAAGAATGTTGTTGAGTATCCGTATTTAAACTTAGGTAAGTTATTCCAAAATCAACGTGTAGTAGGTCTCCTGGGAGAACCGTATTCTCTGGTTTAGCGTTAGAAAAAGATTCTAGGAAATCAAAACTTTGTTTATCGCCACGCTGAATACTAACGGATGGATGAAACCATGTGACAAAATTTAATTCACGAATTCTTTCGCGATACCACCAAACAATATCGTCAGTTGTCGTAACGCCTGGCGTAATAACATTTGATGAAAAACCTTCTTTGATTATATCATGAGCTATTCGACAAATTTCTGGATAGATTTCCATCTCTTTTGCGCTACGAGTTTCAAGCCAACCAACGGCTACATTTGTGGCGCTTACAATTCTTTTCTGATATTTACGGGGGAGAGCTTTATTTAAGAGGTCATATTCTGTCGAAGATAAACCATCAGCTTGAGCAAAAAACTCACTTTTATTAATACCGATTTTTTTTGGATTTTTTTTCTTAATAAGCTCTGCAAGAGCTTTATATTGATTAGGTTGCGCTTCAGGGTCCCAAGCTTTTTTAAAAACTTCACCAACCGCATAGCGAGCGACTGCATAAGATTCTAATGGTTTATTATTACCTGGATCAAAAACTACTAATACTGTTCGACGACGAGCATTTAGCCAAGTTGCTGGTAGCATAGTCCTAATTACAGGGTCTTCATTATACTCACGTGCAATAATTAGCCACATATCAATATTATTTCGACGCATAATATTAGGCAATACAGATTCAAATCGATCTTTTAAAAGAGTGTCTCTAACTTTTGCACGTTCACGCATAGAAAGAACATCGTTCTTTAAATCATCTGCAAAAATTTCAAAAGGAATTAACCAAAAGCTAATTAATAGTAATTTAGTGAGCTGTTTCATTATAATAACCTCAATGTAATATTTTTTTTTAGAAATCTTGGAAGGTAAGTTTGCACTAAGAAATGAGTAAGAGCAAATGAAAAACGTATTATTTTATTAGATTTATATGGAGTGATGTTGAATGTATTATATTTGTAGTGTTTGTGATAAAAGACTTGATACGCCAAAAATTCCTGTTTGGCTATGTGAGTGCGGTAAGCCATTGATTGTTCATTATGATTGGGAAAATCAATTAAAGCCAATTGATGTTATTGAGGATGATCTTTCATTATGGAGATATAAGAGTTCTCTTCCAGATATAGATATAAAAATTTCTTTAGGAGAGGGTCATACTCCTCTCATACCAATAAGCAAAAATGTTTATGTTAAAGATGAGACCGTAAATCCAACAGGCTCATTTAAAGATCGTGGTATGGCGTTAGCCATAACTATGGCAAAAGCTCAAGGAGTTAAGGCTATTTGTCTTCCCTCGGCTGGAAATGCAGGCATTTCAGCGGCAGCTTATTGTCAAGCGGCAGATATTGAATGTAACGTCTTTTTACCAGAGACTATTCCAGAACCTTTTAAAAAAGAAACAGAAAAGTATAATTCTATTTTAACTTTAAGTGGGCAAACTATTTCTGATGCGGCCAAGTTTATGCAAGAGAATAAAAAAGATGATTGGTTTGATATTTCTACCTTAAAAGAGCCCTTTAGAGTTGAAGGAAAAAAACCTTAGGTTATGAGATAGCTGAACAATTAGGATGGGAGTTTCCTGACGTTGTCGTTTATGAAACTGGTGGAGGTACCGGGTTGATTGGAATGTGGAAAGCTTTTAAAGAAATTCAAGGGATGGGATGGGTTAAGGGCCCTCTTCCTAGAATGGTTGCCGCACAGTCTGATGGGTGCGCACCAGTTGTTAAAGCTTTTCAAGCAATGGAGAAAGATACAGTGTTTTGGAAAAACAGTCATACTATTGCACTTGGTTTGAACGTTCCTGGGCCACTAGGAGGGAGATGGATCTTAGATATATTATCAAAAAGTAATGGAATTGCAGTCTCTGTTGCAGAAGAGACTTTAGTTTCACAAACTAAAGAAATGAATGAATTTACAGGTATAAATGCAAGCCCAGAAGCAGGCGTGGTTTGGTCAGCTTACAATACTTTACTAGATATGGGATGGATAAAGAATGAAGAAAGGGTTGTTTTATTTGCCACAGGAATAGAGCGGTGCTAAATTGATTAACCTTTAAGAAAATAGGATTATGAAAAACCATATTAAAAAAACACTCTTTGCACTATTAAGCTTTTTAATTTTTGCTTGTGAGCCTTTTGCTACAGAATTCGATGAAATTGAAGAAGCCGTTATGTATAAGGCTAAAAAAATCAAAGATTTTAGCTCTAAGAAAACGATTAAAGTAATAACCTGGAATATTCGATTTGGTGTTGCACGCTTACGTTTTTATGGAGATGGTTGTGGGGATAAAGTTATTTTGACAAAATCTGAAGTTATAAGGGGCCTTGAGGGACTTGCTGCAAAGATTAAAGCAGAGGACCCTGATATTTTATTATTGCAAGAGGTTGATGTCCAATCTAAAAAAACAGCTTATATAGACCAAGCTCAATGGCTTTTAGATAATACAGATATGAATTATGGAGCATATGCTTCAATGTGGCAAGCTCAAGCTATTCTTGCTGATGGATTAGGCAGAGTCAATACGGGGAATTTAATTCTTTCTAAGTGGAAATTAGAGAATGCTGAACGTTATCAACTTCCATTAAGGGGAGATCAAGACGGACTTACTAAATACTTTTATTTACGAAGAAATGTATTAAAAGCGACAGTTGTGATGCCTGGAAAAGAATTTTATGCAGTTAATACTCATCTTACAGCATTCGCGACTGATGATACTAAACAAAAGCATATCAATAGTTTTAAAAATGTACTTGATAATATTACAGCTGAAGGTAAATATTTTATTGCTGGGGGAGATTTAAATGAACTTCCACCCAATGCTTTCAAAACAGATTATTGTTTAGAAGATAAATGTTTAAATGAGTCCTATCATGCTGGAATTGAAACAGAACATAAAGAAGGGGCTTATTTTACCCCAGAAATTACTTGGCTTCAGCCATTTTATGATAAATACACTCCAGCAATTTCGCTTTTTGATTATGGCAATAGTGAAGCAGGTCACTTTACTCATAGTCCGGACAATAATTTGATTTTAGATAGAAAGCTAGATTATCTTTGGACTAATACCACGTGGGTGAGCTCAAAGACGCACCAAGAAGCAACCACACTTTCAGATCATATTCCTGTAAGTGCTATTTGGGAGATAAAATGAGAAGGATCATTATCTTTTTAATGTTTGGTCTCATAAATGCTCAATGGTCTAATGGGAGTTCTAATGTTTTAGATACTCAGCGAAAAGAAATTGGAATATTTTCACCTTTTCATATAGGCTTAGATAACGGTAAAGAGCTTATTGTGAATAAATTTTTACCTATGCCGAACATCTCTCTCAAACAACAAAGACCCGCGATTGGAGATTGGCAAATAGCGCAAAGAATTCAATTTGAGTATCCAACAATGGGAATGAAGTGGCTTCAAAGTCCTTTAGGGAAAGAATTAGGTGATCCAAATATGTTTGCGCTTATATCTCCACAGTTTACGATTCCAAACATGTTTTCTATTTATGGTGAATTAATTGGTTCGCGAGGGAATACGATTTCTGGAAGAGTGACGGTTCGTGGGGGCTTAGCTTTAGCATTAGGTGGAAATAAACTTTCAGAGGACGCGACTATTGACCTCCCTATTATTTTCCCGAGACTTTCGGTGTACTATAATGGCATAGCTATTAAAATTGGTGGAGAGTATTTTCGTCAAAAAAATGACAAGTGGTCTTATTTAATTGACTATGATATGTTTTTAATGCCGGGAGGAAGAGGACGTTATGCTTTTGAGAACAAAGGAATGTTAGTTTATTCAAAAAGTGAAAAATTTAGACTTTTAATCGGCTACAAGCTCATTGCCGGGGAATACCCATTTGGTGCTCAAGCACATTTATTACCAGCCTTTGATATTCAATTTGGCTGGTAGTCCTTTACAATTTTTTACGCTACTCTTCTTTTCAACTATCTCATTGATGGGGCAAGTAGAGCTAGATAAAAATAAACTTATAAATGAGCTTGGTTGTGGGAATTGTCATAGCGGAGTTCGGTCTTCTCAGGTTGTTAAAAATAACGCACCAAATCTTAATTATGCAGGTCTAAAATATAATAAGTCTTATCTTTATGATTATTTAAAATCACCACAAACCGTAAGGTATCATATTGGTAATTCAAGAATGCCAAATTTTATGTTTTCTGATGATGAAGCTTATGCCCTTACGCTTTATCTCATGTCAAAAATCTCTCTTCCTAAAGAAAGAAAATTATTAAAACGTAGATATACTAGTGAGGATAAAACTTTTGATTTAATTAACACAGAATATCAATGCACGGCGTGTCATAGTTTAAATAATGCCGGTATTAATAAATCAATTGATCTAACCATCGCTGGTGCACGTTTGCAGCCAGATTGGTTATATGATATTATTTTAAAACCATCTGCATATGTGCCACCAGAATCACCAATGCCAACATTTTTTAATGATGATAAAGATTCTCACAAAAAAATCGCTGAAATAGTGGGTTACTTAAATGAGCTTGGTAAGCCACGGCTCAAGCTGCTTAATTCAAATTATAAAATGGTAAAAAAAGCAAATGATAATATAACAGCTGAGATGGGTCGTAATATATTTTTATCACAAAACTGCATGGCTTGTCATACGATGGATTCTGAGAAATCTTGGTTTATAAATCATAATGCTCCTGATTTAAGCGCTCAAAAGATGAAGACCCAATCAATTTGGTTAAAACAATACCTTAATGATGTCTCAGCTATCCGTCCGAATGGATACTTTCCAGGAACTGGAAGTAGAATGCCTAATTTCAATCTCAAACCAGAAGAAATTAATAATATTTCAGAATGGTTAGGGAAGGCATCATTAAAAACAAAACTAGAACCAATTTCAGCCTTTCAATCGCGTAAAGTAGAACGATTGTTGAATGATTTTCTTCCATGCCTTGGCTGTCATGAACTAAATGGAAAAGGAGGTAAAATAGGACCAAACCTATCTAATGCTGGTAATAGACTCTCTGATGGATATATTAAAATGGCAATACAGGCACCTCATATGGTAATGCCAGAGAGTATCATGCCGAAAACTGCAATGGATCCTAAGTTAATGCCCCTTCTTCAGTCTTACTTCTCTCAAAAAATCAACGAAGAAAAACATCAATACTTAAACTTAATTGAGCATCAACCCTATCCAATTTCAACTCAGTATTCATCTACATGTGCACCATGTCATGGTCTTCAAGGAAAAGGCAATGGTTTTAATGCTATAAATTTACCAGTAAAGCCAGGGAACCTAGCAGATGCTGTAGTTATTAGTCAAAGAGCGGATCATACGCTATTTGAAACAATCTATGGCGGTGGTCGCATTATGAATAAAAGCCATTTTATGCCTGGTTGGGGTCAAAAACTTAGTCGGGAAGAAATTGTTAAACAAGTTGCGCAAATTAGAGAATTTTGCAAATGTAGTCCACCTGATTGGTCAAAAGATTAAAGCTATTAGATGATAAACAAGTTTTTTCTCATATGCTCACTAATATTTTTAATAAATGTGTTGATAGCAGATCAAGATCAGTTTATTGGTTCAAAAGTATGCGGAAGTTGTCATCCTGATCAGTTTGACACTTGGGAAAAATCAACCCATGGAAATGCCGGCGGGAAGCCAACAAAACAACGTGTTTTAGCGCCCTTTGATGGCAATAGAGTTAATCTCAAGAACGGTTGGTTTATTCCATTCAAAAAAAACGGAAGATTCTTTTTTAGAGCACAAGAGAATGGCTTTCCAGAAAAAAAATATGAAGTAATGGGAGTTATAGGTGGTGGTCATCTTTATGGTGGAGGAACTCAAACTTACTTTGGCTTATTCCCTGATGGAAGTATGCGTTTGCTACCGTTCGATTATCACCCTGGAAGTAAGACCTGGTTTTTTGAAACGAATGATAACTCTGGATGGGTTCCTATAAGCGAGGACTTATCTTTTCGTAGATCATCTGAATGGCCTCCGTCAAGAACGCTAGGCGTTATAAGTGAGAAACAAAACTGTCAACAGTGTCATGGTAGTCAAGTTCGAACAGCTTTTTCTGTAAATAAGGGTAAATATATATCTAGTTACACAGATTTATCAATCAACTGTGAATCTTGTCATGGCCCAGGAAAAGAACACTCTAGTCTTATGCAATATGGAAAATCTATTGTAAAAGGATATACGGGGATAAAATCATTAAAAACCCTGTCAAAAGAAGAATCAGTTGAAGTTTGTGCTCAATGCCATGCTCTAAAAGATATGATTCGACCAGGATATCTCCCCGGAGATGATTTTAAAGAATATTTTAGTACAAAATTCTCAATGCTGGGGGGCAACCCTTATCATCCTGATGGTAGAGTTAAGGCTTTTGGATATCAACAAAACCATGTTTTTAGTGATTGCTATCTTAATGGTTCTATGACTTGTGTTGATTGTCATAACCCGCATTCAAATGGCTACCAAGACGTTAATCGTCAGCCTTTAATTGGAAAGTTTGATAATGGGCAGTGCACTTCTTGCCACATGGCCAAAGCCATGGATATTACAGAGCATACATTTCATAATGTAGACTCTGAGGGAAGCCTTTGCACTTCATGCCATATGCCATTTCAACAACATCAAGCAGTTGGTGAAGCAATAAAGTTTTCACGCGCTGACCACACGATTTCTATACCAAGGCCATTAATAGATCAAGCGCTTGGAGTTGATAATGCTTGTCAAAAATGTCATGTTGAAATGAGCATAGATGAAATAACTATAAATATGCAGGAATGGTATGGAAAATTAAAACCTCTTCAAGCTTTAGAAACAGCTCTAATGACCTTTAATCAGAATAAAAAGTCGGAAGATTTGATTAATTTATTGGGCTCTAATTCAGATCCTTCACCACAAGTTTTTGCAGGTCTTTCTGAAGCTTTTATGTTCAACCAGCCAGATCAAACAAAAGAAATAATTAACAGATTAAAATCCTTAAGTGGGAATATGGATATAGATATTAAAGGCCTAGCTCTCGCTTATTTAGATTTACTTAGTGAGGATGATGAAGCTCTAAACAAATTTATGATTCAAGTTTTATCTCGTTCTGGTAAAGACCAAACAAAAATACGCACAAGGTGGAGTACAGCTTTGGCTTATAGAGCCCAAGCTCAAGTCAATCAAGGCTTAATAATTTTTGGCATTGATCTTTATGTAAAAGCTGTCAAAGTATGGCCATCAAATCAACGGGCAAAGCAAGGCTTAGCGGAGGCATATATACTTGTTGATGATATTCCAAATGCTATTCAAATATTTAGTGAAAGTATAACTAATAATAAAAATGATTGGCAAAGTTGGGCTGGTTTAGCGAATGCACAAGCACGTTCAAACCAACTTGAGGTAGCCCTAGAGGCCTATATGAAATCACTAGAAATAAATACTTATAATTCTAGTGCTCATTTAGGGATTGGAAATATCTTATTTAAGTTAAAAAAAGATGTATTAGCAGAAATGCATTTAGAAAAAGCAATTGATTTGAACCCTTCTATGACGGAGGCCTATATATATTTAGCGGCAACAAAAATTCGACGTCAGGATTATAAGATGGCAGCTAAAATATTGGATCGTGGATTAACTTTAAATCCTTCTCATGAATTAGGCAATATGATGAAGTTAGAATTAAATAAAGTAAATGATTGAGATTATTAATAGAATAGTTCTAGTAGTATTGACTTGATAGAATTATTCAAAGTTATTATAAAATATATTTTTGTGTATATTCAACTGCAATTTAAGTAGACTATGTATTATAGGAGGTGTCACTTATGAAGTTTAAGAAGTATTTAGTGCTTCCATTGTTATTTATTTCAATAATAATGGGTCAAGATAAGAAAAATGAGAAGTTTCATTTTGAATTTGAAACAGATTCAATAGAAATTCGCGTTGGAGAATCAAAAGAGATAACGATTAGGTTGTTAGACGAGGAAGGTAAGCTTGCAAAAAATCCATTTAATGTTTTTGGGCAAAGAAAAGCGCTTTCAGTTTCACCACGCTTAAGTGACTCTACTGGAGTTGCAACTGTAACTCTTAAAGCTCATAGGCCAGGTCGTTTAAGCTTAAGGACTCAGACAATTACAGTAAAGCGAGATGATCGTATTAGATCAAGCTTAATTGTTAATGTTCCCGCTCCTCCCTTGGATCGAATTGTTTTTAATCAAGAGCCTTCTAAGCTCTATGCTGGAACAGTAACTGCATTTTCAGTTGAGGTTTTTGATAAAGCTGATCTTAATAGGACAGAATTAAACGTAAAATTAAAATCAAGCAATACGACTGTAGCTGATTTTGATATTTTTGGTAACTTAGAAACAAAGCGCACTGGCAAAACTACAATTTCGGCAACAGCTGAAGATGTAACGGAGTCTTTTAATATTCGCGTTGTAAAAAACCCTACTCGAAAAGTAACTCTTTCTATAGACAAAGAAGAGATTAGAACGGGTGATGTTCTTTCGTTGAAGGCAAAAGCTTTAAATAAAAGTGACCGTGTGATCAAAGATGCGCCAATTACTTATACATATATTGGTCAAGCTGATTATGGGAAGTTTGGTTTACCTGCCGCTGGCTTGGTGACGGAGGATGGTAGGTTTGTTGCCGAAACGACAGGTTTATATACTCTTATTGCATCTTCTGGAGGTTATTCAGCGCAGAAAACGATTAAGGTTGTCTCTAGAGATGTACAGAAAAAAGCAAAGCTTGTAGGTCACGGCTTAATAACGGATGTATTGACAAGTGATTTATGGGTTTGGGCTGGCATAGATAAACACGAAGGAAAAGATTTTGCAGTAACTGGTACATGGGGATCAAATGGAGAAGCTTACTTTTGGGATGTTACTAATCCAGATAGCATGATTATTATTGATACGATTACTGTAGATGCTAGAACAGTTAACGATGTAAAAATATCTGAAGATGGTCGAGTAGGCGTAATGACAAGAGAAGGCGCATCAAACAGAAAAAATGGATTTGTAGTTTTAGATGTTTCAGATCCATATAACGTTACTATTACAGCTGAATTCAATGATGATATGACGGGCGGAGTGCATAATGTTTTTATATATGATAATCATATTTATGCTGTAAATAATGGCCGAAAATATGATATCATTAATATTGAGGATCCTTCAAATCCATTTCGCGTGGGTGTTTATGAAATGGATACCCCCGGCCACAGTATTCATGATGTTTGGATTGAAGATGGGATTGCTTATTCTTCAAATTGGAGTGATGGTGTTGTTGCCGTAGATATTGGTGGAATGAAATTTGATGAAGCAGATCGCTCAAAGTCTCAATTTAACCCATTATTAGCAAAAGCAGGCCAAGGAAGCCCTTCAAACCCTATTAAGTTAGCTGAAATGGGTGACCCCAATGGTTTAAATCATGCTGCATTCCCATTCTTAAGTAAATCAACAGGGAATTTTTATATTGTTGGAGGAGATGAAACTTTTCCTACTGGAGTTCGCGCTACTAGCGGGGAACCTTCAAATCCACGAGGAGGATTTCATTTTTTAAATTTTACAGATCCAGAAAATCCTAGAGAGGATGCAGTATATCAAGTCCCAGAAGCTGGCTCACATAATATGTGGGTTAATGACGATGTATTGATGGCAGCTTTTTATCAAGGAGGATTAAGGATTGTGGATATCTCTGGTGAATTACTAGGAGACATTTATAATCAAGGACGTGAAATTGCAGTGTATCAATCTGCTCATAAGGAAGGAAAAATCCCTAACGCTACAATGGTTTGGGGAGCTCAGCCTTATAAAGATTATATCTTTTTTGCGGATATGAATTCCGGCCTCTATTGTATTCAATTAGAGGATATAGAAAAAGGATCTGGAGCACCATAAAATAAATGGAGAACATTATGAAAAAATTATATATACTTATTTTAACAACCTTTAGTCTTTGCTTTGCGCAAGATAAGTCTGAAGAGAAAATAGTTAAAAATAGCTTTGTCTTTGAACCAGACTCACTTTCTTTAAATGTTGGTGAAACCGGCACCGTAACTATTAAGCTTGTTGATGCTGATGGGAATTTAGCTAACAACCCTTTCTACGTTTATGGTAGACCAAGGCGTGCATTAGAATCAAATCCAAGAATAAGTGACTCTACAGGTATTGCGGTTGTGACAATAAAAGCATTTAAGCCTGGGAAATTGAGTCTAAGCGTTAGAAGTATTTCACAAAAAAGAGAAGATAGAGTGACTGGGAATATGCCTATAGAGGTTCCCTTTCCACCCTTAGATAAGATTGTATTTAACGATCCAGTTTCAAAGGTATATGTTGGAACATCTGTTAACTATGTAACTACAGTTTTTGATAAAGCAAACTTGGAAAGAAAAGAGTCAAAAGTCTTGCTTTCATCCAGCAATAAAGCTGTCGCTGAATTTGATAGTTACGGGAATTTAGTTGCAAAAAAATCTGGTAAGATTACCTTAACAGCTTCAGTCGAAAGTATTAAGGAATCACTTAATATAAAAGTATCCAAAAATCCCGTTCGTAAAATTAGTCTAACTGCTGATAAAACTCAAATTAGAACTGGAGATGTTTTAAAGTTTGATGCGAGAGCAATGACTAAGTCTAATAAGGTTTTAAAGGATGTTCCCGTGACCTTTTCGTATTCTGGCCGCGCGGAGTATGGCATTGGTTTACCCGCTTCTGCTTTAATTAATAAAGATGGAAAATTTGTAGCAGAAACTCCTGGGATTTTTACTGTGATCGCTCAATCAGGAGGTTTTTCTGCAAGAAAAACTATAGAAGTCGTTCAAAGAAATGTAAAAAAAGAAGTTAAGGTTGTAGGCCATGGAACAGTTGATGGTGTGAACACTTCAGACTTGTGGGTATGGCCTGGAGTAGGTGAGCATAAGGGGAAAGATTTTGCTGCTACAGGAACATGGGGTGCGAATGGAGAGGCTTATTTCTGGGATGTAACAGAACCTGAAAACATGTATATCATTGATACTGTTACAGTAGATGCTAGAACAGTCAACGATGTTAAAGTTTCTGAAAATGGTGAAGTAGCTGTCATTACTAGAGAGGGTGCTTCCAATAGGAAAAATGGTTTTGTGGTTTTAGATATCAGAGATCCATTTAATGTCAAAATTACGGCAGAGTATAATGACGATATGACGGGTGGAGTTCATAATGTTTTTATTTATGAAAATCATGTTTACGCGGTAAATAATGGCCGTAAATATGATGTTATTAATATTGAAGACCCTTCTAATCCATTTAGAGTAGGTCGATATGAATTAGATACTCCGGGTCATGGAGTTCATGATGTTTGGGTCATAGACGGGCTTGCTTATTCCTCAAATTGGGCAGATGGTGTTCATGTTGTAGATGTTGGTGGCGTGAAATTCAATGAAAAGAATAGGTCTAAAATTCAGTATAACCCTTTTCTTTCAATGGCTGGCCAAGGTAGTCCTGGGAATCCAGTCAAGCTAGGCGGCATGTCAGATCCAAATGGTCATAATCATGCAGCCTTCCCATTTATCAGTCAATCCTCAGATAAGTTTTATCTTATCACGGGTGATGAATATGGAGATCAATTTGGAATGGCAGGAGGTTTCCATTTTCTTGATTTTACAGATCCAAAAAATCCAAAAGAAACAGCTGTTTATCAAGTTCCAGAAGCTGGTTCACATAATCACTGGGTTCATGGAGATACCTTAATAGCATCCTACTATCAAGGTGGCCTTAGAGTCGTGGATATTTCTGGTGAATTAATGGGAGATATTTATGCTCAAGGAAGAGAAATCGCATTTTTCATGTCGAGTGACCCTAGTGGTTTTGTTGCAAATAGACCAAATGTTTGGGGGACTATGCCTTATAAAGGCCTAATCTATTTTTCAGATATGAATAATGGCCTTTGGGCTATTAAGTTAGAAGATCAAAAATTAATGGGAACAAATTAGGCGTTAAGATGAAACAAATTATACAATTAACACTAATCTTTTTGATTAGCACTTTTTCGCTTAGCGCGAAAGATTACTATATTTATTGTGCTACAGAATCGGAAGATGAGGTCGCGCTTATTCGATTTGATGGTAAAACAGCATATGTAGAAAAACGGATACCTGTTGGTGTTTGGCCTTTAGAAATAGAAGGTCCTCATGGGATAACTGTTTCACCTGAAGGTGATTTTTGGTATTTATCAATGGCGCATGGTCTTCCCTATGGCCATTTATATAAATATAAAACAGGCACGGATGAAATGGTTGACCGAGTTGAATTAGGTTTGTTTCCTGCGACGATGAGTATATCAAATGCTACGGGTTTAATATACATTGTTAATTTTAATTTACATGGAGGTCATTCAGAATCGAGCACGGTTTCAATTGTGGACCCGGATGAGATGATAGAGATAGATCGAATTGAAACAGGAATTATGCCTCATGGGTCTAGACTCTTAAATAATGGTTTAAAACATTATTCCGTTGCTATGATGTCAGGCACTTTATATGAAATAGATGCTATGTCAATGGAAATTTCTCGTACTTTATCTACAGCACCTCCTAAGATGAAAATGAATAATCATACTAGCCATAATATGAAAAAAATGGATCATAGTAAGATGAATATGGGTATGAAGAAGAATGAAAAAATGGATCATAATATGCCACCAGAAAAGCCGACATGGGTATATCCTCATCCAAATGATGATTTAATTTATGTTGTTAATAATGGCACGAATAATGTTGTTGAAATAGATGTGAAGAAATGGGAAGTGGTACGCACTTTTAAAACAGACAAGGCGCCTTATAATTGTGAAGTAAGTCAAGATGGAAGACACCTTGTTGTTACTTATAAAGGAGCAGCTAAAACAGGAGTTTGGGATTTAAAAACTGGTAAAGAAATAGCAAAGTTTAATAATACTCGTAAGGTTACTCATGGAGTAGTTATTTCTCCAGATAGTCGTTACGCGTTTGTCTCCGTTGAGGGAATAGGTAAAGAGCCTGGTTCAGTAGAGATTTTTGATTTAAAAGAATTAAAACCTGTAGCTGTTGCTGAGATTGGGAAGCAAGCTGGAGGAATTGCTTTCTGGAAGATGGAAGATTAGTCTATCTAGAAATACCTGTCATTTCAAGTACAATTGCTGTGCTTTCTTTAAATGATTTATGCTGAGTAGCTGTAGCTTTATAATAATAATAAGTTGTTAATAAGTACAGAATATGGAACCACCATTCAGATATTTCACCGCTCGTATTTAACTTAATAAAAAAGACTCCATCTACAATTACCATTGCAATGAAAAGCATAGTTACCATCATTGTAGGAGGGTAAAGTCTTCTTTTGATGGCAAACATTTGTTTGTAAAGGAGACCACCTAACTCAGTATGTTCTTCAAGATATTCTCTTACATTGACGCCTGTTCCAACAAAAAAGAACATAACCAATGTTTGACCAGCAATAAAAATAATACTGACGAGTAAATCAAGTGTAATGTGATTCTGAGCCCAAATATCAAAATAATGATTCAAGCCAATTAATGTTAGTCCTAGGCCAGAAAGGCCAATCATTACATATGAGAAAGTCATAAAAAACCACATTTGATTACCTATATATTAAAGTGGAAATAAATACAGTCACCATCTTGAACAATATACTCTTTACCTTCTAGTTGTGCCAAGCCGGCATCTTTAACCTTTTTTTCTGATCCATGAAGGAGGAGGTCTTTATATTTAATTACCTCAGCTTTAATAAATCCTTTTTGGAAATCAGTATGAATTTCACCAGCAGCTTCCGGTGCTGAAGCTCCTTTGTTAATGGTCCAGGCCCTTACTTCAGCTGGACCACCTGTAAAATAAGTTTCCAGACCTAAGAGTTTAAAACTAGCATTAATTAATTTATTTAGTCCTGGTTCCGTTAGATTGTACTCATCCATGAAAATTATTTTTTCTTCGTTATTGAGGACGGCAATCTCCTGTTCTAGTTTTCCACATAATCGAACAGCTATATTTTTTTCTTTTTCAGCAAATTTAAATAGATTTTGAACATGTGAATCCCTCACCGTATTTAAAATTTCATTTTCATCTACATTTGAAACATAAAGGATTGGTTTTTGAGTCAGGAGAAATAGGCTTTTAATTATATCTTTTTCTTCTTCGTTTGAATCAAAAGATCTGGCCATATTTCCAGCATCACAATGAGCTTTAAGCCTTAACACAACTTCTAGTTCTTTTTGAGCTTCTTTATCTTTTTTAGCTAATTTATTTAATCTGTAGACGCTTTTCTCTAAAGTTTCTAAATCAGCTAAAAGAAGTTCAGTTTCTATAAGCTCTGCGTCTCGAACAGGATCAATTTTTCCTTCTACATGGGTAATATTTTCATCTTCAAAACATCTCACGACATGTATAATAGCGGCCACTTGTCTAATTTGACTTAAAAATTGATTTCCAAGACCCTCACCTTTACTGGCGCCTCTAACAAGACCTGCAATATCAATAAACTCTACAGAAGCGGGTATGACTTTTTCTGGTTTAAATATTTTTTCTAACTCTATTAGTCGATCATCTGGTAAAGGAACTATTCCCATGTGTGGTTCAATAGTACAGAAAGGGTAGTTTTCTGCTGGTACAGATGATTTGGTTAGTGCATTGAAAATTGTAGATTTACCAACATTTGGAAGTCCAACAATACCACAGCGGAGAGCCATAAAAAGTCCTAATTAATATTTTAAATGTTTATGAGTTTTTAAAAGGGGTCTACTGATGGGTCTTTACCGTAGTCCCACGTTAAGCTTTCAAAAAGGCCAACTTGAAGATCTTTTGCAAAATAAATAGCTTTATCTTTTACCTTTAGTACAGCATCACCCCAAACCATATGAGTAGGTCGCGTGATAAATTTTTTAATATCGATCTGATAAGTGATTTTTTTATGAAAAGGTCTTACTTGTCCTTTAAACTTTAATTCTTTAACTCCCAAAGCTCTGCCTCGGCCATTACCACCAATCCATGTAAGAAAGAATCCAATCAATTGCCAAAAGCCATCGAGCCCTAAGCAGCCTGGCATCACAGGGTCTCCTTTAAAATGGCAATCAAAAAACCAAAGGGCTTTATCAATATCAAGCTCAGCTTTTATTTGACCTTTACCATATTTACCACCCTCATTAGATATATGTAAAATACGATCAATCATTAACATGGGTGGAGCAGGAAGCTTTCCTTTATCTAGACCAAATAATTTTCCTAATCCACTATTAAGTAAATCTTCTTTTGTATAACTCTCTTTACGAATCATAGTTGTATAACTCTCTTTATAAACCATATTTAACTTCAAAACTCTGCTCTAATTTACTTTCATTTATAATAAAGTTTAAGAATCATTTCTATCTCATTTTTTTGATGAAAATATCTGCCTAAATTAAATCTTTAAATTTGGAGTAAAAAATGTCTGATTGGGTATTAGTATTAGGCGGTTCTACCGGACACGGTGCCGCAACAGCAAAAAAACTTGCAAAAGATGGATATGGTATAATTGCGTTTCATTTTGATAGAGGTGAGGCAAAAAAGCTTGCTGAAAAAACGATAAGTGAGGTTCATGAGTTAACCGATGGTCGCTGCCATTATTTTAACACAAATGCAGCCTCAGAAGAAACAATTGATAAATATTTGCCTGAAATTAAATCTATTACAAAAGGAGAACCCGTTAAACTATTATTGCATTCAATTGCTTTTGGTACAACAACAAATTTTTTTGGCGATAAACCAGTAACTCAACGTCAAATGGATATGACTGTTCATGTTATGGGGAATTCATTACTATATTGGACTCAAAAACTTTTTGGTGAAGATTTACTAGGTCAAGGATCTCGAGTGATGGGCCTTACAAGTGAAGGTAATTATTTAGCTATGGAAGGGTATGGTCCTGTAAGTGTAGCAAAGGTTGCGATGGAAGCTATCATAAGGCAGATTGGCTGGGAGCTAGGACAGTATGGAATAACGGCAAATGCTATTCAAGCAGGGATAACACCAACAAGAGCGCTTACGAAGATAACGGATAGATGGGAAGAATGGATTGAGAGCACAAAAATACGAAATCCAATGCGCCGAACTACAACACCAGAAGACGTAGCAGGCACAATATCCATGTTATTAAGACCGGAAGCAGATTTTATTAATTGTTCAATAATATATTGCGATGGCGGCGAACACCGATCGGGGACTATTTAACCTAAGTTTACAAAAGAATAAAACTAAGAATCATTTTTTTCTAAGGCTGCTCTTTGTTTTATAAGACTAACAAGATCATAGTGATCTTTAGTTGGTTGCATTTGAAAGCATTTTTCTGCTTCTTTTAAGGCATAATCCCACCAACCCTTTTTTGAATACATTAAAGATAGATTATAATGAGCTTTGCTTAGTGCTTGAAATTCAACTCTTTTAAGATCTTGGTGAATATCCGGATAAAGTCTAGTTACTTCTTTGAATTCAAGAATGGCTTCTTCAATAAGACCTTTTTGAGCATACCACTCTCCTAGCTCTAAATGTCGTTGGGGATCTTCTTCGCAACCACTAATAAAAAGTGTGATATAAAAAAAGATAAGCCCTTTTGTAATACTATTCTTCATATTGACTGAGCAAAATTGCAATTTGTATCCTCAGAATTCCAAGAGAAAGATTTAAAGATTTTATTTTGTGTTTTTAGCAATATTATCCTTTGAAAGTAAGATGATAGCAAGAAGCAATAAAGCAGCACCAATAACTTGGATGGTAGACATTATATTTCCTCTTATGTACCAGTCCGCGGTAACAGCGGATAGTGGCCAAAACAATTCATAAAGAGTGACATGAGAGGCAGGTAGATGATTTAAGCCGTAATAATAAACAAAAAGAGCTAAAGAACCAGTACTTAAAACAATCAAAATTATATATTTCCAGTGAGTAAAATTAATTTGATTAATGCTTTCG
>Ga0308010_1000528_pt1 | contig 24355 bp, 26 predicted proteins | sample Neamet129_FD_202368 | JGI IMG/M metagenome (GOLD analysis project Ga0308010, IMG submission 202368) | Marine microbial communities from water near the shore, Antarctic Ocean - #129 | ecosystem: Environmental > Aquatic > Marine > Unclassified | place: Southern Ocean | collected 2014-07-24 | reverse complement strand
CTCCTGAAACACCCATTTTATGTTGCCTGGACCGAAGGAAAGCTTTCAAAGCTTCAGCTACGTAAATATGCCGAGCAATACTTTCATAATGTCTTGGCTGAGCCAACTTATTTAAGTGCGGTACATTTCAATACCCCTCATTTCCATACTGAGACTAATAGTGGTGATATCAGTGTTCGACAAGAGGTATTAGAGAACCTAATTAGTGAAGAATATGGTGAAAAAAATCATCCCGGCCTATGGAAAACCTTTGCATTAGCTTTAGGCTCAAGCGAAAAAGAATTAGCCAATGCAACCGCCTTACCTGGCACAGAAAATCTTGTTACAACTTTTCGGGATATTTGTCTGAATCAACCATTCTATGCCGGCCTAGCAGCTATGCATGCATTTGAATCACAAGTACCAGAAATTGCTGCAGTAAAAATTGATGGTTTGGCAAAATTCTATGGAATGAATAACCCTGATAGCTATGAATTCTTTACGGTACATCAGGAAGCTGATATCCACCATTCAAAGGCAGAATGGGCCTTAATTGAAAGGTTTGCTGATACTCCAGAGAAAAAAGCTGAGGTTCTGGCTGCCACTACCAAAGCATGTAATGCTCTTTGGAAATTCCTTGATGGAATCTATGAAAACTACTGTGCGGATCTCAATATCGAATGTAAGGAAGCAATAACCATACATTGAGGGCCAGGATACAAATTGCAAGCTCTAAGTAACTGTGTATGTTATGAATTTTATCCTGATTTAATCTGAGTTAATTCATCTGTTGTCTGCAGTATACTTAGGAGCTTTGCTTCTAATTTGATTAATGTCTTTGTTTCATTTAATACATTTCCCGTAATTAGGAAAGTATCTTCAGCACGCTCCCCCATCGTATTTACCTTGGCACCATGTACTCTTACATTAGAATCTGCCAATAATTGGGCAACACGTGACAACAATTCTGGTTGGTCTCCGGCAACAATTGACAAGACATGATAGGCCCCCCTCTCATCTGGTTCAATATCAACTTCAGGCGTAATTGGAAAATGCTTAAGGTGACGACTTACCCGCACTTGTGAAGGAGATTTAAGAGGTAGCTGTTGTTCCAACTTCTGTTTTAATCCATGCTCCACATTACGAGCCACGTCTCGATATTGTCCTGCTGACTTGAATGGATTTAGCACTAAAAAACTATCGAGAGCGTAGCCATTCTTTGTAGTATGAATTTTAGCTTCGACAATACTGTAATTAATATGCTCAAAAAACCCACAAATACGAGAGAATAAATCTTTTTGGTCCGCGGTATATATCATTACCTGGACACCATCCCCGGCAGGAACAACCCGAGCTTTAACCACCGGCACAAGAGAATTGATCCTGTAGTAAAGTTGACGTGTATGCCATGCAATTTCATGTGCGTCATTCTGTAGCAAATAAGTGGCGTCAAGTTCTGACCAGAGCTGTTTATGTGCATCTGTAGGAATAGGATCATGCTGCAATAGTTCTAATGCTCTAATCTTACGATTTTCTAGGATACCGACAGCATCTGCTGGTTCGCCACATAAATGACGCCACGTTGCCCAAAATAAATCTTCTAATAACTTACCTTTCCAGGTATTCCATATCTTAGGACCTGTACCGCGTATATCTGCAACTGTAAGCAAATAAATTGCGATGAGCCGGCGTTTATTCCTTACATGTGTAGCAAAATAAGATATTACTTTTGGGTCTGATAAGTCCTTTTTCTGTGCTGTGGCTGACATTATCAAATGATTCTCTACCAGCCATGATACTAATTCCGCGTCCTCTTCAGATAGCCTATGCTGCACACAGAAATGTTTGGCATCTTTCTTTCCAAGCGAAGAGTGGTCTCCATTACGCCCTTTAGCAATATCGTGGAATAAACCTGCAAGATAAAGAATTTCAGGCCGATCAAATTCACTTATGAGTTGACTACACAGTGGATACTCATGGGAAAATTCAGAAGCCATAAAACGACGTAGATTTCTTACTACCATTAAAATATGCTCGTCCACTGTATAAACGTGGAACAAGTCATGCTGCATTTGACCAATAATTCGCCCGAATGCCGGAATATAACGCCCTAATATTCCGTAGCGACTCATGAACCGTAACTCTCTGGTAATCCCACGTGGCTGACGTAGAATTTCCATAAATAGGTTGCAATTATGTACGTTTAACCGGAAATCCGAGTTAATAAGGGATGTTGAATGCCAGAGTGCTCTTAGTGTAGTAACACTAAGAGCTTTTAATTCAGGATGCTGCTGTAGCATTAGAATGCTTTCCAGAATAACGCTCGGCTCTTTCCTGAAAATACATTCATCTCTTACCTCAAGCAGTTCACCGCGTTTCTGAAAATACTTATTTAATATTACAGGTGTTACGTTTGCATACGGGAAGATTTCTGTTCGTAAAGCAAGTAAAAAAATCGTATTAATTTGGGTTACTGATTTTGCAGCACGATAATAACGCTGCATTAATAATTCGCCGGCCAAACGTGGCGACTTATCAGTAATTTTGTATTCTTTAGCAAGTAAGGCCTGAAAATCAAACAGCAATCTGTCTTCACGACGTTCTGCGAGGTAATGTAGTCGAATACGAAGACCCTGTAAGATTTTTTCATGACGCTTTGTAAGTCGGGCCTCCTCTTTTGTGATAAGCCCTCCCTTGGCAAGATCAGACCAGGATCTCCCATATCCTGTAGCGCGACTAACCCATAAAATATTTTGCAAGTCCCGCAGACCACCAGGACTTTCCTTTAAATTAGGCTCAAGATTGTTGGTTACCTCATGATAACGGCCATGGCGCTGCTGTTGCTCAAACTGTTTAGCGTTGAAGAACTCTCTTGGGTTTAGCCCAGATTTCATTACTTGCAAAAACATACTAAATAATTTACTACTTCCTGCAAGCCGGCGCGCCTCAAGCAGGCTTGTCTGTACCGTAATATCTTTTTCTGACTCTTCTGTACATTCAGTTAACGTACGAACGCTATGACCCACCTCTAATTCCATATCCCACAACAAACGCACCCAGCTTTCTAGCTTAGATTTTGTAACAGCATCCTGCTTATTTCCTTTAGCAGGAAGCAAAACTACTAGATCTATATCTGAATTAGGGAAAAGATATCCACGACCATATCCACCTACAGCCAATAAGGTAATTGAACCCGGAAATGCCATTTCTTTCCATGCTTGGCGCAATACAATATCAACTAACCTACAATGACCCCGAAGTAATGCCGTGCTATTCGCATTCTTACTAAATTGTTCACGTAATACCTTGCGACCCTGTACCAGTATTTTCTTTCCGTTTATAGAATTTAACGGGCTTGATAAAAATCTTCCCTCAATATCCATTGATTTGAATCAGACACGAAATACGGGTTTTGGTGGGGCACCTTCAGACAACGTCAAAACCTCATACCCTGTATCAGTAACTAACACTGTATGCTCCCACTGAGCCGACAGACTATGATCTTTAGTAACTATAGTCCAACCATCTGCCATTTGGCGGATTGATGCCTTACCTGCATTGATCATAGGCTCTACTGTAAAAATCATACCTGCCTTCAATTGCAGGCCAGTTCCGGCACTACCATAATGGAGGACCTGCGGGTCGTCATGAAATTTGGTACCTATACCATGACCACAAAACTCTTTTACTACACTACAACCCAAATTCTCAGCAAAGCTTTGAATAGCGTAACCTATATCACCTAAATGCTTATTTGGTTTAATCTCTTCTATTCCACGCCACATAGATTCGTAGGTAATCTCACACAAACGTTTAGCTTGGATCGGTGCCTCACCAACATAATACATACGACTCGTATCGCCGTGATAGCCACCTTTAATTACCGTTACATCAATATTAACAATATCTCCTGCTTTCAGTCTTTTCTCACCTGGCACTCCATGGCAAACTTGATGGTTAACTGAAGTACAAATTGACTTTGGATAGGGCTTATGTCCTGGTGGCGCATAATTAAGTGGTGCAGGAATCGTATCCTGCTCATTTAACATATAATCATGGCATAGCTTATCGAGTTCACTGGTTGTTATTCCAGGTTTGACAAAAGGTGTAATGAAATCGAGAACCTCTGATCCAAGCTTCCCAGCAACCCGCATTTTTTCAATCTCTTGCGGGGAATTAAGATGTACCGTCATAATATTTCCTAATTAAATAAGTATTATTTATAGCAAAAATAGTAACGTGAATTTGTAAAATAATTTTCTGCCTACTTCAGCTGCACCTACTCATGTTTGATTTTGCAATCTGCAAGTCAGAGTAGAACTGGCCACCCCTTTCAAGGCAAGCCGTCGGTGTTGACAGTAGCTTAATTTTTTCTGGCTTAAGCTCTGGTCGCAATTGAACTTCCCTATCAGAATTAGTGTCGAATTGGATATGAAATAAAAAAACCAGGTTGGCTACTAATAGTAGAAAGAATAGTACTTTCATTATGGATATACTTTCATTGTTGGTCGTTTATTGTTGTTAACAGGCTCTGGCCTTGTTAAAATGCTCTGCTAATCTAACGTATGCTATTTTTCTCGAGGCTCCTGAAATGCAAGGTATGAAAGTAATATCAAACTTAGTAATGTTCATTGCACTACTATTGTCTAATCAGATTTTTGCTGAAAACATTGTCAATGGTGATCCTAGTGACGGAGAAAAAATTGCAAGCAAAGTTTGCGCCGGTTGTCATAGTGCTGATGGCAATAGCATTATTCCATCGAACCCAATTCTAGCTGGACAACATCCAGAGTATATCACTAAGCAATTGCTAAACTTTAAACCACAAGATAATAAGCCTGCTGAAAGAAAAAGTCCGGTCATGGCCGCAATGGTTGCTCCTCTTTCAGCTGAAGATATGAAGAATATTGGTGCTTATTACGCCCAACAAGAACCTACTCCTGGCGCAGCAAAAGACAAAGAACTTGCTGAACAAGGCGAGAAAATTTATCGTGGCGGAAATATAGAATCTGGCCTGCCTGCATGCTCCGGATGTCACTCTCCAAACGGAAGTGGTATCCCACCCCATTATCCGCGCCTTGCTGGGCAACATACTGAATATACTGCGGCACAACTTAGATACTTTCGAACTGGGCAGCGCGCTAATGATACAAACAGCGTGATGAGAGGAATTGTTTCTCGTATGAGTGAACAAGAAATAAAAGCAGTGGCTGAATTTATCTCAGGCCTAAACTAATCTAATAAAAGATTAAAATTTAAAACCATACTTTAGCTGGATAGTATTTATTTCCAAGTGCTAAATATATGCTCAGCTGCTTGTAATGTTTTTCTGATTACCATATCGCTATGGGCAGAAGAAACAAATCCGGCCTCAAAGGATGACGGTGCAAAATAGATACCCTCTTGTAGCATGGCATGGAAAAATCGATTAAAAGATTCTACGTCGCACTCCATTACTTCAGCATAACTTGACGGTATGTCCCTCCGAAAATAAAGACCAAACATCCCGCCTAATGATTGTGCGCAGAATGGAATCTCATATTTCTTTGCTATGTCAGTAAGACCGTTAGTAAGTTGCTGAGTACTGCTAGTAAGTTTTTCGTAGAATCCAGGAGTTTGTATCATCTGTAAAGTAGCAAGCCCTGCACTAACAGCTATCGGGTTACCAGATAGCGTTCCTGCCTGATATACTGAACCTACGGGAGCAAGACATTGCATGATTTCTCGTTTGCCGCCAAAGGCCGCCATAGGCATCCCACCACCAATCACTTTGCCTAATGTAGTAAGATCTGGCTTAATATTATAAACCCCTTGGGCACACCCCAGTCCAACACGAAAGCCAGTCATCACTTCATCAAAAATTAATACACTGCCATACTTCGTACATAATTCACGTAGTGCTGGTAAAAACTTAGGGTTTGGTGTTACAAAATTCATATTACCCGCAACTGGCTCTACAATAACTGCGGCGACTTCTCCACCAGTCTTACTGAATATTTGTTCTAGCTCTTCAAGATCATTGTAGTTTAATACAGTAGTACTATTTGTAACTTCTGCAGGGACCCCTGCAGAACTTGGACAACCAAGAGTAAGCGCTCCAGAACCAGCTTTTACCAGTAATGCATCTTCATGGCCATGATAACAACCTTCAAATTTGATGATGCGATTTCTGCCAGTATAGCCCCGTGCAAGTCGGATCGCACTCATAGTGGCTTCGGTACCTGAGCTTACAAGCCTCACTTGCTCAATGGAGGGAACCAGCTTGCATAATAGTTCGGCTATTTCCAACTCGCCCTCAGTCGGAGCACCAAATGTTAACCCATCTTTTATTTTATTTTGTACAGCTTCAATTACTTCTGGATGAGCATGACCCAGAATCAGCGGTCCCCAAGAACCCACATAATCTATATAGCTCTTATTATCTACATCCCATACATATGCTCCCTTTCCTCGTTTAAAAAATACGGGCGTACCGCCAACTGATTTAAAAGCACGCACTGGTGAATTAACTCCACCCGGGATACATTCTTGAGAACGTTGGAATAGTTTCTGATTAAGTGAAGTCATTTGATAGCTCATTTAAATTATTAATGGAATATTTAGTTTTTAAGTAAGACAAGCATAGGAGCTATTAATTCAATATTTAATTGTCCGTCCTAGACGTTAGAAATCGGTACTTTTTGTGCTCGTTTGAATATACAGGATAGTTTTTTGGTTTCAAGCTGAATATTTATGGAATTAAAAATAGACCGGCTAACCGCTACTGCATCAGCCCCCTTATATATTAACTCTACAATATTTTCTGAATTAATTCCTCCGATTGCAACAACTGGGATTTGTAAGCACTGCTTTGCCTTGCACAATAAATTTATAGGCGCGGAGACTGCACCAGGTTTTGTACTGGAAATATAAAAAGCTCCGAATGCTACATAATCTGCACCATTATTTTCTGCTTCAATAGCGTATCTGAACTTATTGTAACAAGAAGCTCCAATGATTTTTTCTGGTCCTAATCTGCGCCGAGCTTCAGCTACCGTTATATCTTCTATTCCTAAGTGCACTCCATCCGCACCAACTTTAATTGCAAGATCCAGGTCATCATTAATAATCAGTGGGGTATTAAATTCATGGCAAAGATTAGAAAGTAAAGTTGCCTGTTCCAATTTTAGAGTATTGTCAGCTACCTTGTTACGATATTGAATTAGCTGCACGCCACCAATAAGTGCTTGTTGCGTTAACATAACCAAATTAGTAGTATCAATTAGGTCTGGAGTTATTGCATATATACCGCTAATCCTTGGGAGCGACATCCAATTCATCCTCTTCTGTAGAGTCATGCTCATTACGTGCCCAGAACAAACGATCCGGTAGGTATTGCCCCATCCCCGGATGAAAACCAGATTTTAGAGCTTGCCAAGTATATTCTTGTGCTTCATACACTCCGTCAGAAACAGGTAGGCCATTGGCAATCGTTGCCGCGATAGCAGAAGCTAGAGTACACCCTGACCCATGATATGAGCCAGTTAGTCGTTGCCATACATCTGATCTCACAATACCTGAACCTGTATACAGAGTATTTGTCACCTGACGAGTATTTTCATGAGCTCCTGTTATTAAAACGTATTCACAACCCATATGTAGAATCCGCTCACCACATTGACCCAGATCCAATTCATCTGCGTCTTCTGCCTCATCCTGTTGTACCAACCGACGAGCTTCTATGCTATTTGGAGTAATGATAGTAGTCTGAGGAAGCAATAATTCACGCATTGCTAAAATCATATCCTCACTCGCCAATTCGTCACCACGACCTGAGCTAAGGACTGGATCCAGAACAACTGGAATATCCGGATAATCTGACACTATTTCAGCAATAGTAGCGATATTCTCAACGCTACCCAGCATTCCAATTTTGAACACATGTACTGGCATATCTTCAAGAACTGCACGCGCCTGATCTGCTACCCACCCTGAATCTAGTGCCATCACATCATCCACTCCAACAGTATCTTGTACCGTAACAGCAGTAATCACCGACAAAGGATGGCAGCCCATACTTGCAAGGGTGAGAGTGTCTGCCTGAATTCCAGCGCCACCGCTAGAATCGTTGGCAGAAAAAGAAAGCACTATTGGGGGTGGCTGAAGCATGCGTTAATACCGTAAAATGACATTTTAACCTAAAATACAAATATTATGCCTACTACTGAAACTCCTGCATTCCGCAGTTACATGTGCCTTATTTGCGGTTACGTATATGACGAAAGCGAAGGATCTCCAGAAGAGGGGCTCCCTCCTGGCACACGTTGGGATGACGTACCGATAAACTGGGTCTGTCCTGAGTGTGAAGCTCGTAAAGAAGACTTCGAGATGATTGAAATTTAAATGCGAATTCTACATGCCATGCTACGAGTTGGAAACCTGGAGAACTCAATCGAGTTTTATTCTCAAGTTCTTGGAATGAGAGTACTGCGCCGCAAGGACTATCCTGAAGGAAAATTTACTTTGGCATTTGTTGGTTATCAAAATGAGAGCGATGCCACAGCAATTGAATTAACCCACAACTGGGATACAAAAGAATACGATTTAGGGGCCGGCTTTGGCCACATCGCTATTGAAGTAGATGACGCATATATAGCATGCGAAATGGTTAAAAAGCGCGGGGGGAAAGTTACACGTGAAGCAGGGCCTATGAAACATGGCCTCACAGTAATTGCTTTCGTGGAGGATCCTGACGGCTATAAAATTGAGTTTATCCAGAAAAAAATGTCCGGGTAACAGCCCAATTAAAAATAATCAAATTATTTTACAGATAAATTACTAATCATTTTTGGCAAGCGTTAACGCAGCTGCAAAAAAGCTATCTGTATTATGCTCGCCTGGATATAGCTGAAGAAACATACCAGTATCAAGTGGAATCTTCTGCTGCATAAATAATTCTGCACAATTTAGTAATGTGAATTTAGTGTGAGCAGCAAGAAAATTCTCAATTATTTCTTGATTCTCCTCTGGCAAAAAACTACAAGTGGCATATACCAGCCTACCGCCTGGTTTTAGTAATCTTGCCGATGATGCAAGAATTGCTTCTTGACTCAGCTTTGCTTCTTCAATACTTTCTGGTGTCTGACGTAACTTTATATCTGGATTTCGGCGCAATGTTCCTAGCCCGCTACATGGCGCATCTACAAGAACTCGGTCAACTTTCCCAGCCAATCGTTTTACCTTGACATCATTTTCATTATTTATCCACCTCGGAAATAGATTAGAGAGGCCCGATCGTTTTAGGCGTGGCTTCAATCTATTTAATCTTTTCTCAGAAACATCAAATGCATATATACGCCCTTTTGAGCCCATCAACGCGCCCATCATTAGCGCTTTACCACCCGCTCCGGCACAAAAATCTACTACTATTTCCCCTCGCTTTGGTTGTAACAAATATCCCAGAAGCTGGCTTCCCTCATCCTGTATTTCAATATTGCCAGTAATAAACATCTCATGACTCTGAATCGTTGATTTCCTAACAAGACGAATACCGATAGGTGAATAGCACGTTGCGCTTGCATCAATGCCATCCTTGCTTAATCTCGCAAGTACATCATTACGATTCGCCATTAACGTGTTTACTCTCAAATCAAGCGATGCCTGTTTCTGGAACGAGAGACCCAAATTAAGAATATCTGTATCTGGCATCTTCGCTTGAATTTTTTCAACCAACCACTCAGGAAACTCTGACCGAATAGTTGATGGCAACGAATCCAATTTCACCTCTTTTGTTTTTACGAGCTGCTTTATTTCAGCCTCAGTGATAAATGGCTCTAATTCTCGCATATTTATACCTCTGAATTTTGCAAGGTATGCAAGAATCAAGGGGCGAGGAATAGTCGTGCCAGTTATATATTTAAGAGAGAAAAAATGCCGAAGAACACCGAACACAATGTCAGCTATAAATGTGCGGTCATTTGCACCAAGCTTATTATTTTCACGAAAAAAATTTCTCAGCACCCCGTCAGCGGGGCCTTTTAGCTGCTGTACTGCACGTAGTGCTGCAATAGCCATATCCAACTGATACAGAGCAAGGCGCATCTTTTATAAATCCTTGCAATAAAAATAAATAAATAAATCATTCATGTGATTCTGATGAGTATAAAACTGAATTGTCATAGATTTTATTGCATATTTTAACGCTACTTCCTGAAATCTTTAATCGACCTTCCACAAATAAATGTACAGCCTCTGGAAATATACGGTGCTCCTGTAACAGGACCCGTGCGGCTAGCGTTTCATTCGTATCATCTGGCAGCACCGGTACTGACGCCTGAATAATAATTGGCCCATGATCCACCTCTGACGTAACAAAATGTACTGTACAACCATGTATTTTTACACCTTCTTTTAATGCTTTTTTGTGAGTTCCTAGCCCAGGAAAAGCAGGCAATAATGAAGGGTGAATATTTATTAATCTATCTTTAAATTTGTTAACAAAATCATCTCCTAACACTCGCATAAAACCAGCTAATACGATAAGAGATGGCCGATAAAAATCAATCTTATCTGCTAGCAGCAGATCAAATGTTGCACGATCCGGATATTTCCTATGATCTACTACGCATGTTTCAATATTATTTTTTTTTGCTATCTCAAGTCCAGCAGCATCGGGGTTGTTACTAATAACAGCAGCTATTCTGACTGGCAGCGCCGCCTCAAGCAAGGCCTGCATATTACTACCACGACCAGAAATAAGAATAACAATCGATTTCATTAGATTAATTGTAATATAGATAAAACCAAACACTAATCACTCAACGAGAATCTGCTCTTCCCCTTCACCACGTCTTTGTATTGCGCCAATATGCCATACAACTTCTCCTGCATTACGTAATTCCTTCATTACAGCTTCAACATGTTCATTAGAAATAATTAGCGCCATCCCTATGCCACAATTAAATACACGATGCATTTCATAATCTGTGATTTTTCCTTGCTGTTGTAACCAGCTGAATAACTCCGGCATATCCCAGGCCGATCTTTTCAATACTGCGGCAAGGCCCTCGGGCAAAATGCGTGGAATATTTTCCACTAGCCCACCTCCTGTGATATGTGCCATACCTTTTACTGGGAAGTGTTTCAGTAAATCAAGTAACGGTTTTACATAAATACGAGTCGGCTCCATGATCGTATCCATCAATACCTTACCATTTAGATTAGCAGCTATATCGGTATGACTTTCTTCCAAAATCTTACGAATTAAAGAGTACCCGTTTGAGTGCGCGCCACTAGAAGCAAGGCCAAGGACAGCATCACCTTCCGTAATGGACTGGCCATCTATAATTCGATCCTTTTCAACAACGCCTACAGCGAAGCCTGCGAGATCATACTCATGATCTGGATACATCCCTGGCATTTCAGCTGTTTCGCCACCAATTAAAGCGCATCCCGCTTGCTCGCACCCCGAGGCAATACCTTTAACTACTCGAGTAGCAATATCAACATCCAGGCTGCCACAGGCAAAATAATCAAGAAAGAATAGCGGCTCTGCCCCCTGTACCAGAATGTCGTTAACACTCATTGCTACTAGATCTATGCCAATACGGTCATGCTTTCCAAGTTTAAATGCAAGCTTCAGTTTCGTGCCGACACCATCGGTACCGGATACCAGTACCGGGTTTTTGTAATTTTTTGAGATCTCAAACATCGCACCAAAGCCACCAATCCCGCTAAGAACTTCCGGGCGTATAGTGCGCTTAACATATGGCTTAATGTTTTCTACTAAACGATAACCTGCATCAATGTCAACGCCTGCATCATAGTAAGACATTTTTTTTGTGTCCGAATTTCCCTGATTAGATGAAGTCAAGTTGAGTTCTCACGTTGTAGCAGTTAGAGTATAGTTTATAGGGACAACAATTTTACCGTAAATGGACAACAAACACTCTGCCAATTTACATTATCTATGGTGGCTGGCTTTAGCTACTATAGTAGGTTTATTAATTTATCTTCTAAGCCCGATACTCACGCCATTTCTTCTGGCGGGAATCATTGCCTATATCTTTAATCCGCTGGTAACAAAAATAGAGCTATGGAAAATTAGCCGCTCTCTGGGTGCGGTATTAGTCATGGTAATTTTGCTATGCATACTTACAGCATTGATTATTATCATTACTCCTTTATTCGAAAGAAAAATTTCCCTGTTAATTGAGAAAATGCCGGTTTATCTTGAAACAATTAGAAGTGGTCTGGTTCCTTGGCTAGAAACACAGCTAGGCATCAATTTACAACTAGATGCCGCTCAACTCAAACTAGTATTACAACAACACTGGCAAGACACTGGTGGAGTTCTTGCCAAGCTGATACCTTCAATCCAAAGTAGTGGCGTAGCCACAATGGAATTTGTCCTGAATATGTTACTTATGCCAGTAGTTTTATTTTATTTATTACGAGACTGGGCACATTTGGTTAAACTTATTGACGAAATAATTCCTCGCCACTGGCACGAACAAGTAAACGTGCTCGCAAATGAATCAGATAAGGTATTGGCTGAGTTTCTGCGAGGACAGCTTTCTGTAATGTTAATAATGAGTTTCTTCTATGTAACAGGGTTATGGGTGGTGGGGCTTGAGTTTGCGCTGCCAATTGGCATAATAGCTGGAGTATTAGTGTTTGTTCCTTACCTTGGTCTAGGCATTGGTCTTGTCCTAGCAACCTTAGCAGCACTTATACAATTTCAAGACTGGAATGCTCTTCTACAAGTTTGGCTTATTTTTGGTATCGCGCAGCTACTAGAAAGTATGGTAATAACACCTTGGTTGGTTGGAAACCGTATAGGACTCCATCCGGTAATAGTAATTTTTGCGCTACTTGCGTTTGGCCAGCTGTTTGGGTTTGTTGGCCTATTGCTGGCGTTACCAGCAAGTGCTGTACTACTGGTCTGGTTACGGCATGTCCGCAAGCAGTACTTGGAAAGCAATCTTTATAATTCGTAGATGAAGCAGCTACTCCTGGATATTTCCCCCCCTTGCTTACCTACACTAGAAAACTTTGTACCGGGACGCAATCTTGAATTATTTCAAGCCCTGAAAAACATCCTTGAGGGGCACGAGCAGGAGCGCTTTATATACCTATGGGGGGTGAATGGGTGTGGGAAAAGTCATTTATTACGAGCAGTGGTTGAATCATTCATTCAAAACAAAATGGACGCGGCTTATATTAACTGTGGTATAACGCAAAACTTTAAAATGGAGTTTCCTGTAGTTGATAAGATTAACTGTTTAACAATAGACGATGTTGACCATCTCAATGCGTCAACACAAATTGATTTATTTAATCTCTACAACCATATTCGAGATGAGTGTCAATCATTTATGCTGGTAAGTGGTTCTGTTGCTCCGTCACAACTAAATTTACGTGAGGATTTAGTTACACGTTTGGGATGGGGGTTAATCTATCAGGTTCACGAGTTATCTGATGATGAAAAAATACAAGCCATGAAAAAACATGCTAAAAGAAAGGGGTTTGAATTGACTCAGGATGTATGTAATTACTTACTGCGACATGTGAAACGTGATTTGCCTTCACTGATCGTCACACTTGATGCTCTTGATCTTCATTCGCTTAGAGAAAAACGCCCAATTACTATTCCTATGTTGCGCGAACTACTGCTTCCAGCATCATGAACCTAGCCTTATTTGATCTTGATAATACGCTTCTGACTAGTGACAGCGACTTCGAGTGGTCTCAATTCCTGATTGAAAAAAAAGTTCTTGATCGTAAAGAATATGAATCACGTAATTTAGAATTTTATGAGCAATATAAGTCTGGAACATTAGATATACATCAATTTTTAGACTTCCAGTTACAACCATTATCTCTCTATCCCCGTATCCAACTTGATGAATGGCATAATGAATTTATGGCGAAAAAAATTATGCCACAGATTGCACCAGGTGCATATAAGCTGATCAATGAACATATGCTAGGGGGTGATTTGTGTATTATTATCACTGCCACAAACCGTTTTGTTACCGAGCCAATCGCAAGAATACTTGGGATTAATAATCTAATCGCAACTGAACCTGGTCAGGAAGGTGGTGAGTTTAACGGCCAAGTTTTTGGCACCCCATGCTTTAGGGAAGGGAAAATAACAAGGCTGGAAGACTGGATGAATGAACACAATCTTACTTGGTTATCTTTCCTTGAGAGCTGGTTTTATAGTGATTCTCTTAATGATATTCCGTTGCTTAAAAAAGTAACTAATCCTGTAGCAGTAGACCCTGATTCAACTCTAAAAAAATACGCAGAAGAAAATAATTGGCCGATTATTAGCCTAAGATAGAGTTTTTGTTAAAAATTCTGATTCTATTAAATTATGCACCGTAATTCTTATTTTTTATTTTCACAGCAATGAATTCTAATCAGCTTCCAGGATGGCATCCTGCGCCTTTAACCATGTCACCCAGAATTCGTAACTGGTTACAGAATAGCGGATCCCTGACGCGTCGTATTCAACAACGTTGCAATAATTTTCGTGTGGAACCGGTCTTCCAGTCTCTTGCAACAGCATGTAACGATGAGCTCGCTATACTGAAATTACGTCCTGGAGAGCTAGCACATGTCCGCGAGGTATATTTGTACTGTGGCAAAACACCTGTAGTTTTTGCTCACTCTGTCGTAGCGAGAAAAAACTTACGGGGAGCATGGTGCGGAATGAGTAAACTTGGTAATAAATCTCTGGGTACGATGCTATTTACTAACCCCATTACCAAACGCACGCCATTTGGATTCAGAAAATTGAACCCGACTCATCCGCTCTTCTATCGAGCTTGTAAAAATATGCCCATATTGCCAGACAAATTATGGGCGCGCCGCTCCTTATTCACCCTAAATGGACAGCCTATACTGGTTACCGAAGTATTTTTTCCCGCAATTTTGGAATTGATTAAATGATCGATTCTAAGCGTCTAAAATATTACGGAAAGCTTATGCGCCTTGATAAGCCTGTTGGCATTTTGCTTCTCTTATGGCCTACATTATGGGCCTTGTGGCTAGCCGCAGAAGGGGCGCCTGATTCGATCATTTTGTGGGTATTCATACTTGGTACGGTTCTTATGCGTTCTGCTGGCTGTGTAATAAATGACTATGCAGATCGAGATTTCGATCCGCACGTTGAACGCACTAAAAACCGCCCGCTTGCCACGGGGGTAGTGAGTTCTAAAGAAGCCCTATTTCTAGCTGCGGGACTTAGTTTTTGTGCATTCCTTCTGATTCTTAATCTAAACTCCCTTACGATTTCATTGTCAATATGTGCGCTGTTTCTAGCCGCGAGCTATCCATTCACAAAGAGATTCTTTGCAATACCACAAGCGTACCTAGGCATTGCTTTTAGTTTTGGTATTCCAATGGCATTTGCCGCACAAACTAATAGTATTCCAGTAATTGCATGGCTGTTAATGGCTGCTAATTTATTCTGGGTAATTGCATATGATACCGAGTACGCAATCGTGGATAAAGCTGACGATCTAAAAATTGGCATTAAGACCTCCGCCATTACTTTTGGGCGTTTTGATGTAACCGGGATCATGCTGTGTCATATAATTTTTATTGGCCTTATGTTTTGTCTGGGGCAGATACAGAATCTTGGTGTAGCATACTACCTGAGTCTTAGTATCGCGTTAGGTCTTATAATGTACCAATATCATCTGATTAGAGATCGAAAACCGGCTCATTGTTTCAAAGCTTTTCTTCACAATAACTGGGTAGGAGCAATTATTTTTATCGGTATTGCTCTAGATTATTTTATATAAATAACTTTTTAAATGCGCATGCAATGAAATATAAAGATCTACGAGAGTTCCTTGTACAGCTAGAAAGTAAGGGAGAATTAAAACGAATTACAACTGAGGTCAGCCCATATCTGGAAATGACTGAAATTTGTGATCGATTGTTAAAATCTGAGGGCCCTGCCGTCATATTTGAAAACCCTAAAGGACACAATATTCCTGTACTTGGAAATCTGTTTGGCACACCTAAACGTGTGGCGATGGGGATGGGTCAAGAATCAGTTGAAGCGCTACGTGAGGTAGGCAAACTCCTCGCTTATCTAAAAGAACCAGATCCCCCCAAAGGATTGAAAGATATGTGGGACAAGCTACCAATACTTAAACAAGTCTTGAACATGGCGCCAAAAGTTCTTACAAGCGCACCATGCCAGGATATTGTCTGGGAAGGTAATGACGTTGATCTTTACAAATTACCTATCCAGACATGCTGGCCCGAAGATATTGGCCCACTAATTACCTGGGGATTAACTGTCACTAAAGGGCCGAAAAAAACACGGCAAAACCTAGGCATTTATCGTCAGCAGGTACTCTCTTCTAACAAACTAATTATCCGCTGGTTAGCTCATCGTGGAGGTGCTTTAGATTTCCAGGACTTTTGCCTTGCAAACCCGGGCAAACCCTATCCGCTGGCAGTAGCGTTAGGAACCGATCCTGCGACCATGCTTGGTGCAGTTACACCGGTGCCGGACAACCTTAGCGAATACCAATTCGCCGGATTATTACGTGGTACAAAAACAGAAATAGTAAAGTGCCTAAGCCATGACTTACAGGTTCCCGCTAGTGCAGAAATTGTACTGGAAGGATTTATTTATCCTGATGAGACAGCTCTTGAAGGGCCATTTGGTGACCATACGGGATACTACAACGAGCAAGAAACATTTCCAGTGTTTACTGTTGAACGTATTACCATGCGACATAACCCAATTTACCACTCTACTTACACCGGCAAGCCACCGGATGAGCCAGCAATTCTAGGTGTGGCATTAAACGAAGTATTCGTACCACTACTACAAAAACAATTTCCTGAAATTACAGATTTTTACTTACCACCTGAGGGTTGTTCCTATCGAATGGCGGTAATAAGCATGAAAAAACAATATGCAGGTCATGCAAAACGCGTAATGTTCGGTGTATGGAGTTTTTTACGTCAATTTATGTACACAAAATTTATTATCGTTACCGATGATGATGTTGATATTCGTGACTGGAAAGAGGTTATCTGGGCAATAACAACCCGTGTTGATCCAGCACGTGACACCCTGATCGTAGAGAACACGCCTATAGATTATCTTGATTTCGCCAGCCCCGTATCCGGACTGGGTGGGAAGATGGGCTTAGATGCAACTAATAAATGGCCCGCAGAAACCACTCGTCCCTGGGGAAAACCAATCACAATGGATCCGGCAATAAAAACCCGTGTAGATGAACTTTGGAAAGAGATGGGGTTGTGATTTCCATCTCTCGATCATTTTTGAATGTACTTTAAATAACTAAAATACAGTCTACTTACAACCTTCCATCTTGTAAATAAAATAGCCATCCCTGTTAATTGCATCTTCAACATTTTCTGGTGCACCCTGGCTATGGCAAAATCTACATTCCTTGCTAGAGATTGCTGCATCACCTTCATCGATTGAAGCTAACCATTGTCTTGCGTATTCTACGGCTTTTTGATCATCTTTTACCGCAGTAAATACATCAAAATGCATAGTATGCCCATCTTTTGATTTGACATAAGTATCATAAACATGAATTTTCATTCTCTTGCCTCATGAAAGTATAAAATTGGTATTTTACTTGTAAAATCCAAGAAAAGTACTAAGACCAATCATATTTGGTAAAATTTAATTTGTTAGATTATTTTTTAGAAATATTTGATGAACGATACCAGCTATGAAACGACCAATTATACGATTCGGACATGATGATATTGGAGATTGGGTTGCTACTTTAAGTTGTGGTCATCTGCAGCATGTGCGGCATTCCCCGCCGTTTATCAATCGCCCATGGGTAACAACAGAATTTGGTCGCAAAAGTAAAATAGGAGAAATTCTTAACTGTGTTCGGTGTGACAAATTTGAATTCCCAGAAAATTTTATACCCTATAAAAAAACACCTTTTTTTACAGAAGACTCTTTGCCATCCGGCCTGAAGAAGGATCATTCGACAAAAATTGGAGTCTGGGGGAAAATTATTCTTTCAGAAGGGACGCTTCAATATCGTGTTAATAGCCTAAAAATAGACACTGAATTATCTCCTAATGAGCCAGGAGTTATTCTGCCAGAGGTACTACATAGTGTAGCCCCTTTAGGCCCAGTTAAATTTTATGTAGAATTCTACAAAGAACCCGATTGCCTCGCTTAATTCCTTAATCAACAGCAGTATAAACTCTGCTTAAATTTCTCGCCTGTACCAGAATATAATTTCAGACTAACCAGCCCCTTTGCACAGATTCTCTCAAAATATTCTATATCTGATTAAAAATATACAGGTGATTCTGAATAAATTATTTTATCGTAGCCCAAGGACATCTTGCATATCAAACAAGCCTTTGTCCTTGTTCGCTAAGAAACAGGCCGCGCGCAATGCCCCGTTAGTGAATGTCGCACGATTACTAGCTTTATGCGAAATTTCAATTCGCTCTCCTGTGCCTGCAAACATAACCGTATGATCACCAACTATGTCGCCGCCACGTATAGTAGAAAACCCAATAGTTCTGGATAAACGCTCACCAGTAACCCCTTCGCGCCCATATATGGCAACTTCCGAGAGGTTGCTCCCAGTTGCTTTCGCTACTATTTCACCCATATGTAATGCTGTACCTGATGGTGCATCTACCTTATGGCGATGATGAGCTTCGACAATCTCAATATCATAACCCTCACCTAGCGCTTTAGCAGCTATATCTAAAAGCTTGAAAGTAACGTTCACTCCCACACTCATGTTAGGTGCCACTACGAGGGCAATATCTTCTGAGGCCGCTTTGAGCGCCTCTTTTTGTTCTGCAGAGAACCCCGTTGTGCCAATCACCATTTTTATTCCCTCAGCACGACAAAAAGAAAGATGTTTAATTGTTCCTTCTGGCTGAGTAAAATCAATCAGAACATCACACCCCGGAAGGGCGGCAGAAAAATTATCAGTAATAACAACACTGCCGAGATCGCCAGTTAATTCGCTCACATCCTTTCCAAGATAAGGGCTCCCATCCATTTCTAACGCTGCTTGTAGATTCAAACCTGAATCTTTCATCACAGCGGCCAACAGCGCTCTCCCCATTCGGCCAGAACTACCAGCAACTGCAATATTTAATATTGTCATTTATATACTCACAAAATTATTTATAGTCTTACTTAGAAGTTATTTTAACTTCTATTAATCTGCCTCTATACCATCTGAAATTCCGGGTGGTGGCGGTGGCGCCCCCAGTTCAATATCAGGCGTATCCTGGTATTGTGATGATATTGTATCGTCCTCTATAGCAATAATAGTAGGAGCATCCTGTTCTCTAGAAACAGATGTTTCTAATGAGGACTCTTCTCCCTGCACCTCGCCAGAGACAACTGATTCCGGTATTAACTTCGTACCCTTCTTTTCTTTGACAGGATATTTACCTGACCCAATATATTTGGGTGAAATAGAGGCAAGAGAGCCTGAAAAATCACCAGCTGTCCTTACCAACTTATCATCCTCGAAAAACACTGTTAGCTTATATTCTTCAACTAGATTACCATGTTGTAAGAGTCGATAAACATAATCCCAGCGATCTTTATGGAATACATCGTCAATTAATGCCGTGCCAAGTACGAAACGGACCTGCGACCTGCCCATACCAGGCTTTAATTTATCAACCATTTCCTGAGTTATAATATTTCCCTGCTGCACATCTATTTTATAGAGTACAGAAGGTATTGAAGAACACCCTGTTATAAGTAATAAAAAAAGTAGCGTAAAATTTTTTGCATGCATCGCGGTAACATATGTTTTCAAAGCAGATTTAGCATTATATGATACAGTAATTACTTTGCTGGGCGGATATAACTATGAGCAAGCCAACCGATCTTAAAACTATGGGCCTTAAGGCTACGCTGCCAAGGCTACGAATACTAAGTTTATTTGAAAATACTGTGATACAGCATCTGTCTGCAGAAGATGTATATCGTTCTTTGATAAGCGAAGGAGAAGATATCGGCCTTGCTACCGTTTATCGTGTCCTGACACAGTTTGAGCAAGCTGGAGTTTTGAAACGACACCATTTTGAAAGTGGTAAGGCTGTATTTGAACTTAATCGGGGCGATCATCATGATCATCTTGTATGCATACAGTGCGGCCATGTTGGTGAATTTTATGACGAAGAGATTGAAAACCGTCAAATTCAAATCGCTAAAGAAAGAGGCTTTGTCATTCGAGAACATTCGTTGTCACTTTATGTGGAATGTGTGAAGCCGACATGCGAGTATCGTAAGTCGTAAAAATTAAAACTGAACAATGATCATCCTGTTTATTCGATGTTTTGTTAAGCATCGACAAAATGCAGCAAGCTCTAAACCTCTTTCTTATACTTAGGTGTATTGTCTGTGCCTTCCTATGAATTATTTATTGGTCTCCGCTACACGCGTGCTAAACGCCGCAATCATTATATTTCCTTTATCTCGTTAATCTCTCTTCTAGGCATCACACTTGGCATGACAGCTCTGATCACAGTGATGTCAGTTATGAATGGATTTCAGGAAGAAATAAGAACACGCATCTTAGGTGTCGCATCACATATCCAGATTAGTGGTGTTAATGAGAAATTATCTAACTGGCAGGGAGTAGCTAATGAGGCGATTAAACACTCACAAGTAGAGGCCGCTGCCCCATACGTTAGTGCACAAGGTATGGTTTCGTTCAACCAGGTTGTGCGTGGGGTATTAGTACGCGGTGTCTTGCCGAGTAAGGAGGATAAGGTTGCTGATTTCTCACAGATGATGATAAGTGGAGAACTAAATAACCTAGTATCTGGGGAGTTTGGTATCGTTGTTGGTGCAGAACTAGCGCAATCCTTAGGTGCGTCAAAGGGAGACAAGATCGTATTAATATCTCCGCAAGGACAAATGACGCCAGTAGGGATATTGCCACGCCTTAAACAATTCACCATTACCGGTATTTTCAAGGCAGGTCATTTTGAATATGACTCGACATTAGTATTAATCCATATGGCAGATGCACAGAAGCTATATCGAATGGAAAATACTCAGGTATCAGGTGTCAGGCTTAAATTACAAGATTTATTTCAATCAAAACAAGTGGTCCAAGAATTGCTTCCAATGATTTCTGACACCACGTTCATTAGTGATTGGACAAGCCAGCATGCAAATTATTTTCGTGCAATCCAGATTGAAAAACGGATGCTCTCCCTTATTCTTGCATTACTCATTCTAGTAGCTGCTTTTAATATTGTTTCAACCCTGGTAATGGCCGTAACAGACAAACAATCTGACATTGCAATTCTCCGTACTCTTGGAGCAAGCCCACGAAGTATCATGAAAATATTTATTATTCAAGGCACATTAATCGGTTTGCTTGGTACGATTCTGGGAGTATTGGGAGGAGTATTACTGGCATTCAATGTGGACTCGGTCATTGCATCTATTGAATATTTATTTAATGTTCAGTTTTTATCACGTGAAGTTTATTACATAAGCGAGGTTCCATCAGACCCTCATCTTGTAGACATAGTGACAGTTGCAATTTTATCATTTGGGTTAACTATTCTAGCAACGATCTATCCTAGCTACCGAGCATCTAAGGTTAATCCTGCAGAAGCACTAAGATATGAGTAAAGAGATTATTTCTTGTAGTAATTTACATAAGAGTTATTTTCAGGCGGAACTGGAAGTACCTGTATTAATGGGTATAGATTTACATATAGCAGCAGGAGAATCACTTTCTATTGTTGGCATATCTGGTTCCGGAAAGAGTACATTACTGCACCTTCTTGGCGGGCTAGATGCGCCCACTTCTGGAGACATCCAGATTATGGGCCAAAGCATTGCTTCTATAAATGAAGAGGAGAGGTGCCGGCTTCGAAATCATTCACTTGGTTTTATTTATCAGTTCCATCATTTGCTACCAGAATTTAGTGCCCTAGAAAATGTTGCTATGCCACTGTTAATCCGAAAAATTAACAGTGATGAATCATATGATCGTGCGGCAAATATGCTAACTCAGGTTGGCCTGAACCATCGCATGTCTCATACGCCAGGAGAGCTTTCAGGTGGGGAACGTCAACGCGCAGCAATTGCCCGTGCTTTAGTTACTAAGCCAGCGTGTATCCTTGCTGATGAACCTACCGGTAATCTTGATCGACATACTGCCGGAGAAGTCTTTAAATTAATGTTGGATCTTAACCATGATTCTGGCGCAAGCCTTATCATTGTTACTCATGATCCATTTCTATCCAAACAAACTGGTCGCACATTACAATTAGTTGATGGGATGCTTATAGAATAAAATAAATTCTTATAGAATGGGGTAATTCTATTAAATATACTCCTTGTTGATCCATAGTCGTTTAATAATTAGAAACTCTACAACCCCTACTCCGACAATATTTTTTTCGAACGTGCAAGTAAATTAGTTGCAAATATCTATTTACTTAGATGTATAACTTTATTTATTCAGTAATAACAAAAAAATAGGTCAAACGAAATCAGCACTCTACTGGTAAATCTAGGCTGCGCCACAAATACCACGTTGCCACAGAACGCCACGGCCTCCATAGATCAGAAATTAAATACATTTCATTCTTACTTACAGGTTTACCGTCATTATATTGCATGCTTAACGCTCGTTTTAGGCCAAAATCGTTTATTGGAAATATGTTCGGGCGTAACATATGGAAAATCAAAAACATCTCAGCAGTCCAGCGCCCAACTCCTTTTACCCTTGTCAATTCTAGGACAAGAGATTCATCATCCATTTCATGCCAAATTTTTTCGTTTAAATCATTTTTAATAAAATGCAATGACAGATCCTGCAGATAATCTGTTTTTCTCTGTGATAAACCGCAGCCTCTTACTACATCATTTTCTAAGTTATAAACTGCTTGCGGTATCATTTTTGGGACACTAACAATTAATCTATGCCAGACACTCTCTGCTGCTTTTACAGAAATCTGCTGGCTAACAATAGAGTGTGCCAGTGTAGTAAATGCATCACCATGTGAATGTAGCATGGTTCCCTTGATGCCTAATATAAGGTTACCCATTACCTGATCATTTTTAACAAGCTCCTCAGTAGCTTGCTCCCAATATTCAGGGGTCACAATAATTTAATCATAAAATAGTTTCACTGCGATCGTTTACGTAATAAATTATATGTATTCGTCAAATTTCATGTTCTGCGAGACATACTATTACTGAAAATAATACTACCGAAATAAATATTCCTATCAATAAAATTCTCTCCAAAAAAACCGCTTATTCAATCATAGCAGGAAGCTATTCAACAATATTTTTGTCTAGTATACTGAACTATAATTGTGAAATTCCAATCGCACCGTTATCAACCATAAAGCCATCGACAGAATATGTATCAAGATAAATTAGCACAATAGTAAGGGGGTTTAAATACAGTGTGCTCTATACTATCATTAGACAACAACAGCTCTGAATACTATGAAACATAACAGCAGAAAATTGAACCAGATCTTTTTGGGGGTTAGGCAGATAAATAAACTGCAGCTTACTTCTCCTGAGTTACGATTAAGACCGTCACAAATTATTTTGATAAAGTAATTTTCCAGTAAAATATTTTATAGCTGCCATTTCTTAAAACTTTTCTCGGACTCGGAGTTATCTCTTTATAGTAACTCTTCTATTAATCAACTCTCATTTTCCGGAATAAAATTATGCCCATTAAATCACGAATTAGGACCATCCCACATTATCCAAAACAAGGAATAATGTTTAGGGACATTACAACACTATTAAAAGATCCCGTAGGTTTTCGCACTACCATCAACGAATTTGTTAATCATTATACTGATGTAAAAATTGATAAAATAGTAGGAATAGAAGCGCGTGGATTTATCATTGGTGCGGCACTTGCATTCCAACTTGGAGTCGGCTTTGTACCAATCCGTAAAAAAGGGAAGCTGCCGGCAAAGACCCGTAGTCAAGATTATAAATTGGAATATGGTACCGACTGTATTGAAATTCATGTAGATGCCATATCTCAGGGAGAGCACATACTTATTGTTGATGATTTGATAGCGACTGGAGGCACAGCAGAAGCTGCCGTTAATCTTGTTAATGCTATGGGTGGCAAGATTGTGGAATGTTGTTTTGTTGTCGATCTGCCTGATCTGGGCGGTAGTTCGCGGCTAGAAAAACAAGGTCAAAAAGTCTTCTCTCTCTGTGAATTTGAAGGAGATTGAGTCTAGCTACTAAAAGTAATAAAGGCATTCCTTTGGGAAAAATAAATCCTGATGAAATAATATCTGGTAAAAAATATAATTGATTCGCATCAAAAATGATTCCAATCCTTCCTTTGATATTACACCA
>Ga0308010_1000526_pt1 | contig 24451 bp, 23 predicted proteins | sample Neamet129_FD_202368 | JGI IMG/M metagenome (GOLD analysis project Ga0308010, IMG submission 202368) | Marine microbial communities from water near the shore, Antarctic Ocean - #129 | ecosystem: Environmental > Aquatic > Marine > Unclassified | place: Southern Ocean | collected 2014-07-24 | reverse complement strand
TGAGGCTCCAGTAGAAGAAGTAGTTGCTGAGGCTCCAGTAGAAGAAGTAGTTGCTGAGGCTCCAGTAGAAGAAGTAGTTGCTGAGGCTCCAGTAGAAGAAGTAGTTGCTGAGGCTCCAGTAGAAGAAGTAGTTGCTGAGGCTCCAGTAGAAGAAGTAGTTGCTGAGGCTCCAGTAGAAGAATCTAAGGATTCGGAAGAAGACTCAAAATAAATTTTTTTTAGCAAGGATTAAAAATGGAAATTAAAGCATCACAAGTCAAAGAACTAAGAGATATGTCTGGTGTGGCTATGATGGAGTGCAAGAGAGCGCTAGTTGAATGTGAAGGTGACTTGGATAAAGCTCTAGATCTTTTAAGATCTAATAGCTCTTTAAAAGCTGAAAAAAAAGCATCTAGAGTAGCTGCAGATGGAGTTATTAGAATAATTTCTACTGAAAGCTATGCAACTATTATCGAGATTAATTCTGAGACTGACTTTGCTGCAAAAGACGCAGGATTTATTGCTTTTGCTGACGAAGTTGCTTCATATATTTCAGCTAATAAAGTTGCTGATGTGTCTGTATTTGCATCGAGCGAAATAGAAGAAAAAAGAATAGCTTTAATACAAACTATTGGTGAAAATATCCAATTAAGAAGAATGGAGACTATCAATTTTGATGGTGATATGTCAGTAGGTTCTTATATGCATTCTGATGGAAAGTTAGCAGCGCTAGTTATCACAAATACCTCTGATGAAAGTCTTGCTAAAGATATCGCTATGCATGTTGCTGCCTCTAACCCTTTATGTAAATCACCAGAGGACATTAATAATGAGGTTCTTGAAAGAGAAAAAGCAATTTTTGAAGTGCAAGCAAAAGAATCTGGAAAAGACGAAACAATTATGGGTAAGATGGTAGAAGGAAAAGTAAGGAAATATCTTGCAGAAGTATCTTTAACATCTCAAGCTTATATCAAGGATCCCGATGTTACAGTTGGTAAGCTTTTATCTGAAAACAATGCAGATGTTGTAGGCTATGTAAGATTTAAAGTTGGTGAGGGAATCGAGGTAGAGTCTAAAAGTTTCGCAGACGAGGTTGCTGAACAATTAAAATAAAGTCATGTCAGATCTAAAACATAAACGCCTTCTTGTTAAATTTAGTGGTGAGTCTGTTGCTGGTGATGATGAGCATGGGATTGATCCTAAAATCCTTGATTCAATGGCTGCATCTATTAAAGAATGTAAAGAAATAAATGCTGAGATAGGTATTGTTATTGGTGGAGGAAATTTATTCCGAGGGGAGAAGCTAAATCAAGCTGGAATGGATAGAGTTGCTGGTGATCATATGGGTATGTTAGCAACAGTTATGAATGGAATTGCCTTAAGAGATGCTTTAGAAAGAGCAGGTCTTAAAACAAGAGTAATGTCAGCCATTCCTATAGCAGGTTTAGTTGAGCACTACGATAGAAGGCTCGCAATTCAACTATTAAGTGATGGATATGTTGTTATCTTTACCGCAGGTACAGGAAATCCATTTTTTACAACAGATACAGCAGGTTGCCTGCGAGCTATTGAGATTCAAGCAGATCTGATGCTTAAAGCAACAAGAGTAGATGGAGTTTATTCAGATGATCCAGAAAAAAACCCAGAAGCTAAATTCTATCCAGAACTTTCATTTGATGAGGCTATTTCTAAAAACTTAAAAGTTATGGATGCAACTGCGCTTACCTTAGCTCGTGATCACAAGCTCCCTATAAATGTTTTTAATGTAAATAAAGAACATGCACTTAAAGATATCATTTGCGGAGATCGCATTGGTACAATAATATCTTAATATGAATACAATACATGAATCGCTTAAAGAGAGAATGGAGAAGTCATTAGATTCTTTAAAATCTGCATTTAACAAAATTAGAACCGGAAGAGCAAACCCTGCAATACTTGATGATATTAAAGTCGATTACTACGGAAATCTAACTGCTTTAAATCAAACTTCAAATATTTCAGTCGAGGAGAATAGAACACTTGTTATATCTCCATGGGATAAAAATTTAATGCCGCAGATAGAAAAAGCAATTGCTTCGTCAGACCTGGGCTTGAATCCAAGTTCATCAGGGGATTTGATAAGAGTAACAATGGCAGTTTTAACTGAAGAGACTAGACAGGGCTATATTAAACAAGCTAGAAGTGATGCTGAAAATTCCAGAATATCAATTAGAAACATTAGAAGAGATGCCAATAATCAAATAAAGGACATGCAATCATCTGGAGATATTTCTGAAGATGACATGAGGCGTTCTGAAGATATTATTCAAAAAGAGACTGATAGTTTTATAGCGACTGTAGATTCAGAATTAAAAAATAAAGAATCTGATCTTCTAGAAATATAAATTGACCATCATGGGTCATCCCAAAATAGATAATCAATTAACATCTTTAAATAATGTTGCAATTATTATGGATGGAAATGGCAGGTGGGCAAAAGCAAATAAATTAAAAATAACTCAAGGACATTCAAAGGGTGTTGGGGTTGTAAAAGATATTGTAGAAGAATGTGTAGCGCAAAAAATTAATACTTTAACAATTTATGCCTTCAGTTCTGAGAATTGGTCTCGACCTAAAAGTGAGATAAATGGAATAAAAACCCTAATTATTAAAGCTATTTCTGATCAGGTTCCAGAGTTAGTGGAGCAAGGTGTTAAATTAAATTTCTTTGGCAATTTAGAAGATTTTGGCCCAAATGTTATTAACAAAATATCTTTAGCAGAAGAAGATACATCTTCAGAAAATCCATGCCTTCAACTTAATGTTGCTCTAGGTTATGGGGGTAGAAACGATATAATACAAACCACCAAACTGCTAGCAGAAAAGGTAAAAAATGGAAAAATATCATTAAAAGATATTAATGAGGATATGTTTGCAGAATTTTCTGTGGTCCCAATTGATAATATAGATTTAGTTATTAGAACTGGCGGAGATAAAAGACTAAGCAATTTTTTATTATTTCAAATAGCATATGCTGAAATAATGTTTATAGATAAATTATGGCCAGATTTCACTAAACAAGACTTTATATCTTGCCTAGAATCATTTAAAAATGTGGAGAGAAGGTTTGGAAAAAGAATTTAAACAAACATTTATAAATAGATCTGCAACAGGCCTAATGATGGTTATCCCTTTTTTAGGGTTAATATATGTTGCGAATACTTTTTTAACAACAATCGTAATAGTTATTCTTTCTATGATTGTTTATCTGGAATGGAACGGCCTAACTAACAAAAAAAACCTAGCATTAGATGTATTTTTTATTATTTTATTTACATTAGGAGTTTTAGGCTTCAATGTATTTTTTTTATATAATTTAACAGCATTATTAGCTTTATTCTGGCTCATTTTTTCAATATTTCTTTTTATAAATAAACTAGGTTTACTCAATCAGAATCTTATTACCTTTGATAACAATATTCTAAAACTTGCGGTTATCTTAGGATTCCTTTCTAGCCTATTACTACTTATTCAAATTGAAGAAATCAATCATTTATTAATTTTAATTATTATTGTAAACACATCACTGGTAGATACTTTTGCTTACTTATCAGGATCACGTTTTGGGAAAACGCCACTTTTAAAAAATATTAGTCCAAATAAAACCCTGGAAGGTTTCTTTGGAGGCATGACCGCATCTTTAATATTTGCATTGTTAATGTCTTATTTATATCAGCTACCAACTTTAATGGTTTTAATAATATCTTTTTCAGCTTTCTTTTCATTTGTTGGTGATTATTTTATGAGCTATCTAAAAAGAAGAGGTGGGCTTAAAGATACTGGTTCTATTCTTCCTGGGCATGGTGGTATTTTAGATAGAATTGATTCTCACTTATCAGCTGCAACTATCTTTACCTTTTTATATTTAACATTTCAAATCTCAGGTATTTAAATGAAAAATATTCTTTTATTGGGAGCAACTGGGAGCATTGGTGATAGCGTATTAAGTGTCATTAAGCAAAATAGTGATAGCTTAAACTTATACGGAATCGCCGCGGGTAAAAATACTGAGAAAGCAGCAGCTATAATTAAAAACTTTTCTCCTAAAAATATCTTTATAGAAGACATAGCAGCCTATAACTTTATTTCTTCCTCATTTCCAAATCAAAATATTTTAAATTCGGACCAAGAGTTACTTGATCTTATCTCTGATAATAAAGTTGATATTGTTGTGTCTGCAATTGTTGGTTTTGCTGGCTTAAAAGCAAGTCTAATGGCGGTAAACGCTGGCAAGATCGTGCTGATTGCAAATAAAGAAAGCATTGTTGCAGCTGGAGACATACTCATGCCGCTTGCTAAATCTAAAGGCGCTCAAATTATTCCAATTGATAGTGAACACAATGCAATATTTCAATGTTTACCTGCTGACAAGTCAACTACAGACGTTAGTAAAATAATAATTACTGCTTCAGGAGGACCTTTTTTAGACATTCCTTTATCTAAGTTAAATAATATATCCCCTAAAGAGGCTTTAAAGCATCCTAACTGGGAAATGGGCTCTAAGATATCTATAGATTCTGCTACTTTAGTAAATAAGTGTTTAGAATTAATTGAAGCCAGATATCTTTTTGATTTAAATGAAAAACTATTTGATCTAGTTATTCATCCCCAAAGTATTATTCATTCGATAGTTACTTATATAGATGGCTCAAGTATCTCGCAAATGAGCAATCCCAATATGGAAGTTCCAATAGCTAATGCTTTAAGTGATATCAGAAAAGTTCCCATAGCATTTAAGGAATTAGACTTCAGCAATCTAAAACTTTCTTTTCAAGAGTTCCCTTCAGACAGATCTAAACTTGAGAATCTAGCAAGAGAGATTTGTAACACCGGCGGCTCTTCAGGCTTGGTCTTTAATGCTGCAAATGAGGTAGCTGTTGAATCGTTCTTAAATAACCAGCTAAAATTTTCTCAAATTTATGATGTTATTTATCGAACTTTTGATTTGATTCCGCTGTCCAACCCGCAAGATATAGAAACTTTAAACGAATTAAACAATGAAGCACGCATCGAGGCTAAGAAGGTGATAAAATCCATAACTTAAAACTTTCAAAATGAATTATTTAATAGATACATTAATCTACGCAGGGGCCTTTATAGCCCTTTTATTTGTATTGGTAGTTATTCATGAATGTGGTCATTATTTTGTTGCCAGATATTTTGGTGTTCACTGTCCTAGGTTCTCATTTGGAATGGGGCCAGTTATCTATAAAAGAGTTGACAAGCACGGAACTGAATTTGCATTATCTGCTTTTCCTTTAGGTGGATATGTTTCGATGATTACAAAAAAAATGTTTGAATTAGAGCCTGAATTGAAAAAAGATTTTACTAAAGATCAGCTTGAACAAACTTTTGATACCAAACCCAAACTTCAAAGAGCAGCCATCATGCTTGCTGGGCCAGTTGCTAACTTTATATTATCAATATTTATATTCTCTTTTATTTTCTCTACAACACCAGATCCTCAATCAACTCTTGTTATTAATGAAGTCAACAATTCCACTATGTTTGAGAAAGGTGATCAGATCATTTCAATAGATGGAGTTAAAGTTTCAGAAAGAAAAGATATAAGTCTAGAGCTACTCTCAAAGGCAGGAATGTCAGGCGAGTTATCAATTACAGTGCTATCAAAAAACACAAACTCATTAAAAGACATTGTATTAAGTGTTAATAATTTTTTGACTGACAGTGAGCAGCAGAAAAATCCAGTTGACGCATTAGGAATAACAGTTCAAACCAAAATGCTGCCTATAATAGGGAGTTTGCTGGTTGGAGGAGCTGCTGAATTGGGTGGATTAAATAAAAACGACAGAATCATAGCTATCAATAATTCAACCATATCTTACGCTTCAGAAATACCAGCTATTTTAAATAGCCTAGAAAGCAATTTGGCTGATATACAAATAGTGAGAGGAGATGATATTAAAATCTTCCCTGTTGAATTAACTTCAGTTATAGATGGTGCTGGAAAAGAGTCTAAACTTTTAGGAATTGGATTTGGTTTAAAAAGAACCTTTATAGCATCAGTTATTAAAGGAACAAAAGAAACTTATAATCTCAGCGTTAAAACACTTCAATTTATAGGAAAAATGTTTTCAGGCAATATGGGTACTGAAAATCTTTCAGGTCCCATAGGTATTGCTAAGATGGCAGGTGATACTGCTCAAGCAGGAATCCTACCCTTTTTATATCTCATGGCCTTACTAAGTATTAGTCTGGGAGTATTAAATTTACTACCTATACCTGCTCTTGATGGTGGTCAGTTAACCCTACTTGGTGTTGAGGCACTTAGAGGCGCACCTTTACCTGATAAAGTAGAAAATTTCGTATATGCTACAGGCACTGTAATGATACTATTCTTAATGGTATTTGCTGTTTTTAACGACGTAGCAAGATTTTAATAAGGAATGAAATTGAAAAAAATATTTTTAGTCATCTTATCTCTCAGTTTTATTAACTTAGCAACTGCATTTGATGAATTTGTTATTAATGATATTAGAATAGTTGGACTTCAAAGAGTTTCTACAGGCAGCATCTTTAATGTAATGCCAGTAAGTGTTGGCGACAGGGTAGATAACAGAAAGGTCGGGGATATTACCAGAGCCTTATTTGCTACTGAGCAATTTGATGATATTCAGATTAGTAAAGAGCTAAATACTTTAATTATTACTGTTCAAGAGAGACCATCAATATCTGCAATAGATATTTCCGGAAACAAAGCTCTTAAAACAGAACAATTACTAGAAAGTCTTAATGGGGTTGAGATCTCTGAGGGCAAAGTTTACAAGAGATCAACCTTAGACAAAATGAAAGCAGAGCTAGTTAGATCATATGCTTCTCAAGGAAGATATGGCGCAAGTGTTGAAGTTGATGAGATTATGAAGCCCAGAAATAGAGTAGAGGTAAGTATTGTTGTTGATGAAGGCGACAGTGCAACTATTGAAAGTATTGATATATTGGGTAATAAGCTATTTTCTGATGATGATTTATTGAAAAGTTTTGAATTGGGAGAGGGCAGCATACTTTCATTTCTAACAAATGATAACCAATACTCTAGAGAAAAATTACAAGGCGACATAGAAAATCTTGAATCCTATTATTTAGATAGAGGCTATTTAAAGTATTCACTTGAGTCGACTCAGGTCAGCTTAACCCGAGATAGAAAAGGTATTCATATTACATTGGGCTTAGTGGAAGGCGATCAATACACTGTTAGCAATGTAAGCGTTATAGGAAATATTCCGATTAAACCTGAAGCTTACGAAACTGTTATTCAAACTCAAAAAGATAAAGTTTATTCTCAGGCGGCAATAACAGCTATTGAAGAATTTTTTACTACGGTGCTTGGAAACGAAGGCTATGCATTTGCAGAGGTTAAAGGATCTCCTGAAATCAATCAAGATACTCAAGATGTAGACCTAGTTTTTTCAGTAAATGCTGGAAAAAGGACGTATACAAGAAAAATAATATTTGCAGGTAATCAGATTACTCAAGATGAAGTTTTAAGAAGAGAGATGAGGCAGTTTGAAGGCGCGCCTACATCGGATAAAAATATTCAGAATTCTAAAGTAAGATTAGAAAGACTAGGGTATTTTAAAGATGTTAGTGTTGAAACTATTCCTGTACCAGGTACAGATGACCAAGTTGATGCGGTATATCTAGTTGAAGAGGAGACGACTGGTCAGATTGGAGGTAATGTTGGATATAGTGATTTTGGATTAATGCTTGGCTTTAATCTTAATGAAAGAAATTTCTTAGGTAGTGGAAACACGGTAGGCATTTCAATTAATAAAAGTGTTTATCAAGAATCTTATAATCTTTCTTTTTTTGATCCTTATTACACTATGGATGGAGTTAGTAGGGGTTACAACGCATATTTTAGAGAAACTGATTACGGTGAATTTAACGTAGCTAATTATTTAACTAATTCAGCTGGGCTTGGCTTACAGTTTGGATATCCTATCTCAGATACACAAAGAATAGGCTTAAATATAACTTATGATAAGACAGATATTGATTCAGGAACATTACCAGCAAGAGAGATATCAGACTTTTTATCATCAGAAGGCAGTATTTTTGAAACAATTAGCATGCAATCTGTATGGTCAAGAATAACTCTTAACCGAGGAATGTTTCCAACAGAGGGATCATCTACAGACTTAATGTTAATGGCTGTATTGCCTGGTAGTGATATTCAATATGCAAAAGTTAACTTAAGACAAAAATATTATAAACCTCTAGGATTCCTTGATTTAATTTTTGGTTTTAATGGTGAGCTTGGTTACATGGATGTATACGGTGACACTGCTGTTACTCCTTTCTTCCAGAATTTTTATGCAGGAGGCCCAAGATCACTTAGAGGCTTTGAATCAAATACACTTGGCCCTAGAAGCACACAGGCGCCTTGCTATGAGTATGATGCTATTAATGATTTATGTCCTGCATTAAGAGATTTGGATTTAGATGGAGAGCCAGATTCACCAGCATACAATCCATACATGTTCAGCAATAGAGATCAGCCAATTGGAGGAAATGTAAAAGTTGAGGGAAGTCTTCAACTAATATTTAAACTTCCAATGATTGAAGATCAGCGATCTATGAGATCTGCATTTTTCTTTGATTTCGGTAATGTTTTCTCTACTAATTGCCAAGATTATCAGATCAACTGTTATGAACCAGATCTCGAAGAGCTAAGATATTCTTATGGAGTCGGAGTTACGTGGATAACAGGCTTTGGTCCTATGAGTTTTGCTATAGCAAAACCATCTAATGCTGGTCCATTAGAGAGAACTGAGCAATTCCAATTTACAATTGGAAATGTCTTTTAAGTGATAATTTCATGCTTTTTGTATAAATTAGTATAAATTAATATAAAATACGTCAACTTACAAAGGGGCAACTATGAAAATTTTAAACAAACTATTTTTAGCATCATTCTTATTAATATCCGTACCTTCATTCGCTAATGATGGAATGGCAGTTATTGATATGAGAGTTGCTGTTTTATCAACACAACAAGCACAAGAAACATTTAAAGCTTTAGAGGAAGACTCTGATTATGCTGCAAAAGTAGAGCAAGCTCAAACATTGCAAGCAGACAGACAAGCTTTAGCTGAAACTCTTCAAAAGGATGGCGAAACTATGTCCCAAGAAGAAGTTGCTAGCGCACAAAAGACTATTCAAGATAAATCTCAAGAACTTGAGTTTATTGTTGGTCAGATCCAAGCAAAGCAAAATGAAACAGCTGAAAAGATTTTTAGAGACATGAATCCTTCTTTACAAAAGATTCTCTCAGAGCTTCTTGCTGCTAAACAGTTAAAAGTCCTTCTAGGAAGAGACACTGTTATTTTTGCTGATCCTGCTTTAGATATAACAGATGATGTTACTTCTATGTTAGATGTTGCAGCTTCTGGGGCGAATGAATAAACTCATTTGTGAGCCAGAAAAAAAAATCTTTTACTCTTAAAGAACTTTCAAAAATAATTGATGCCTCAATTACTGGTGATGAAAATATCATCATCAGTAATATTGCTTCTATTCAAGAAGCAAATAATGAATCAATAACTTTTTTAGCAAATAAAAAATATTCAAAGTTTCTAGATATTACTCAGGCTGCAGCTGTAATAGTTAGTGCTGGCATTGAAACTCAATCTACTACGAATCTTTTAAAATGCTCTGATCCTTATTTAGCCTATGCTAAGATTTCATCATTGTTTATAAATAAAGAAAATAAATTGGACAAACCATCTATACATAAAAGCGCGACCATTTCTCCTTCTGCAAATATATCTAATTTGTCTAGCATCTCTGCAAATGTTGTTATTGAAGAAAATGTTGTTATTGAAGACGGTGTCTTTATTGGTCCAAATTGTTTTATAGGTCCAAATTGCCATCTAAAAAAAGGGAGTAATGTAAGTGCTAATTCCTCATTAGTACAAGATGTTATCTTAGGCGAATCTTCTAGTATCCATTTTGGATCAATTATAGGAAGTGATGGTTTTGGCTATGCACCCTCAAAAGATGGATATGAAAAGATTGAACAATTAGGTGGATTAATTATTGGAGATAATGTCGAAATTGGATCAGGATGTACAATTGATAGAGGCGCATTAGGAGACACCATAATACACAATGGTGTTAAGTTAGATAACCAAATTCATATTGCTCACAATGTTATTTTAGGAGAAAATTCTGCTATTGCAGCCTGTTGCGCAATTGCTGGATCCACTGTAATAGGAAAAAATTTACAAATGGGTGGGCTTTCTGGAATTTTAGGACATTTATCTATTTGCGATGATGTATTAATTGGCGCCCATACCCTTGTTACTAAGAATATTGATAAAGGTGGAAATTATGTAGGTATAATGCCTGCGCAAGAGCAAAAAGAATGGGCAAAATCATCAATATTTATTAAAAAAAGAGGCTAGTCTCATGTCAGTCATAAAAGATGAAATTTTAAAATATCTTCCTCATAGGGAACCTTTTTTATTTGTGGATGAAGTTATAAATATTAATAAAGGAAGTGATATTCATGCAATCAAAAGGCTGACAGGAGAAGAAGATTACTTTCGTGGACATTTTCCCAATAATCCAGTCATGCCTGGAGTAATTATTATTGAAGCTTTAGCCCAGGCATCAGGTATTTTAGGTTTTCAAACTATGAATAAGACACCCCAGGAAGGTTCTATATATGTTTTTGCTGGAGTAGATAAAGTTAGATTTAGAAAAAGAGTCGGCCCCGGTGATGACATTCATTTATACAGTAAAATCCTTAATGAAAAACGAGGCATTTGGAAATTTGAGTCAAGAGCAGAAGTTGATAATGAATTAGTTTGTTCTGCTACGATTCTTTGTGCTGATAGACCCGAATAAATGGCATTTCATCCCACATCAATTATTCATGACTCTGCTGTAATACATGAATCAGTTGAAATTGGTCCTTTTTGCTATGTAGGCGAGGATGTTCAAATAGGTGAAGGCAGCATACTTCTCAGCCATGTTGTGCTTAAAGGGCCAACAAAAATAGGAACTAATAATAAATTTTATCAATTCTCTGTTATTGGTGAAGCCACTCCTGATAAGAAATTTAAAGGTGAAAAGACTACTTTAGAAATAGGTGATAACAACATCTTCAGAGAAGGGGTGACTATTCATCGAGGAACAGTTCAAGACAAATCAACAACCATTATAGGTAATGATAATTTATTGATGGCTTATTCTCATGTCGCACACGATTGTATTTTGGGTAATAGTAATGTTTTTGCTAACCATGCTGGAATTGCTGGTCATGTCATTGTTGGTAATTTTGTAACTATAGGAGCATTAACAACTATCCATCAATTTTGTAGAATAGGTGACTATTCCTTTGTAGGCATGAATACATCTATTACTATGGATATCCCAGCATATATAAAGGTTGCAGCTGATCCAGCCAGAGTCATTGGTTTAAATACTGTTGGCATGTCTAGAAATAATATTTCAGATGATTCAATTACTATTATAAAAAAGGCTTATAAGCTTATTTATAAAAAAGGTTACAAGCTTGAGGATGCTTTAAGAAGGGTAGATAGATTAGAGAAGCCAGCAAGGCCAGAGCTTCAAGCATTTATTGATTCTATAAATTCTTCAGAACGAGGCCTCTTAAGGTAAGTGTTTAATAAACAAGATATTAAAATAGGTATTGTTATTGGAGAACACTCAGGTGATATCTTAGGTTCAAAAATCATTCAATCTTTAACCAAAGAATATAATATTAGCCTTGTAGGTGTCGGCGGGCCTTTAACACAAGAACAGGGATTAAAATCAATTTTTAATTTTAAAGATCTTCATGTTATGGGTATCGTTGAACCTTTAATGAATCTCCGGAAGCTCTTAAATCATAGAAAGTTACTTATAAAGCTTTTTAAGAAAGAAAAAATTGATTTCTTTATTGGAGTTGATTCCCCGGACTTCAATATTCCAATTCATAAAGCGTTAAAAAAAGAAGGCTCCATTAAAACCATTCAACTTGTTAGTCCTTCTGTTTGGAGTTGGAGACAAGGAAGGTTAAAGCTTATCAAGAAATATATTGACTTAACTTTATGTCTTTTTAAATTTGAGCATGATTTTTATCAAGACCATAAAGTTGGAAGTTTTCTTCTCGGTCATCCTCTATCTGAGATTGAGATACCCAATAATGAAATTATTTTTCAAAAATACTCACTTGATAGAAATAAAAAATATTTAGCTATTCTTCCTGGAAGTCGAAGTTCAGAAATATCAAATATGATGCCTACATATATCGCTTTTATAGAAAAAGCAGTGGCTGAAAAAAAAGATTTTCATTACTTAATTCCTGCTGTTGATGGAGCAATAAAAGCTAAGATTGAGGGATATATTCAAAATAAAGACTTGCCCATAACAATAGCTGAGAATTCGGCTAGAGATTTTTTATCTATATCTAACTATTCCATAGTAACCTCAGGAACAGCGACGCTTGAAGCGGCTATTCTTGGTGCTCCGCCGATTATTTGTTATAAGACAAGTAGTTTTAATTATTTTATTATCTCTAGAATGTTAAAAACTAAATTAATAGGATTACCAAACTTACTTTTATCTAAAAAAGTATTTCCAGAATTACTTCAATCTGAATGCACTTCAGAGAATATATTCAACTCTTTAAATTCATTAATTGATTCAGATAAGATTCAGAGTGAGCTTATAAAAATAAAACATCATCTTCAGGGTGATGGATTTGATGCTGCAGCTAAAGCAATAATAAATAATAGTTAAGCGTGTTAGTTGCAGGTATCGATGAGGTGGGAAGAGGTTGTCTAGCTGGACCAGTTATGGCTGCAGTGGTTATTTTAAAAGAACCAGTTTTAGGGTTATGTGATTCTAAAAAATTGTCATCCAAAAAAAGAGAAATTCTTTCTGAAGTAATTAAAAAAAATTCTTTTTATGCATTCGGCATAGCAACACCTGAGGAGATTGATAGAATAAATATTCTTCAAGCATCATTACTTGCGATGAAGAGGGCTGTTCTAGGATTATCTATAAAACCTTCTAAAATTTTAATAGATGGCATATATAAACCAGACATTAATTTTAATATGGAGGCTATAATTAAAGGAGATTCATTTATTGATGAGATAAGCGCTGCCTCTATAATAGCCAAGGTTGAAAGAGATAAATATATGACAAAAATTGATGCAAAATATCCTGGATACGGTTTTAAATATCATAAGGGCTATGGAACTAAATCACATTTTCAAATGATAAAAGATTTAGGTGTAACTGATATTCATAGGATGACATTTAAAGGAGTCATTTCTTGATCGAATCCTATTCACATTTAAGAATTGCATCAGAATATAGTATTTCTCATGGCTTAATAACCATTGATCAAATAGTTGATCAAGCTGCCAAAAATAATATGCCTTCCGTAGCATTAACAGATCACCTTAATATGTTTGGTCTTGTTAAATTCTTTTTAAAAGCTGAAAAAAAAGGCATTAAACCTATTTCAGGCTCTTCCATTCGAGTCTTGTTTGAAGGGGATGATTTTGCTCATGAGCTGCTTTGCTTAGCAAAGAATAATAGTGGCCATAAGAATTTAATGAAGGTTCTTTCTCAGTCACACAACAATACCAATTTCTCATCGCCAATAATTACATTTGAAGAATTATGCTCTTTTAAGAAAGATATTAAAGTTATATCTGGTGGAAAATCTAGTCATATTTTTGACTTACTAAGAAGAGGTAAAATTGAGGATGCAAGTACAAAATTAGAACTCTTTCAGAGTGCATTTGATGAAGATTTTGTAATCGAAGTCCAAAAAACAAACAGAGCAGATGAATTAGACTACATCGCTAATGTTTTACCTCTAGCTTCTGCTAAAGGTATACCTGTGATAGCAACAAATGATGTTATTTTTTCAAATAAAGAAGATTATGATATTCATGAGACTAAAGTTTGCATAAATACTGGCAAAACTTTAAATGACCCAAATAGAGAAAAGAAGTTTTCCAGCGAACAATTCTTTAAATCACAACAGCAAATGTTTGATCTTTTTAAGGATAGTGATGAGTTTTTATCCAATACTTCAGAAATTGCAAAACAATGTAATGTTTCATTTGAATCAAAAGGATATTTTTTACCTGAATATCCAGTACCCAAAGATCATGACTTTAATAGCTATTTAAAAGATCTTTCTTGTAAGAATCTAGACAAGTTAATAAAAGAATTTAATGAAGATAATAAAAATTTATATAAAAAAAGACTTGATTATGAATTAACGCAAATTAGCACAATGGGCTTTTCTAGTTATTTTTTAATTGTTTACGACTTTATAGAGTGGTCTAAAAATAATGAAGTTCCTGTTGGTCCGGGGAGAGGTTCTGGTGCAGGCTCATTGGTTGCATACGCCTTGGGAATAACAGCATTAGATCCTATAGAGCATGGACTGCTTTTTGAGCGTTTTCTAAATCCAGAAAGGATATCAATGCCAGATTTTGATATTGATTTTTGTACAGAAAAAAGAGACTCAGTAATAGAATATGTTAGTTCAAAGTATGGAGCTGAATCAGTATCCCAAATAGTTACATTTGGAACTATGGCAGCTAGAGCTGTAGTAAAAGATGTCACAAGAGCGCTTGGAAAGCCATATGGACTTGGTGAGAGAATATCAAAAATGATACCTTTTGTACCTGGAATGACTTTAGATAGAGCAATAAAAGAACAACCTATATTCAAACAAACTATAAAAGACGATCCTGAAGTTTCTGAGGTCTTAGATCTTGCATTTAAACTTGAAGGCATCACAAGAAATGTAGGAAAACATGCTGGAGGTATTGTTATTGCCCCAGGAGCACTTTCTGATTTTTGTCCAACATATCTTGATAGGCAATCCTCAGCATTAATGACTCAATATGATAAGGATGATGTTGAAAAAATAGGCCTAGTTAAATTTGATTTCTTAGGTTTAAGAACTTTAACAGTCATAGACTGGGCTACTAAATCAATAAATAGTTTTTTAAAAGAACAATCCAAACCACCCCTTGATTTACATTCAATAAAATTAGATGATTCAAAGGTATTTGATCTTTTATCATCTGGAAAAACCATGGCCGTCTTTCAATTAGAGTCATCAGGGATGAGAGATTTAATTAAGAGATTGAAGCCAACAAAATTTGAAGAAATTACAGCTTTACTTGCTCTTTATAGACCTGGTCCTTTAGATTCTGGTATGCATGATCAGTTTGTTGACAGAAAACATGGAAAAGTCCCAGTTACATATCCACATGAGATGCTTGAATCAGTTCTTTCAGAAACATATGGTGTCATTTTATACCAAGAACAGGTTATGCAGGCTGCTCAGGTCCTAGCAGGATTTTCATTAGGACAGGCTGATATCTTAAGAAGAGCAATGGGAAAGAAAGACGTAGCTGAAATGGAAACGCAAAGAGAAATATTTGTAGAAGGGTGTGATAAAAAGGATATTAAAAAAGTAACAGCTGAGAAGATTTTTGATCTAATTGAAAAATTTGCAGGCTATGGTTTTAATAAATCACATTCTGCCGCTTATGCACTTCTTTCATACCAAACTGCTTATCTAAAAACCTATTATCCTGAACATTTTATGGCTGCAGTTATGTCTACTGAATTAGGTAATACGGATAAAATATATGCACTTACTGAAGAATGCAAGAAGCTTGATATTACTGTCTTAAGACCAAATATTCTTACAGGTGTGAAAAAATTTGTTGTTAATAAAGATAATGCAATTGAATACGGTTTAGGTGGAATAAAGGGAGTGGCTGATTCTTTTATCACACATGTAAGCAAGGTTAGAAATAGTCATGAATTTAAAGATTTATGGGATTTCACAAGAAATATTGATATCAAATTGGGAGGAAAAAAATCTTTAGAGGCATTATCTTTTGCAGGCGCCTTTGACTCAATTGCTCCTTCAAGAAGTGTAGCAATCGCCTGTATCAGCGACATGTTACAAGATGGTGGAAAAGCTATCGCATCTTCAGCTAGTTCAGGAGATTTATTTGCAACAATTGATACAGATTTCAATCCTTATGAAAAATATACCAATATTGAAGAATTAAATTTAGTAGATAAATTAAATCTTGAAAAAAAATCATTAGGATACTATTTATCTGGTCATCCCGTTAAAGCTATTAAAGATAATATTGCTCCACTAAGATCTCATGAAATAGGCAATTTAAAAATTGACACAAAAAAAGCTCGTTTAGTATGTCTTATTAATTCAGTTCGACAAATCAAAGATAAAAGAAATAAACCACTTACTTTTATCAATTTTGATGATGGAACTGGCGCAATGGATGGGATTATAACAAGTGATATTTTGGAAAACTGTCATTCTATTTTAAAAGAAAGCTCAATATTAGTTTTAAAAGGTTCAATCGAGATAGATGATTACAGATCTAAGGAGCTTGGAGATACGATGTTTAGAATGAGGCTCAAAGAAGTTAACTTGGTTGAGGATGAATTAATATCAAAAGTTAATTCATTGATTATTAATGCAGAAAATAATTCTGAGGAATCTTTGCAAAAATTAACAGATAATCTCTCAAAAGTCCCTAATGAAATTTGGGGCAGTGGAAGCTGTTCTATAAAGTTGAAAGTATTTAATAAAGAATCTGAAGCTATAATAGAACTTGGAGAAGAGTACCTTTTAAGACCTTCTCAAGAAAATTTAAATATATTAAGAGGTATATTTGGCAGTGATTCTATTAAAATATAAAATATAAATTATGAATAATTCATTTCTTGATTTTGAAAAGCCTATTGCTGATATACATGACAAAATCCAAGCACTTAAGGATATTGTTAGTGAAAGTCCAGAACTACTTCCCCAAATTGCTAAATTAGAAGAGGAAGAAAAAAATATTACAAAAAGAATTTATTCAAAATTATCAACATGGCAGACTGTTCAAGTTGCAAGGCATCCTAAAAGGCCTCATACCAGTGATTACATTACTCGTATATTTTCAGATTTTGATGAGCTGCATGGAGATAGAATGTTTGGAGATGATTCGTCTTTAATAGGTGGCATTGGTTATCTTAATGAAACTCCTATTGTTGTAATAGGCCATGAAAAAGGAAGGGATACACAAGAAAAAGTTAAAAGAAACTTTGGCATGCCCCAACCAGAAGGCTACAGAAAAGCAAAAAGGTTAATGGAATTAGCAGAACACTTTTCATTACCTGTTATAACATTCATTGATACATCAGGAGCTTATCCAGGCATTGAGGGAGAAGAAAGAGGTCAAAGTGAAGCTATTGCAAGAAATCTTGCTGTAATGTCAGAATTAAAAACACCCATTATTGTAGTTGTTACTGGTGAAGGCGGTTCTGGAGGGGCTCTTGCACTTGGTGTTGGCGATCATGTGTCCATGTTCGAGTATGCAACTTATTCTGTTGCCTCCCCTGAAGCTTGCTCTTCAATAGTTTGGAGGTCATCAGATCATGCAGCAGAAGCTGCAGAAGCAATGAAAGTTAGTGCAAAAGAATTAATTAAAATAAATGTGATTGATGAGATTATAGAGGAGCCTTCTGGCGGCGCACATAGAGATTATGATGCTGCCGCAGCTAATATTAAATCTTCTCTAATTGATAACCTTCAAAAAATTGGGACCATTGAGATAAATGATCTTATAGAAAGGCGCTATCAAAGACTTCTAACTATTGGTAAATAGATTTGTTAGATTTAAATATAATTTCAAACTATATCGATAAACAGCAAGTAGCATATGTCGCTTTTAGTGGCGGGATAGATTCAGTAGCATTACTTTACGCATGCTCAGTATTGAAAAAAGATGGAAGATTAAACGAGCTTAAGGCAATTCATGTAAATCATAATTTATCTATTAATGCAAAGTTATGGGAAGACCATTGTATTAATATTTGTAAAAAATTAGACATAGAGCTAATCATTTATAATATCTTTATTGAAACCAATAAAGACGGATTAGAGTCTGCTGCTAGAAAAGGTAGATATGATGTATTCAACAAAGTAGTCAAACATAATGAGCAGTTATTATTAGGACATCATGCTGATGATGTAGCTGAGACAATATTATTTAGATTGTTTAGAGGTACTGGCATTGATGGTCTTCAAGGCCCAAAACCTAAAAGAAAAATAGGCGAAGGCACATTAATTAGGCCCTTATTAAAATTTTCAAAAAAAGAATTACTAGATTTTATTACAACTAATAAAATTGACTATATTGAAGATGAATCCAACAAGGAGTCGAATCAGGATAGGAATTACATAAGAAATAAAATCATGCCTCTCATACATGAAAGATGGCAAAATTCTGAAAAAAGAATTCAACTTACTTCTGAGCTTATTCAAGAGAAATTAGAGATATTTAATTCACTATTTATTGAAAAATATGCAACTATTTTAGTTAATAACCAAATTCCCCTAATAGAATTAAAAAAGTTAAAAGAAAATGAAGCTAAGGAATTATTTAGGTATGCCATTAATCTAAATAACATTGCTATGCCTAGTAAAAAAGTTTTGGATGAAATAATGAAAACTTTTTACAAATCAAACCCGTCAAAATCATCTATCGTTAAATGGTCTAGATCAGACAAAGAGCAAAAGGGTGGGCTTATATGTTTTGAGCTAGATTTTATAGAAATAAATGGAATTGAATATTCTGGCATGATTAAAATTTGCCAAAGTTAAGCAATTACATATAATAATTTTACAAATTTAGGAAAGATTATGAACTTTGAAACAATTATATTAAAAAAAGTGAACCGCATAGGAGTAATTACTCTGAATAGACCCAAAGTTTTAAATGCTTTTAATGAGCAGCTTATTTGGGATCTTCAAGAAGCCACTAAAAATCTTAGAGAAGATGATGATATTAGAGTTGTAGTAATCACTGGAGCAGGTAAAGGTTTTACTTCTGGGGCAGACTTAACTCGATCAGAGTCAACATGGACTAGCACAAAAGACTCTCTTAATAGAGGCTTTTTACCTATTTTTAAAAATATAATGGAGATGCCAAAGCCAGTAATCGGTTCTATTAATGGAGCTGCTGCAGGTATAGGTGCAGCCATAGCAATGGCTTGTGACTTAAGGATCATGTCTGAAAATGCTTACATATTATCTGTATTTAGCAATATTGCTATAGTTCCTGATGGTGGTCTTTCATGGCTCCTAACAAGATATATGGGTTATACAAAAGCTTTTGAATATGCAATTGAAGCTAAGAAAATAACAGCAGATGAATGTATTAATTTCGGAATTGCAAATAAGAAAGTTTTATTAGAAGATTTAGAATCAGAAACAATGGCTTGGGCAGAGAGACTTGCTAAGAGAGCACCTCAGTCTTTATCAAATACAAAAAAGATTATGAGAAATGCGCTAGAAAAAACATATATAGAAACTTATGCTGAAGAGGCTGAAATCCAAAATAAAATTTTTGGCAATGATCAAAATAAAGAGGCCATAAAAGCTTTTTTTGAAAAAAGAGAACCCAACTTTGATTAGGCTTAAATTAGTTTACTCAAGCCAACTATAATTGCTTCAAAAGAAGCTCTGGTTGTGTTTTGATTAATGCCAACTCCCCAACTTGTTTCCCCATCTTTTTCTAATTCAATATATGCAGCAGCCATCGCATCTGATCCAGATGATATTGCTGACTGATGATAATCAGAAACCTTTATTTGAATATTTAATTTTTCAGATAAACCGTTAATAAATGCATCTATTGGACCATTACCTAATCCAGATATCACAGATTCTTTTGAATTCATTAACATTTTTAACTCTAATTGATTTACATCATTCTGAGTTGAAGAAAGATGACTTATGTATGAATAATTATTTTTTGCAACCAAGAAATGATTTTGAAAAATATCCCATATCTGAGTACTACTTATTTCTTTTCCTGATTCATCAGCCAATTTTTGTATTTTTTGACTCATACTAATCTGAAGCCTTCTAGGAAGTGATACGCCATGATCTTTTTCTAATAAGAAGGCAACCCCACCTTTTCCAGATTGAGAGTTTATTCTCACAACTGCTTCATAACTTCTTCCTAAATCTGCAGGATCTATTGGTAAATAAGGAACTGCCCAAATTGGATCATTGGAATCTTTCATAGCTTGAAAGCCTTTTTTAATTGCATCTTGATGAGAACCAGAGAATGCAGTAAACACAAGATCTCCAGCATAAGGATGTCTTGGATGAACAGGTAGTTGGTTGCAATACTCAACTTCTCTCATTACAGAATTAATATTAGAAAAATCTAAATTCGGATCTATGCCTTGAGTAAGCATATTTAGAGCAAGAGTAACAATATCAACATTACCAGTTCTTTCTCCATTTCCAAATAATGTACCCTCTACTCTGTCAGCACCAGCCATTAATCCAAATTCTGAGGCAGCAACAGCTGTTCCTCTATCGTTATGAGGGTGAAGACTAAGACAAATACTTTCTCTATTTTTTAGATTGTTAGTCATCCACTCTATTTGGTCTCCATATATATTAGGAGTAGACATTTCTACAGTAGCAGGCAAATTTATTATAATTTTATGATTAGATACATCCTTAAGAATTTCTGTTACAGCGTCACAAACTTCTGCTGCATACGGTAATTCAGTTCCTGTAAAACTTTCAGGAGAATATTCAAAACTCCAATCAGTATTTGGATTTTTCTCTGCAAGCTCTTTGATTTTTAGAGCACCCTGAACAGCAATTTCTTTAATACCGTCTTTATCCTGCTTAAATACTACTTTTCTTTGAAGGGCTGATGTTGAATTATAAAAATGAACAATTGCTTTTGGTATATCTTTAAGAGATTCAAAAGTTCTTTCAATTAATTCATCTCTGGCTTGGGTTAATACCTGAATATTTACATCTGTTGGAATTTTTTTTGATTCTATAAGATCTCTTACAAAATCAAAATCTGTTTGAGAAGCAGACGGGAATCCAACCTCTATCTCTTTAAATCCCAATTTGCATAAAAGAGAAAACATCCTATCTTTTCTTTCTGCGCCCATAGGCTCTATCAAGGCTTGATTACCATCCCTAAGATCAACTGAGCACCATATTGGCGATATATCTATTACTTTAGAAGGCCACTGCCTATCTTTTATATCAATAGCCTCAAATGGCTTATATTTATTGATTGGATTATCCATTATGCAATTGTAAGTGTTAAAATTTTTTTATGGCAATTATTTCCTCTAAATCCTATTCAATCTTATCAAAAATGGGTATTTCTACATATCAAAGAAGAAAAAGTTTAGGTCAAAATATGCTTAATGAGATTATTTTACATAAAAGAGATAGTGTTTTAGCTATTCTTTCGACTCCCCTTAAAGATTACTCTAAAGAAGAACAAAGCTTATTCCTATCAATAATGAAGACGATAACATCTGAGAATCCATTGATAGAAGAATCATTAAATTCATATAACCCTTTAGAAAAAAATGAGCTAAGCTCATTAATTCTAGCCAAATCAATATCAGTTAAAGGTATTATTTCATTTGGTGTTGCAGTTGACCTTTCTGATAGTTTTATTCAAGCACCATGCTTAAAAGCCATTATTGATAATCCAGCAGCTAAAAAACCTCTTTGGGAAGATATTAAAAAAATATTCATCAACTAAAGTCTATATGCCTATTTCACTTATAAATACAGAGCATCTTGATGCAATTCATAAAATAGACTTAAAGACTAACCCATCTCCATGGTCATTTGAGAATCTAAAATCCTCTATCGAGGTTGGTCATCAGGGACTAGTATCTATAAAAGATACTAAAGTGATTGGATTTGCCATGTATTCTGCAATTCCACCTGAATGCCATATTTTAAATATTGCTATCGATACAAAATATCAAGGAATAGGCGAAGGAGCTCTTTTACTAAAGTATGTAATCAAGCAATCAAAAGCTATGAAAATTAAAACACTTTACCTAGAAGTAAGAATAAGCAATCAGAAAGCAATTAATTTTTATGAGAGTTTTGGGTTTGCTAGAGACGCAATAAGAGATAAGTATTATCCAGGCAACCCAAGAGAAGATGCGTTATTAATGTCTCTTTCAATATAATTAAATTATATCTTTTATAGCTACTTCAATTGCCTCCGGAGTAGTTGTAGAACCAAATCTATCTATAATGGCACCATCTTTACTTATTAAAAATTTAGTGAAATTCCACTTAACATTTTTAGTTCCGAGAATTCCAGGATAAGCTTTTGTTAGAATTTTAAATAAAGGGGATGCATCTTCTCCATTCACATCAACCTTGTCAAAAAGTTTAAATGACACACTAAAATTATTATCGCAGAAAGAAGCTATCTCTTCATTTGTTCCACTTTCTTGAGCTCCAAACTGATTACATGGAAATGCAAGAATTTCAAAATTTTGGTCCCTATATTTTTCATAAAGCTCTTGAAGTCCTTTGTATTGTGGGGTGAAGCCGCACGCACTGGCCACATTAACAATTAATAAAGTCTTACCTTTGTAAGAATCCATATTTATAGTTTTCAGATTTATATCTTTAACTTCTACATCATAAATTGTTATCATTCTTTCCCTTTATTTATTCAAACTTGAACCATTTTATTTCATTAAGAGTATGAATAATAGTAAGAAATAATACTTATATTATAAGGTTACATCTAATATCCAATATTTTATTTTTATGTAAGTTAAAATAAATAAAAAAATTATAATATAAATGGATATTAAATTTAAATGGAAGACATTTAACGAGCTTACAAATAATGAGTTATATGAGCTCCTCCACCTTAGGCAAAAAGTCTTTATTGTTGAACAAAATTGTCCTTATATTGATTCAGATTATGCTGATCAAAAAGCTTTTCATCTATTAGCTCTTAAAGACAATAAGCTCATTGGTTACTTAAGAGCATTTAGCCCAGGAATAAAATATTTAGAATCATCAATGGGAAGAATTATTACTGCTATTGATCATAGAAAAGAAGGAATAGGCAACAAGATAACAACTGAGGGAGTTTCCTTTTTATTGAAAAAATATCCTGGAAATAATATTGTTATTTCAGCCCAACATAGATTGCTCAATTTTTATAATAATCTTGGTTTTCTAGAAAGGGGAGATGTATATCTAGAAGATGATATTGATCACATAGAAATGTGTCTAGACTGCTCCAAGAGATGATAGAATTACATCTTTATATTTGAACTTATTAACAAAAATAGAATCTAAATAATATGCTAAGAAAATACCTTTCAATCTCTTTACTTGGTTTCCTTATAGTCGGCTGTGGCGGTGGATCTGGAGTGACTCCGATAACTGTAGAAGTTACTTTAGAATCAAGCGTCGAAACAGCTCAATATAACGAAACATATACACTTTCATGGACCTCCAATGGAAGTCAGTGTTATGCAAGTGGATCCTGGGGTGGTGAAAAGACTACATCAGGCACTGAAACTTTTACTGCAAAGACTAATGGTCCTATCGGTTATGGAATAGAGTGTAGAAAGAATAATGTTTTTGCTCAAGCTCAAGCAGTGGTTACTTTAGAGAAAGATTTTCTTGATAGTTTAGATTTTAAAGACGAGGATGCTATTGAGATACTCTCGATAGACCATTCAAGCGGAGCTCGTCATAAAGTATCTAGTCATTATATTGGAGATTTCAATAATGATGGAGCTCAAGATACCCTCATTGCATATAGACTTGATGATCCAAGTGATAGCGCTGAAGCTCTTCATCCTAGATTTTTTCAGGTTCTTGGTGGAGATGAAGTTGTTACATCTGAACTAGCTGTTGATGGCTGTACTTCTGGTGAAATGATTGCTACTGGTGACTTTAATTTAGATGGAATTCAAGATTTAGTTACTCTTCCGACAAAAACTATTAAGACTATATCGGGTGAAGTAGTTGATTCTAATATGTGCTATTTTCAAGGCTCTGAATCTGGATTAGATGTTACTAACTGGAATTCTTCAGATTATGTAGATAACTCAACTAGTATTGATCTTAATAATTTTGCAGTAACTTCTGTAGACCCTGTTGATATAAGTGGCGATGGTTTTGTTGATTTATTACTTTGGGCGAAAGAGGGTGATGGTTCTTCAGCAGGACTCCCTTTTTATATTATTGCTAATACAGCAACCAATCCTTTTGTTCAGTTAAGCACAGAATTTGCTGAGCTTGATCCATATCTCCCAAGCACTGGATGTGCTCAGGATTTAGAATTTTTGTGCAGTTGGAAAAACTTTTATGGCACATCCCAGATATATTTTGATGTTGATAATGCAATTGATTTAGTGGGATCAGCTTGTGAAGATGATCTTTCATCATGCACTTACACAAATTTTGTAGAAAGATATGAAGAGGGTAATGATTTTAAATGGTCTCTTTCCACCCCTGATGTTTTAACACCTTCAGTTAATTCAGGACAAT
>Ga0308010_1000522_pt1 | contig 24549 bp, 25 predicted proteins | sample Neamet129_FD_202368 | JGI IMG/M metagenome (GOLD analysis project Ga0308010, IMG submission 202368) | Marine microbial communities from water near the shore, Antarctic Ocean - #129 | ecosystem: Environmental > Aquatic > Marine > Unclassified | place: Southern Ocean | collected 2014-07-24 | reverse complement strand
CTTCAGTAGACGAACAAGCTGCAATAACCGCAGCTGCGACAACGAGTGCCGATAGTGCGATCAATTGTATAAATTTGGAACGAACAATCATTATGTTTCTCCTAAGAAACTAAATTTTGGATAATCTCATGCGCCATTCGCCGGCACCTAGCTCATCTATCTCAATTTCGTAACCCCGCTTCATAGCTTGGGGGGGGACGGTCGACAGTGCAGGTGGGTGGTCAGTAAGGACGTCGATAGTTACAACGCCTTTATGGTCGCCATCCAGCGCCTCGTTTGTCTTCAACATTGGGTATGGACAGATTTCTCCACGCACATCCAAAATCGGTATTTGATCATCAGCCATATATCTGTCTCTCTTTCGTAGTTATTTGTTTCTATCTATCGACAATGTGATTCGCCAGACATTTTCGTCTGGCATGGACATACGCATCTTGAGCCCTTCTTTAGCGGCAGCGGAAGGAACGTACTTGATCACGACTTCTTGATCAGTCGTGAGCATTACTTCGTTTCCTTCGGCAGCGCTTGCTACGGCTTTGGTGGCCCGTTGCAGATGCTGAGGCATCGGGACGCCACGAAGATCGACTTCGATAAGTTTTGGCATGTTTCAACCGATCCTCTTGATCACTTGCGTTCCTGTGAACGCCCCGGCGGCCATTGCTAATCCAAACACCCATCCTGACAAGGAAAGGGAAGGAACTGCCGAGAAAAACGCACCGATGGTGCAGCCGACTGCGAGACCCGATGCATAACCCATCATTACTCCGCCAGTGATTGACTGGACGTAACGACGCTTTTGGGTTGGAAGGCGAAGCTTGAACTCGCCCGCAAACAATGCGCCAATTAGTGCGCCGGGTAGAAGTCCAACGGTAATGGCGAACGTGTGACCGAGGAGTCCCGGTTCACCGGATCTGCCAGTACAGCCACCGAGAGTCGACAGGCCGTCGAGTACAGGTACATCAACACCCATCCAACCGAGACCTAGTTGTGATGCTCGCATCAGTTCACCAGTTACGCCTAGGGGCATATGAATGGTGTACATGATGATGCCGAGAATTCCTAGTACTACTCCACCGATAGCAATCGGCCATCCACGCTTGAACACAGGATCGAGAGTTGCTCGAACACGATCATCGAAGTTCAGGGCAGGGATGATCTTCTTATTGATGTGTGGCATGAACAGCCCGTTCTTGTACTCCATGAAAGTTACAAGAAGGTAGATAGCAACAAGTCCGAGCAGTGTGATGACAATTGCACCGGTGTAACCGAGGCTACCTACAGATGGGAGCCATACTTTCGGTTCGTTTGAGATAGAGAAGGCCCACCACCAGTTCCAGGTGAGCGTGAGTGCGCCAAGTCCGATGATGACTCCGATGATCGCAACCCATGAAGCTACGTAACCTTCAGCCATTCGGTATAGCGAACCGGAAACACATCCGCCGGCGATAACCATTCCCACACCGAACAGAACACCACCGACTACTACTGAGAGTCCGACCGGAAGGATGTGCGCTTCAGCCGGAAGTAATCCAGCAGCGGGGTTCGGGATGATCCAATGCATGATCGCTGCAAAGCCGATCGTTGAAATTCCCATCCCTATGATGATGCCTTTCATATTGTGGCCAGAGCCAAAAAGGAAAAGGTCTCGGAATGCAGATGCGAAGCAAAAACGTGATCGTTGAAGAGTTAGACCGAATGCGTTGGCAAGTATCCAAATTGCAGCTACTTCACCGTCAATACGTGAAATAAATAGCGCAGTAATGAGACTAAGGAGTACGACCACTATGCCGGTGAAAGTTTGGCCGGAGATAGGTCGGAGAGCGTTCGGTTTGGAGTTCTCTACTGAAAGAGAGTCAGTTGTCATTGATTGATGTATTTTTGTGAATTAGTAATTGCCAAAAAAAAACCCCCGCTTTCGATTAGCGAGGGTGGGCGTTCCGGTTGCGTGCTTGTGCGCGATCCTAGGGTGCCATCTCCTCAGAGGTGGTACAGCAACAGAGGCAGTCGGTCAGTTGTGTGTTAAGAAAAATCATTTCCCAATCAGACTAACTCCATATGAGGTGTATGCGCAATTTTTTTTCGGATTTCGATTAATCCAATGATCAATAACCGTAGTCGTCGGCTTAAGCTTTGATCTAAAGCAATCGTTATGCCCCAAGTTTTGGCAATTCAGTCAGATGCTGAGTTATACGTTTCTGGCATTAGATCTTGTACATGGCGTGCTCGTTGGATCGGATATTGGCCACTTTGCACTCCAGTGTTTGATTATTGGTGTGTATTTCTTGTTTTGACCATGACGATCTTCAGAATTCTGATACCTCGCCCTAAGCTGCCCGTGAGGATAAGACTGAAGAATAGTGTATTCAAATAATTGGCGCAAAAAAAACGCCGACTCGTTTGTGAGTCGGCGTTTTAAATTTCTGGTGGAGCTGGAGGGATTCGAACCCTCTACCTCCTCAATGCCATTGAGGCGCTCTACCAATTGAGCTACAGCCCCGTTTTTTCATGCGGGGTGGGCATTATAGGATTCGTGTTTAAACGCTACCGTAAATGCCTAACTAAAAAATCGTAGCATAGAGGCGAGTTGTTATCGCCGGTAATTTCCTATGCTAGAGACCCTAGTAAGTCTCCGGATCGTCTTCGTGTTGCTTGAAGTCGGTGTCGTCACGTTGTGACAGTCCTTTTTCAAGATTTAGAACCTGCCCTGCGTTGTCCTGTGGTTCGTATCCGAGGACTTCTCGCGCCTTATCGAGGGAGAAAATGTTCCAGTGGTTGTCGCTCATAGCGAATACCAATGTGTACATCAGGGAGTCGGGCGCATCGACTGCTTTGACGTGTATCTGAGCGGTGTCACGGTGTGACAACCACATTGCTAATCCACCAGCGGCCACTGTCGGGTCATCATCTGAGATGGTCCAGCCGATTCGTATGTTTATCGAAGATATGCCATGAAATTCGCTGTAGAAGCTCCCGAGTCCTTCGGCGTAACCCTTCGAGGCGCCGTAATAGCCATCGGGTCGGAACGGAACAGTTTCGTCGATCTTCTTGAAATTTCCGTGCTCGATTCCATCGTAGTTTCCAGCGAGGATAGACTTATACGGCTCGTCTTGGTAGAAGCCACCAATTGCGTGCTGTGAGCTTCCGAATACGACACGCTTCACGCCAGTGCGTTTTGCGGCTTCGTAGACGTTGTATACACCTACGAAGTTGTTTCGAAGTGCTGATTCCCAGTTGGCGTTGGCGCTACGGTCGGCGGCGAGGTGAACAATAGTGTGCTGACCTTCAAACGCTGGGATCATGGTATCGATTTCAGCGATATTACCCTTGAAGTTGTGGGCGTCGTCGAGTCCTTCTGTACCGTATCTAGATAGAGATGAGAGCTCGTATCGTTCTTCGAACTCACTGCGTAGCGCTGTGCCGACCAATCCACTAAGACCGGTAACGAGCACTTTTTTCTTGTCAGCCATGCGAAATACCTTTGCTTACGCTTTTGAGGTGACCACGCTGTGGTAGTACCTGCGAATCTAAAAACGATTGTCAAGGCGATGATGTTAGCCCAGATTAAGAATCGTCGTCAGACTATTCGTAGGGAGCAGGTGATGAGCTTGTGTTTTTTTTGGCTTTCACGGCGTGCCAAACGAAAAACAAAACTCCACCAAACACCACCACGCTGAGCCAGCTGATAGTACGGTCGACGGCGACAAGGCTGATCGCTTCGTTGTCGGTTCGCCCGAACAGAATCAGCAGTCCAGTAAGTCCGCCTTCAACGAATCCGAATCCGCCGGGAGTTGGAATTGTTGTAAGCATTGCGTTTGCTAACGCTGCAAACATCACGATTCCGAACGAGATATCGATACCTATTGCATCGGCAACGAAGTAAAATCGAGCGATTTCAAGAACCCAACCGATGATTCCGAGCAACATCTGAGTCGGGAGGCCTCGACCCGAAAAACTGCTTAGTGTTCCACGTTGGAAATTGATATACGCCGATTCAAATTGACCCGGAAAACGGCGGGATAATCGTTCACCGTAAACTCGCATAACCAACAGGCTAAGTAGAAGAGCGGCGACGAGTGCGAATGCTATAAATACAATCCAGCCCGGAACCTTCGAATCGCCTTCGATAGTGAGCCAAACTGCAGCAGTAAGCACGAGAATCAGAACTGACGCCATGTCTTGAACACGTTCAGCTAGGACTGTTCCGAGACTAGATGAAAAATCGCTTTTGGTTTCTTTCGCCAGCGACCATCCCCGGTAGGCGTCACCTAGTCGCAGGAATGCTACTGAGTTGGCGAACCATCCCATTAGTATGATTGCAGATAGGGTTGTCGTTCCAGGTACATTCTTTCCGTCGTCACCACCGATGCTTGCCGTCTTTGCTAGCAATTTCCAGCGGAGTCCACGGAACCAGAAGCTGAGGTAATACAGAGCTACCGCAAGCAGATACTTGCCAGGGTGAACGTTCTTGATATTGCTCCACACTTCGTGCCATTCGAAGTCGAACATGCGCCACGTTGCGAAAATCAGTAGCAGTGCTCCTGCGATAATTGCAACGAGAGTCGGCATCGACAAAACCCGTTGTCGCAACGTTGCCGCGCTTAGCATTCCAGATTCATCGTTTTGAACAGGATTATGTGACTGATCGGACGGAATGTCGGACATTTTTAATAGAGAGCTAAGGGTGGTAGGCGGTAAAAGGTTGATTAGTCATCAACGTCATCAACTTCAATTAGTGGTGACTGGTGAGGAATTCCAACTTTACGTGGAAACTCCTCAGGAGTTGAAGATATTTTCATCCAGTAAACCATGTCATCTGGCGGAGATTGACCCGGTTTATCAATTTCTAAAGTCAATGCTGGAGCCGCTCCTAGAATCTCGGCAGCACCACCCGCTTCGGTAACTTCGCCGGATACACCCTGACTTTTTGGCAGTATGACCGTGCCCCCTATCTTTGCGAACGGAATCGTTAGTTCGGCAAGTTCAGCGAGGCGCGCAACTCCTCTTGCGACAACGACGTCGTATTGCTCACGGTGGCTGAATTCCTGAGCGAGATCTTCGGCTCTGCCGTTGATAACTTGGAGACCTGTAAGTTCGAGTTCGTTGGCAACTTCAATAAGGAAGTTTGTTCGCTTTCCGATTGAATCTAGCAACGTCACATGCAGTTCAGGGAGGGCGATTTTCATAACCAGCCCTGGGATGCCAGCGCCCGTGCCCACATCGATAGCTTTCTTGCCGGCGAACCATTCAGGAGTTGGAACGTTTCCTCCGGCTGGCGAGAGCACACGCAGTGAACGAATGAATAGCTCTTCACGAATTCGATCCCACGTTTTATGCCCCGTGAGATTGAACTGCTGGCTGCGTAATTCAATTAGTTCTCGATAACGCTGAAGTTGGGCCTGTTGCTTGGCATCAAGGTCAACTCCGAGCAATTGTGCTGCTGAAACTACAGATTCCAAAGTTTGTTATTAGCCTCAGGTTTTTTTATCTGGATACTCATGTTCACCAGATAAAGGAAGTTGGAATGTTATTCCCAACTTAGAAATAGAAGTCCCGTAAATAACGATTGATAGATAATGTTATAGGCCGCTACTTGTATTTCGACCGGCGTAAAGTGTCGCTATTATCGTGTTTTGCTAACTCGCCTCGCCTGTTTTACTAGCGCTGGAATTGGAAATACTTAATTGAAAGTACGAATCGTGGTTCTTGCCAAGCAAGTTCCAGACCCCGAAACTCCACCCTCTCAGTTCAAGATAGACGAATCTTCAAACAGCGTGATTACGCCGAACGGTGTTCCGCCTGTTGTAAACGGATTCGACTTGAACGCGGTTGAGGCTGCATTGCTGCTCAAGGATTCGGATGCTGATGTCGAAATAACAGTTCTTTCGGTTGGCAGCGACTTCGTGATGGACGCAATGAAGAAGCCGCTGGCGATGGGTGCAGATCGGCTGGTGCTGGTGGCTGATGAGCTACTGGACAAGCTCGATTCGTCAGCTACTGTGAAATTACTTGCAGCAGCGATTCAGAAAGACGGGCCATTTGATCTCATTTTAGGTGGTCGTCAGGCCTCCGACTGGGATCAAGCACATGTAACTCTGGGGCTTTCGGAAGTTCTCGGATTGCCCCTTGTATCACTGGTTAAAAAACTCGAGATCAACGGTGATTCAGTTTCGTTGCAGCGCTTAATTCCAGATGGATACCAGGCCATTACAGCTCCGATACCTGCGGTACTTACGGTTACGAATGAACTCGGTGAGCCTCGATACCCGAACCTTCGCGGAATCATGCAGGCAAGTCGTAAGAAGCCAGAGATATTCTCATTGGATGATCTCGGTCTATCACCTGAAGACCTGACTCCTAAGCTGGAATTGAAGAAGCTCTATGTACCTGAATCGAATAAGCAGGTTGAACTAATCGAGGGTGAAGACGAAGCCGACTCGGGTAAGAAACTTGCCTTACGACTCCGTGAGGAGAAGTTAATCTAATGACAACTGTATTACTGGTCGCCGAGCGCGACGAACAGGGCGAAATAAGTCAGACGACTCTTCAGGCAGTTGCTGCTGCGAATGGTTTGACTGAGGCGCAGGTGACGATTGCATTTGCTGGTGAGGCGCCTAGCTCGGCTGGTTCACTGGCTGCCGAGAAAGTTGTAACTCTTTCTGCGATCGATGCCTCTGATTCAGGTATTTACGAGCAGGCAACAGCTGATGTTGCTGCGTTTGCGGCTTCAATGAATCCAGATGTAGTTATGTTCAACAAATCTGATTTCGGATCGATTGTCAGTGCACGTTTGGCGTTCAGGACCGACTCCGCATTAGCTGCAGATTGCATTGGAATTTCAAATGCAGATGGCGCCGTGAGTGTGACTCGCCCGGTTTACGGGGGAAGCGCACTCGCTGAATTCGAGATCCGATCGACCCCGGCCATCGTCACGCTACGAGCTGGCGCATATGAACCGTCCACTGAGACCGGTTCACCTTCTGTAGAAGCTGCAGATTCAACCGAAAGTGTTGAACAAAGAGCTCAGGTAACTGACACGGTCGCTGAAGCTCGTGACGGCGTTCGGCTCGAAGATGCCAACTTTGTCGTGAGTGGAGGGCGTGGCTTGGGTGGTCCTGAAGCGTTCCACGTGCTCACTGATCTGGCAAGCGTCCTCGGAGGAGCCGTAGGTGCTTCTCGTGCCGCTTGCGACGCAGGTTGGATAGATCACTCGCACCAAGTAGGACTTACAGGCAAGTCGGTTAGTCCAGATGTTTACATCGCAGTAGGAATTTCTGGTGCAAGCCAACACATGGCAGGGTGCTCAAGTTCTCGTGCGATCGTCGCTATAAACAAAGATTCTACTTCGAATATTTTCAAAGAGGCAAGGTTTGGAGTGGTAGGCGATTGGGAGAAGATACTCCCCTCATTTATTGCTACTGTTCGGGAACTTAAAGCCTAAGAAGATAGATAACGATGTAAGCTGGATACCACTCGTGGAAATAGCAACCTCACGTTGAGGGTCGTAAATCGAGAGGTGATAAATGGATTTCGGTTACGGCAGTGGCGTGGATGGTGTGTTCAAGTTCATATCGAACGCTGAAGTCTTGGCTGTGTTCTTCCCTAAATTCGGTCAATCGGTAGTGATTGATATCCGACCGAAAGATGGCGTAGCTCCCCTGGTGAGAGTTGTGCCGATGGCTCGATCTATCGCCGACCGACTCCGCACCATCAAGCGTATGCGACCTGAACTGCCTCGTCCGCAAGACATTATTGCGGTCCCGTGGGTTGGTTACGTAGATGCGATGAAAACTTCGGGTCTTTGGGGCAAAGTTGTTAACCGAGTCGAAGATTCTGGCTTTCCTGATGCAGTCGTGGCCGCCGAGAAAGCGTTCAACGAGTTAGTTCGTCTGGAACGTCGTGAACTTGCGCAGCTAATCATGGGCGAGCAGTATGAAACTCTCTGGGCGCGTCCCGCCACCTAACCGGATTGCTTGGCGTTCTTGGTAATTGTTACTGCATTGGGTAGTGGGTTCCATCACGCATGAAGTCTGTTTTTCTTTCGAACTACGTATAACTTGGGTAGGCTCTGTTCGAATTTTGTTTTGATTCGACGGTACTTTAACTTTTGCTAGCCCTCGATTTGTCGCTTGCCCAATATTCTCCTAGCACCCCTGAATAGATTATTGATGCGGACCATCGGTTTGCTGTTGTTGATCGCGTTCAACATGATGCAGTGGCTCGTGTTGCTCCCGCTCGGTCGTCGATCAAAGTGGGTCATTCGACTGACCCTCATCGTCGTTTTGTTTTTAAGCTGGGTCGTGCCTACTGGTGATAAACGTTTTGATACGCCTGCCGCTGAAGCATCACTCGACCATGGTTACGATCTGGTGTCGTGGGAGCTTGATAACATCTTTGATAAGTGGACTCATCGTATTTGGACGGTGTTTCCGTGGACGTCGACCAGTGAAGAAGATCGTCGAGAGGCATTGGATCGCTACGAAGTTTTGGAAGCAGATCTACGGGCTGCCAAGGATCATCTGAATCGAGTTACTACTACAGCGGAACTAGGTCAAGATGAGATTGAGTCAGCACAAGGCGAAGTAGACGCGCTGATTGCTGAACGCGATTCGATTCGACCTGCTGTTGAGGAATTTCTCGAACAAATCATTGCTGAAATAATTCGGACTGATGAAATCGATCTAGTTGGCTCGTTCGTTTGGCCGCCAGTTGATTTCCGAATCGGAGATCCACCGAAGCTCCTAGTTACTTCGCTTCGAAGCGAAATATCTCGTATCGAAGATGTATTGATTGATCCTGATATTTCTACTGACGATATGTCCAGAATCGAAAACGAACTCGTAGTCGATCACGATATTTCAGCAGTAATTCTTCAAACCGGTGGACTTGCAAGTTATCCGAACGTAATTCCTACTACCCACGTCAAACGACTAGTCGATGTGGCGTCGCACGAGTGGTTGCACGCTTATTTGACGTTCCACCCGCTTGGTATGGCTTACTTTTCAGGTGGAGAAATTCGTTCGGTAAACGAGACTCTTGCAGATATATTCGGAAGAGAAGTCGGTCTTCGGGTCTATTCAGAAGTAACGGGGGAACCGTTCGTGGCACCGACTCGACCTGAAACCGCGTCAAAGATTGAGAGCAAAGATGAATATGTTGTGATTGAAGTGCCGGATGCTTTCAGCTTTAACAGGTTCATGGGCGAAACTCGGAAACGAACTGACGAGATGCTTGCCGACGGATTAATAGATGGAGCCGAAGGATATATGGAGTCACGACGAGTCGAATTGCTCGATCATGGTTACCTGATTCGCAAGATTAATCAGGCGTATTTTGCTTTTCACGGCATGTATGCCGAAAGCCCTTCATCAACGAGTCCGATAGCTCGGTATTTGTGGGATTTACGGGAACAAGTGGATTCTGTAGGAGAAATGGTGAAGCTGCTCAAGCCATTAGGTTCGTACGAACATTTTAAAGAATTGCTTGTACAAAGAGGAATTGAACTAGAACCGGGCGAGTAAATTGGTGAAAATGGTGTGGTTCAAAACAAATTGAATGAGAAATGTATGAATTTAAGTTCGAATACACAACTCGCCGGTATACTTTCGTTACGCAATTCGTGCTGACTACTAATTTGGTTAGCTAAAATTTATTGGCATGCCTTGTAACCGGTATTACGGATGGCAGGGTGAGCAAACGAACACTACGCAACGTATTGGTTATTTTTAGGCTGATGCGAGGAGATGCGATGGCGGCGTCAAACGAAGACACGCAGGTCGTCGATAACAAGATGTATCGACCACCGCAAGAAGAACAAGCACAGATGACTCTGGACGAGGTAATTGAACGCCTTAGGGCATCGATGCCGAAGATTCCAGGGATTGGCGGAGCAGGATCGGCAGGGCTCATATTTGTAGTTCTGATCGTGATTGCGATTATTTGGGCAGGTACTGGATTCTACACAGTAGGTCCTGATCAGGAAGCTGTGCTTCGTACCTTTGGTAAGTTCACGGCAACCACTACCGGTGGTTTGCACTGGCACTACCCTGGTCCGATCGGCAAGCGAAACGTTGTAGCTGTTACAACTGCTCGACGTATGGAGCTTGGTTTCCGATCTGGTCAAGACGGTTTCACCGTTGCACAGTCAGTTACGAACGAATCGCTGATGATTACGGGTGACGAGAACATCGTCGACGTACAGGCAGTAGTTCAATATCGGATTTCTAACCTTCAGAACTTTCTATTCGAGGTAGATGATCCGGGAGATGTAGACCGAGGCGTTCGAGCTGGTAGTCCTGATGGTCGGACACTGCGAGATATTGCCGAAACGGCTCTTCGCCAGGTTGTTGGTTCTCGAAATATCGATGACGTTCTGACGACTGAGAAGGAACAGGTTCAGACGGAAGTTCTTTTCAAGATGCGAGAGCTTGCTACTGAATACGAAACGGGACTCGATGTGTTGCAAGTACTGCTTCAGAATGTGAACCCGCCGCTTGAAGTTCAGTCAGCATTTGAGGACGTTGTTCGTGCTCGTGAAGACAGAGAACGTTTGATCAACCTTGCCGAGGCTTACGAAGCTGCTGAAATTCCTAAAGCGACTGGTGAAGCTGCAAAGATCACCGAGGCTGCTGAAGGTTTCAAACAGGGTCGTATTGCTAGAGCACAGGGTGAAGCTGATGGTTTCGAAGCGATTTTAGAGGGTTACCTCCTGTCACCCGATATCACGCGACAGCGACTGTATTTGGAAGCTATGGAAGAAGTTTTGCCGGGCGTGACAAAGTTCATTCTTTCTGATTCCGGCGTATTGCCATTCTTGCCACTTGATGGTTTGAATGGTTCCGGGACTATTACCGGAGCGGGAGGAGGACAGTAATGAATAAGCTCACTATCCCACTGATCGTCATTATCATCGCTGCAGTAATCGTGATTCCGCAAACTTTGTTTGTGGTTGACGAGACAGAGCTTGCGATCGTCACAAGATTTGGTGAATTCAAACGTGAACACAAATCGCCAGGGCTTCAGGTAAAAACGCCGTTTGCAGAGCAGGTAACTAGATTCGACAAGCGATTGCTTAGAGTTGACGTCGCACCGGCGTCACTGTTGACCTCCGATAAACGAAACCTAGTGATCGATTCGTATGCAAGGTACCGAATCGTCGACCCGCTGATTTTCTTCAAAAACTTGAGAAACGAAGCTAGTGCCGGTTCTCGTGTTGGTGACATCGTCAATTCGCAGCTTCGCCAAGAAGTTGCTCGTGATCTTCAAACCGAAGTGATTTCTGAGACCCGTGAGGACATCATGGATCGAGTTACTAAAGACAGTAACCGAATCGAAATATCCCGCGGAGATGTTCTTAGAGACTACGGAGGCATTACAGATCCCTTTATCACCATTCGTGTTGATGACAATCCCAATGATGAATTTCGCGCCGTTCGTGCATCGGAAGAGCAAATAGCGCTTCTAGTGGATGATCCAAATGCGCTTGATGCTGATGATTTGACCGTGACTTACGCGGCGAACATTCGAAAAGCGCTTGGAATCGTGATTATTGACGTTCGTATCAAACGAGCTGACTTCCCGCCAGACATTGAGACCAGTGTGTTCTCACGCATGGAAGCAGAACGTGAGCGAATCGCCAGTGGTCTACGTGCTGAGGGAACTCGGGCGGATTCTGAGATTAGGGCTAATGTCGACCGGCAGGTGAACATTATTCTTGAGACTGCTGAAGGTAGATCGGCTCTTCTGAGAGGTGAAGCTGAGCAAGAGGCAATTACGATTCTTGCGACTTCACTTGAGAAGGATCCTGACTTCTACAGCTTTAGGCGTTCGCTTGAGGCGTACAGGGTGATCATGGATTCACAGACAACGGTCATCATTGACCCTGACAGTGATCTGCTGAAATTCCTAACGAACCCCAACGGCGGTTCGTAGAACTTAGACAAGTAGATAAAGAAAACGGCTTCGGTGAAATACCCGGAGCCGTTTTTGTTTTAAATCAGGTTGTTGAGCCTGCGAGACATAATTATTCTCACGATTGAAATAACTGGAACAAATGACAGTATGAAGATAGCTGAGTTGACCGGTACCTAAGTCGATAAGCCGAAAGCTGTTCCCGCTACAGATGCGTGTTCGGTGTTCGTAACGGTCATGAATAGAATCACTAATGTCGGCGATGCGCCTTGTAAGTCGTGAATCACAAACTGATTACTAGCCAGAGAGTCTGGCAAAAGCATCATGATCCCAACGGTGCAGAGTGCCGCTGCTATTGCAGATATGTGCCCGCCTATTAGTCGGAACGGCCTAGGCGCTACCGAGTGAGGTACGAAGAAGACTATTGCAACGTAACTTCCGATTGCAGCTACTACGGCAACGTTAGTTAGAGCGTCTTACGTAATAAGAATGCCGACAAGAGCTAGGCCTGCGAGCAGGGATTTGACCAGATAAATACGAGGGCGGCGAACAAATTTGTCGTCGATCCATCGAAGCATCTGGTAGTGGCGTAGCGCATGAAGGTTTTATTTGTTCGGATTTTAACTCATCACCTGAATCTTCTCGGTGTATATATCGTCCTTATGCAATAACTCGTAAGAAGCTTCATGTATTAAATATATTTGCCAAGTATGTGAACGATCACTAACATAGGTGTTCCAACCACAGGTTGAGGGAATTTCAAGATGGCTACACGAATCCGGCTGGATCACCAAACTCGACAAAGTCAAATTGTAGAAGCAGCACGAGATTTAATCGCGAGTGGTGGTGTAGACGCGCTAACTATTCGAGGTATTGCTTCGAAGGTAGGCGTGACTGAAGCTGCGATTTATAGGCATGTGGTTTCTAAAGAAGAAGTCATTCTACTTCTGCTGAAAGAAGTGGAAGAATCGTTGTTTCAGGCGATATCTCGTGCCACTCTTTCAGACCGACACGCTTTAGAGCGTCTCGAGCATATGTTGCAGCTTCACGTTTCGTATGTTGAGTTGCGGCAAGGTATTTCGTTTGTAGTTATTGCTCAATCGGCTCAATTTGAAGAGCCAAGAGTGCGTTCTGCTGGTCGACGTTTAGTGGAAAAATACTTGTCCCTAGTAGCCGGGATCATTTCTCAAGGTATTGAACGAGATGAAATCGCCAAAACCGTGTTGCCAGATGCCGCAGCGATGATATTTTTCGGTATGATCCAATCTGCAGTGACTAGGTGGTTATTCGATCCTTCGACACACCCACTTGGTGAGAACGCAGTTTCGATGTGGAAGTTGTTTAGAACTTCCCTTGAGTTCTCTGATGAAGATGCAAATTTGCATACTATTGAGAATAGTTCGAGTAAAAACGGAAGCAGCTGAGATGTCTGTAATAACTATTGATGGACATATTGGCGCTGGTGGTCCTGAACTGGGCAAGCGTGTTGCGAGAATGTTCGATTTCGAATATATCGACCGGATTGCTCTACCTCGTTCATTAGCAGGCATCAACGAAGCAGCTCCTGCTCCCATGACCCATCGTTTTTGGGCGATTGTTGAACGTGCTGTTTCAGGATTCGTACTTGGTAACGCCGTTGGCGATCCATATTTCAATGTTTCTGAAGCCCTGTTACTTCCTCTGACTTGGGATAGCGATGGCCCTTCAGAGAAGCGTGCAGAGGCTGGCGATGTTTCAAGCGTAGATAACCTGTTTGAACGAGGTAAATCTGTGCTTGTGCACCGAGCAGGCTGTGTTGAAGCTGGCGAACGTACAGTATTGAAGGTCGGACTCTTTGCTTCATGGGAAGATCGTGTTGAGCGTGTAATGAAGCGTGAAGGCCTAAATTCGGTATCTGACGCTGAGTACAATATCGAACGACGAGAGAAGCTTCAGCGCGAGTACTTCCGTGACATCCATGATGCCGATCCTGATGATCATAGCCTGTACGACATTACGATCAATACAAGTTCGGAAAACATCGTAGTGGCGGCCATAAATGTCGCACGCTTCGCCCGGCAAGCACTGTCGCGTCAGACTGCTTAGGTTTTACTAAGCAAGATTTTTTGGTTTGTTTCTGACGCTTGCTTCACGCGCCCGGCGTTATAGTGGTGAATATGAATACGGTTCAAATTGATGGAGTGTAAGTGGCTTAATGCTCACTAAATTGGCTAGCGAAATAATGTCATCACCAGTTTTGACCATTACGGCTGAAAAGCCTGTGTCGGAAGCTGCAAAAATTATGCTCGAAAAGAACGTAGGCTCACTAGTGGTTGTCGATGACTCAGGTCAGTTCGTTGGGCTGCTGTCCGAATCGAAATATCTTCCTGAAGAAACCGTTCTGCCTTACCTTCGACAAACGGTGCTGCGAGTACTCGGAAGCGAACTCGGTAATCCTGAGAATATCGAAGAAGTGATTCGCAACACCCGAAACACTTTGGTTGGCGATGCAATGCGAAAAAATTCAGAGACGATTGGGCCAGATACGCACATTTCTGAAGTAGCGAAATTGATGGTTAATGATGAATCGCATCACTTGACGGTGCTTGAAGACGGCAAGCCAGTCGGAATGATTTCTCGGCACGACCTGCTGCGGCTTTTTGCAGAGAACGACTAGCCTGACACATAAGTGTCGCTAACGCTTACTTGCTGCTTGCCAGCACCATTCGACCTTCGTTGATTTGATCCGTAATGTCACTCAGATCCTTTGGGCTTTCGATGCTCGTCCACGCCATGTTTGAGTGGTACGCCGAAAGCTTGCCCTGCTTAACTAAGTCTTGAAACATTGTTGTTTCGTGATCACCAGTATCAGGTAGTAGAGACTCTATTATCCGGTCGAAAAGATAAATCCCGGCGTTAATACAGAACGGCAAATTGCCCTTTTCTATGAACTGCGTGACGACGTTTTGATCATTGGATTCAACAACGCCGTACTGACTCGGGTAAGGAACCAACATTATGGTTCCAGTGGCCCCAGATTGTTCGTGCAGTTCAGTCATGAGGTCGAGTGGCTGATTGGTAATGATGTCGCCGTTCGCCACCAGTATGGTCTTCGCATCTTTCGGGACATGCGACAGCCCTTGCTTGATGGCTCCGCCTCTTCCGAGAGGTGTTTCTTCGCTGGAGTAGTGGGCTGTGATTCCGTGTTCCGATCCGTTACCGAAATAATCTTGAATCATCTTGCCCTTGTAACCGATCAAGAACACAACGTCTGTGACGCCCTGAGCGCACATCCAGTCGACCTGGTAGCTGATGATTGGCTTGCCGTTTATTTCGACCATAGGTTTCGGCCGCTTGTCGGTTAGCGGACGAAGTCGCTCGCCACGGCCACCAGCAATGCTCAATGCGAAGAAACGATCAGACATTTATAACCCTCAAGCGCAGGTTTTTTTTCATTCAGTCGAATAGGCGCAGATTAGCAGTCGCCCCGGTTAAGACGTATATGTGAAAAGAGGCCTTGTATGCGCAGTTTACACATTCGACTATTTTATCGAGTGGACTATTCGACCCAGTAGACCCTGCATCGATCGCCGATCTTCTAATTGCTCTTCGGAATCGAACGCACCGCGAGACGGGTATATTCCGGGGGACTGAACAATTACGAGATCGAGACTAGGGCATACCCATATATGTTGGTTTCCAGCTCCACTGGCTGCAAACGAATCCTTTGGAAGATTGGGCCAAACTTGACCTTGATCATTGCACCAGAATCCTAGACCGTACACATGCCGTTCTTCGGATTCGTTTTCGATAATTTCACTAGAAACTTTAGTGGCTTTGTCGATCCATTCAGACGGAATGATCTGTGACCCGTTCCAATTACCTTTGTTCAGCCACAGCCAACCCATTCGAGCCATGTCGCGCGACGACATCTGGTACGAGGTCATATAGCCGAATACGCCTAGCTTGGCTTCAGAGTGCATTTCTAAGTTGCTGTACTTCCATGCCCAACTGCCGTCGATTAGATTTCGGATTTTCCATTCTGTGAGAGTGCCGAATCCTGCGCCCTGTTCGGGTTTTGACGATTTGTATAGGCTGTAGGCTGAGGCAATCGCGTGCGTGAGAATGTTCATTCCGAACGTTTGGTAGTTGAACACCTTGCCGGGAGCTTCTCCGGGTTTCATGTATCCAGAGGTGTTACCGATCAACTGTTTGAACGTAATGCCGTCGTTGTCATGAAACGCGTACCTGCCTTCTTTGGGTCCTTCCCCGGGAGCGACGTTAAGCATTTCGGGATAGTAGTCGGCAACTCGGTCGTTTTCAGATTTGATTACACCTTCACTGATGGCGATTCCAAGAATTGACGAGAAAGTAGATTTCGACGCTGAGGCTTGGTGTGCCTGACCGGTGGGGTCGGATCGGAAGTTCCATTCGGCAGCGATTTTACCGTGCCTTATGATTAAGATTCTGTAAGGCTGATCGACGGCTATTTCAGCTTGATAGCGACCTGCCTCGGATAGTTTGGTCCTATCGAATCCTAGTTGTTCAGGTTCAGCCGTTTGCCATTCTTTGCCGGGCCATACGCGTTCCTGATTAGAAGCATTCACGATTGCTGGCTCCTTCGAATTTATCGCTACGACTGGAGCGATTTGTGTGAAGTCAGTAGCACTTGTCGATTCACGTATAACTTTGGCCATATCGTGAAGTCGTATCTTGTTTGGCGCTTCAATCTGCAATCGATTCGTGATGAATGCAACCGAAAGATCGTCGTCCAAGCTCGCCCATCCGGTGCAAGTAGCCATGCCACCGTGACCGACAGTGTCAGTTTCGTTGATGCTTGCATATTGATTCGGTGGCGAAGATGGAAGACGTACTCCGAATCCCAATCTTGAGTAGTTGCCAGATACGGCGTCTGGACCCTCTGCCTGAAGTGATGTGACTTCATTCACCACTTCTTCGGGCAGCCACGGAACACCCGAGAGTTTTCCTTTTCCAGAAATCGCCGAGTAGAACTTTGCGACATCGTGAGCGGTTGTGATCATTGAACCTGCCGGCATCATGATTTGTGCTCGTAGCAACGAATTTAAGTCGTTCACGGTGCTGGAATCGGGCCACTCAGAGCTGGCGTCGATTGGCACCACTCTGCCGAAATCGGCTTGATCAACTGTGAACGATGTGTTCTTGAGCCCCAACGGCAGGGTTACTTCGCGTGCGAACGCCTCTGCGAACGTGAGGGCAGATATACGAGACGTAATCTCGGCTACCAGCCATCCGAACGTTCGTGAGTGGTAGTGAACGGTCGACCCCGGCGTCGTCGCAGGGCGCATATCTTCGATGTGCGAAATCACTCGACCCCAATCACCGTAATCGTGATGGGGAATAGTACCGGACGAAGCGAGTCCAGCCGAGTGCGACAGAACATGTCCGATTGTTACAGATGATTTTCCGCGAGTACCAAACTCAGGCCAGAACTCGGCAACCGGTGTGTCCCAGTCAAATTTACCTCGTGCTTTATACCGCCAAAGGACGGCTGCTGCGAGAGGCTTACCCATCGAGAACACCCTGAACAGAGGCGACGAATGTGGTGCTCCCTGAACGATATCGATTACAAGGACGCCGTTCTTGAACACTGCAAGCGATGCACTTGAGTGAAGTCCGGCGTTAATTTGCCGGCTGAATTCGTTCTGAATTGCGGTTTGAGCGGAAGACGTAATTTTCAATGTCATGGTTGGTGTGATTGCTGGCATTGTGCCTTATTGATCAAAGAGGATTAGTTGGCTCAGGCGAAACAGGAAAATCTTCATCGATCAGATATAGCGGTGTAATGCTGAACCGGTTTCAGAAGGTTGCCGAATATAAGTGGGCCACGATTTGAGAGGTACTTCACGATTTTCAAATTGGCGCCGTCACTTCGATGGCCGAAACAGAGATTGATGCACTAACTGACGATAAATGAGTTATTCGTAATCGGCGTAAGTTGTAGGCGGTCACTGACAACGCTAGCACGATGATCGATCTTTCAGACGACTTTCGCACGTTCCAGAAGTATTTGCGATCGCACGATTCGTTTTGTGATTTGGTTAAAGACCTTCTCAAGCAGTTCAAATTCATGGGTGAAATTGACTATTACTACACGCTCCATATTGTCAGAGAAGACGTTCCAGATCACGATGGGTTACAAACTGAATCAACTCAGCCTAAAAAGTGGTAACTAGCGTCGCTAGGTAACCGGCATAAATAACCCTTAATGAAGTGCATACGCGTGGTAGAGTGGCGAATTCGGCTAAATTTTTGGAAGCATCCCTTAGACAACTCGCCAATATCGAACAAATACTTGCTCTTTAGTGAGACTTTTTATGACTACTGAAACACGCTCAAACGCCGATGGTCTGGAATTTAAGCAATTTGGAAAACGCTACCGAAAAGTCGACGGTGACGCGAAAGTCACCGGTCAGGCAATATTCGGAGCCGACTTCACTGCACCGGGTTCACTATTCGCAAAGATAGTCCGAAGCCCTCACGCACACGCTAGAGTCTTGTCGATCGACACATCAGAAGCCGAAGCGATGCCTGGTGTTGAAGCCGTGTGTACCGCAGCAGACTTCCCATCGGACGTCAGTGGTGATGTCGACACGGGTGAGGTTGAGATTGGTATTCAGTTCCTGGCAAATCTAATCATGGGACGCCGCAAGGCACTGTTCGAAGGTCACCCACTCGCAGCCGTAGCTGCGACCGATATTCACATAGCTGAAGAGGCTGCTCGACGAATCAAGGTTGAGTACGAAGTTCTGCCGGCTGTAACCGACCCTATTGAAGCGATGTCGCAGGATGCGCCATTGCTTCACGAAGGGCTAATTGCAACTTCGCTATCAGGATCGGCAGATGTTCCAAGCAACATTGCTGGTCACATGGAAGGCGGCAAAGGTGACGTCGAAAAGGGATTCGCTGAATCCGATGTTATAGTCGAGCGAACTTACCGAACTGCTCTCGTTCATCAGGGTTACCTTGAGCCAGAGGCTGAAACTGTTCACTGGCACGCCGACGGCCGCATCGAAGTATGGGCGAACTCGCAGGGAACGTTCCCATTGCGACAAAACATGTCGAACCTTCTTCAAGTAGATGTCAGCAAGATCAAAATCATTCCGTTGGAAGTCGGTGGTGCGTTCGGAGCCAAGAACACACCACGAGTTACTCCAGTTGCTGCAATTCTTTCTAAGAAATCCGGTAAACCGGTCAAGATCGTTCTAACCCGAGAAGAAGTTCTAAAGGCGACTGGTCCTGCATCGGGTGCGGTAGTCACGGTGAAGATGGGTGCTACTAAGGATGGTGTCCTGAAAGCCGCTCAGGCACGACTCGTATTCGGCGCTGGTGGCTTCCCTGGTTCACCAGTTCTGCGAGGAATGCAGACGATATTTGCTTGCTACCAACCTGAGAATTCGAAGGTTGATGCTTACGACGTAGTGACGAATGCACCTCGTGTTGCGGCATACCGCGCTCCGGGCGCAACTGTTGCAACTTTCTGTGGTGAATCTACGCTCGACGATCTTGCCAGAAAAATCGGAATGGACCCGATCGACTTTCGTATTAAGAACGCTGCGAAGACAGGTGACACGAACGTTGATGACGAGGAATACTCTCGTATAGGAATCGTTGAAATGCTCAAAGCTGTGAAGGCTTCCGACGAGTACAACCGACCTATAAAGAAGAGTGCAAACGGGTTCCCTGTGGGGCGTGGTGTTGGAATCGGCTGGTGGCCGTGTGGAATTGAGATTTCAAGCGCACGAGTCATGGTCAATCACGACGGTGGAGTCGACGTAACCATTGGGGCAGTAGATCTTCACGGTATTCGAACTGGTACTGCGCAAGTTGCCGCAGAAACACTCGAAATCGAGCCTGAAGAAATTTATGTTCATACCGCTAACACTGAAGGTATTCCTTACACAGGAAATGCCGCTGGATCACGAATTACTCGCACGTTGAGTCAGGCTGTATATAAGGCTGGAAACTTAGTCATCGATCAGATGAAAGAGAAAATGGCTGTTCGATTCGGCGTTGATGCCGAATTCGTTGAATACAAAGACGGTCATTTCTACGCTCGTGATAATCAGGATTCAAAGGTGTCGTTCAAGGACGCCGGCGCTGCTGTTACGAAGAACGGTTCGAACGTTGTTGCTACAGCTTCAAATGATCCCGGAATGCGAGCTGCCAACGGCTACGCAATGGCAGTTGCCGATGTTGAAGTCGATCCTGATACCGGCAAAGTTCAGCTCACTGATTTCACGTTGTTTCAAGATGTAGGTAAGTGCATCAACCCGACTCAGGTTGAAAGCCAGATGCAGGGCGGAGCTGTTCAGGGCATCGGCTGGGCATTGTCGGAAGAGTATGTTTACGACGATCAGGGGCTGATGCGAAACGCTTCGTTCCTTGACTACCGAATGCCAACAGCTCTGGATTTGCCGATGATCAACACTGTGATCCTCGAAACTCCTGCCGACGATGGTGTGTTCGGAATCAGAGGCGTTGGCGAACCGCCAATCGTTCCTCCTCCGGCTGCTATTGGAAACGCAATCAGTGATGCTATTGGTGTCCGCATGGATCGACTTCCGATGAGTCCGGAACGTGTATTCCAGGCGATGAAGTATTCTGCTTCTTCGTAAGTTTGTTTTAGGTTACGTAATTCACCACTTGTTTGACATGAGGTAGTACATATTGGCCGAAGCGAAAGCCGCTCCATTCCAAGCTGAGTGGATAGACCATGGTCTAACGCCTCGTCAGATAAAATTGACGTTGATCGGTGTGATGTTCGCAATGTTTCTGGCTTCGCTGGACCAGACGATTGTTGCGACTGCGATTCCGAAGATCATGGCTGATCTTGATGGATTCGACCGTTTTACGTGGATTTCGACCGCTTACATAGTGGCGTCGACCTCGGTTGTCCTGATTACTGGGGCTGTATCGGACGTTTATGGTCGCAAGTGGCTATTCGTGGGCGCCATTGCCATATTCCTTGTTGGATCGGCTCTGGCTGCGGCATCGCCAACTATGAATGCCCTGATCGTGTTCAGAGGTGTTCAAGGGCTTGGCGGCGGAATGATTATGGCGTTGTCGTTCGTGACAATCGCCGACTTGTTCCCACCTAACGAGCGTGCGAAGTACATGGGCATTATTTCGGCGATGTTTGGTGTTTCCTCGGTACTTGGGCCAACACTTGGTGGGTTTATTACCGACCAGCTTTCGTGGCAGTGGATTTTCCTTGTGAACATTCCGCTCGGAATTCCGGTCATCGCACTATTTATCAAGCTCTTTCCTAACGCCAAAAAAAATGGACCTAAGAGGAAGATAGATATTGGTGGAGCTGTATTGATCGTTTTGGCGATCGTGCCTGGGCTTCTAGGACTCTCATGGGGTGGCAACCAATATGAATGGTCAGATCCTATCGTTGTGGGATCTCTGGCGTTCAGTGGGGTGATGCTGGTGGTATTCGGTATTTATGAGACTCGCATCTCCGAACCATTGCTTCCTTTGGCAGTGTTCAAGAACCGAATCGTTGGAGTAGCACTGCTCGTCACTTTGCTCACCGGGTTTGCGATGTTTGGTGCAATATTCTTCGTGCCACTGCTGTTCCAGGGTGTTCTCGGAGCATCAGCAACGGCAAGTGGTAGCTTTCTAACTCCGATGATGTTGGGTATCGTGGCTGGTGCTGCGATAAGCGGCCAGATTCTGGCACGGACAGGTGGGCATTACCGCCTTCAAGGCATCGTAGGTGTTTCGATAATGGCTATCGGAATGTTCTTCCTTAGCCGTGTGAGCGGTACGACGACTCATGCTTACGCTCTGTCTTCCGCTGTTGTTATGGGATTCGGCCTTGGAACATCGTTCCCGTTGTACACAATAGCAATTCAAAACGGTGTGCCTCAGCAATATCTCGGCATAGCGACTTCGTCAGCTCAGTTCTTCCGTTCGGTTGGAGGAGCGATTGGTCTGGCGTTATTCGGTTCGTTCATGGTTCGCCAGTTCAAAGACGGCATGCAAGAGAACTTGCCACCGGAGGCGTTCCAGGTAGTGCCGCCTCAGCTTTTCGAACAGATCACAAGTAATCCAAACGCATTGATCAATTCAAGCGCATCGGAAAGTTTGAAGGATGCGTTCGCGGCAAACGGTGAATCGGGAGTAGCGCTAGGAAATAATGTTTTCGAAGCGATAAGAGAGTCGCTGGCATCTGCTATTGGCGATGTCTTCTTCTTAGCATTCATCTTCGTGGTTATCGCAGTGATTGCGACCGTATTCATTAGAGAAGTACCGCTGCGAAAACGTGGTGGACCGCCAGATGTAAAATCTGGTTCTGCATCTTCGTCGAAGCTAACGGAATAGCTTTACTGGTGTTCTGCTGCGAATTAGTTATAAATCGGTTAAGTCTCAACTGCTAGTGGCTATGTACTTCTGAAACTGCTATTAGTTGTGTGTTATGAATTTTGGAAGCTTAGTTCCTACTCGGATTGAGCTCTAGGATCAAGAGCTTTCTCACCAGAATCTGAGTTGTTCACCAGTTCGGACTTGTCACGATGCATACAGATCAGACTTGAATACCGCACCCTGAATTCTTTGCCAAGCCCAAGAATTGTGTGTCGGCGATGAAAATTGTCTGAACTAACAGCGCGTGCTTGTAACGCTGAGAGTGAATTCCGAGTGATCTCTGGTCTCTAGCTTTGGCTTGGGCGACTTCGTCTAACGATGACGCCAACTGCGGAAGCTTTACGTACTGCTCCCGGTTTACGCACGGTTACTTCTACCGACTGTGTGTTTTCATCTTCAAGACAAATTTCAGCTACCCTTGCCGCAAGGGCCTCTACTAATCCGTAGCTCGATGCTTCCACTTCAGCCGTTACGGCTTTAGATACAGTTCTGTAGTTAATCGTGTCTTCGATCGCATCCGATTCACCGGCAGCTGACAAATCGGTGTTCATTTCTATGTCGATCGTTATGCGTTGCTTGGTCAGTCGTTCCCACGGGTTAATGCCGATGATGCAATCGAGCTGAAGTCGCTCGATACGCACTGTGTCTAGTTGCTGGGAGTTGTCGGAAGAAGATGTCATTGTTGTATCGAGTGAATACCTAGGGTTCGTAGATGCGTTATTGCTAGAAAAAGTAACAATGCCACCCATCACTTATTTAATGTGTCGTCCACCGTCGACGTTGATGGTTTCGCCAGTGATGAAGTCGTTTTTTATTAACATCATCATTACGTCGGCTACTTCGTTGAGCGTTCCCATTCGGTCGGCAGGTCCGAGGTCTATTTGTATTTCGCCACGTGGGCGGTCGAGCGGAATGTCGGCTGGAGGAAGTATCGCTCCGAGCGATACTTCGGTTACTTGAACATTAGGCGCCATACATAGTGCCAGTGATCGTGTAAGCCCTGAGAGGGCCGTCTTGGTCACACCGTAAGCAAACCTGGTTGGACGGGCTGTGCGCCAATCATTGAGGCTGATGATTTTGCCTGGTGAGTCGGACGAGCGTTGCGACTGCATCGCCTTGGCGAGTAGAAACGGTGCCCTAACGTTTATGGCGAAGTGGCGATCCCAATCTTCAACGGAAAGGTCTCTGAGTTTGATCTTATCGAAAATCGATGCGTTGTTCACAAGAATATCTATAGACCCAAGTTGTTCTTCTACCGCAACGGCGAGCGACTCGACCTGAGCAGGATCTTCGAGATCGGCTTGAACGGTGATAGCTTCGCTGCCCATAGAGTGAATTAATGCAGCAGTTTCTTGGGCGTCTTTTTCTGATTTACCGTAATGCACAGCTACTCTGCAGCCCGCGTCGCCGAGAGCAAGAGCTAGCGAACGCCCAACTCTTCTACCGGCGCCGGTTACAAGGGCTACTTTTCCGTTTGTATCCATATGAAAATTATCTTCTACTCGGAATTACGACTGTCGAACGTGACTGAAGAATTCTTCACGTGTTGAGGAATTCTTTTTGAAGAGTCCCCTAACGGCGCTGGTTGTCATCGTCGTGTTGGGTTTTCGAACGCCTCGCATGGCGGCGCATAAGTGTTGTGCTTCGACAACCACGCCAATTCCAGCTGGCTGAATTAGATCATCCATAGTGATAGCTATCTGCTGAGTCATTCGTTCCTGAACCTGCAGGCGTCTGGCAAACATCTCTACGAGTCGAGGGATTTTAGAAAGTCCGATGACTTTATTGTTCGGAAGGTATCCGACATGAGCTTTGCCATAGAACGGGAGTAGATGATGTTCGCAAAGTGAATAGAAATTGATGTCTTTCACAACGACCATCTCGTCATACTCTACATCGAACATAGCGCCGTTTAGCAGTTCGACCGGGTCTATCGAATAGCCTGAAAGGACTTCGTCGTACATGTTAGCGACACGCTTGGGAGTGTCGACAGTTCCCTTCACATCAACACGGTCACCAACGGTCTTCAGGATTGAACTGACGCCATCGGCGATCACCTGCTTGCAGGATGCATTTAGTACTGCACCATCTTCGAAATCGAACTTAGTGAGATCGTTACTCATAGATTGTTCTCTGGAGTAGGTATTTGATGTTTGCGTATCGCAGATTGAGATTTTATACACAAATAGGATGCACGACAGACTTCTATGAATTCTTACGAACCCTAACAATCGAGAGTTGAATCGTATG